>Ga0075492_1544027_pt1 | contig 38205 bp, 54 predicted proteins | sample DEB08_RNA1_12_FD_73465 | JGI IMG/M metagenome (GOLD analysis project Ga0075492, IMG submission 73465) | Aqueous microbial communities from the Delaware River and Bay under freshwater to marine salinity gradient to study organic matter... | ecosystem: Environmental > Aquatic > Marine > Coastal...
GATTGGAGAAAGCCCGTACAACACGTAAGAGGTGTACACGGTGAGTGGAGGAATTGTAGCTGGCAGAATTTACAAGTTCAAGTATCGCGCTCGCAACATCTTCGACTGGGGAGAATTCTCCGAGCAAGGCAACGTCCTCGCAGCTTCAGAGCCAGTCAAGATTGATCCTGTTGTGATCACGCTGGTCGGCACTGATGTCAAGATTGCGTGGGTACCAAATGATGAAAACGGCAGTCCGGTTGAGGAATACCGCATCAACATCCAGACGAGCGACCCTGCAGTCTACGAAACAGAACTGACCTTCTGCGATGGCAGTGAAAGCACCATCTTCTCGAACAACTACTGCCTAATTCCAATGGAAGTCTTCTCAAACCCCGTCTTCCCATTCCAGCTTTCTCAAGGCGACCTGATCGTGGCCAAAGTGGAAGCGAAGAACCAGATCGGATGGTCCAACTTGAGCAACGCAAACAGTGATGGTCAACGAGTTGAGATCAAGCCGCCTGCTACACCTGCTGATCTCATCGTTAACCTAGATGAAACAGATGAGACCCAGATCACAGTCATAATGACTGAACTGACGACAGCGGAAGAGGTTGGCGGGTCTCCGATCGTGAGCTATTCTCTCGAGTGGGACTAAGGTTTCAACGGAGCCTTCTTCTCTCCCTTAATCGGCTTCGACGAAAACAACATCCAGCTAACTTTCAATCAGCAGGGACTTTCGTCGAGCACTGTTTACCAGTTCAGGTACCGAGCCAAAAACATCTACGGGTGGAGCACGTACAGTAATGTTGTATCCCAGATGGCAGCACGACATCCTGATGCTCCAGTCGCACCAGTCACTATGAACACTGCGACTAGTGTGACAATCACATGGACTATCCCTTACAACGGAGGCAGCAGCGTAGACAGCTACAACTTGCAGATCTTAACTAGCGACGGAGCAACCTTTGTCGAGCAGTCGACTTACTGCAATGCTCGCTCTGACTCTACCGTTATCTCCAACCGCTACTGCGCTATTCCAATGTCTGTGCTCACAAGCGAACCCTTCCTCTTGGTGCAGGGTGACGAAATTGTGGCGCAAATACTCGCACATAACCACTTAGGTGACTCTCCTTACTCAGCTGATAGCTCGAACAATATTGGAGTTGGAGCGCTTATCATGCAGGTGCCTCACGAACCTCCAACTGGTGCCTCCCGAGGCTCTCTCACCACGACAGACCAGATCCAAGCGGTGATTCCTGAACTGGAGGGTGCGCTGACTGGCGGTTCTCCGATCATCTCGTACTAAATCGATTACGATAAGAATACAAACGCTGCGGAGTGGGAAGAACTCAAGGGATTCTCCTCGAACGACCTGACTCTGAGCGCCGAGAAGTCCGAACTTGTCATAAGCACACTGTACAAGGTCCGGTATCGCGCAAAGAACATCTTCGGATGGGGCGCGTACTCTCCTCTCACAGGCATTGAGACCATTATGGTGCCAGGTAAACCAGACCCTGTCACGACTGCTGTGATCAGCACGAACATACAGATCAGTTGGACGAAGCCTGAGCACTTTGGCAGTGAAATCACGAGCTACAAAGTACTTATATTGGCAGCAGATGGTGTCTCCTTGGTCGACGACGGGACTTTCTGTTCCTCAGTCACCGGCCTTCAGTGCACAATTCCTATGGATACACTGACAGACCCTGCTGGACTCTTCCAACTTCCTCTGAATGCGCCCATTCAAGCAACGGTGCGAGCGGTCAACGGCCTTGGAGCTGGACCTTACTCTGACCTGAACACGGACGAGTCGTACGATGGAGTCGCTTACGCTAAGACGATTCCTGACACTCCGACCCTACCTCCGATTAGGTTTGAATCAACGACTACGGTCAGTCTCATTACTGTGGAGATGCCTGAGATCGTTTCCGGCAGTGACGAGGCCGGTGGAGCTGACATCACCTCATACAACTTGGAGTGGAATGAAGGCTCAGGCACTACTTTCACTGAAGTCATTGGTGAGTCTGTGGACAACGCTGACCGAGCGGTGCCTGTTGTGACCACCCCCGGTGACACTTACCTCTTCAGGTACCGAGTTAAGAATATCTACGGCTTCAGCACTGGCTACTCTCCTGTGGCTAGCTTCTTGAGCGCTAAAGCTCCCGAACCTCCTGCCGTAGTCATCACCTAGATTTCGAGTGACAATGTCCACATTGACTGGGAAGCTCCTGATAACAACTTCGACACCATTCTCTTCTACACAATCGAGATCCTCACCAAGGACGGAGAGTGGATTCAAGAGACAACAACTTGTGATGGAGCGGACACTACTGTGAAAGGTGCGACTGAGTGCTTTGTGCCGCTGAAATCGTTAACAGGCAGTGAGTTCCAGTTGATCTAAGGCGATCTCGTTGAAGTGCGAGTCTCCGCCACCAATCGCGTAGGCAGCAGTGAATTCTCAGCTGTGAACACTGACGGTGCACTTATTGAGACTGCTCCTCTAGCTCCACAGTCGGTCCGTCGCGGAGCTCTGACCACGAATGTGAACATTAAAGTCGAGTGGGACGAGATCACACTGCCCTCCGAAACTGGTGGAAGCCCGATTACATCGTACCAGATAGACTATGACAACAACTCAAGAGAGAACGTCTGGGTTGAGCTTGACGGCTTTACAAATACTTTCCTGGGCACCTAGTCAGAAACCGCAGCCGAGTCAGGCAAAGTCTACTACTTCAGACTAAGAGCGCAGAATGCGCACGACTGGAGCGAGTGGTCAGAAAGCACAGCTATTCTTGCAGCAACAACTCCTTTCAAGATGGGCTTGCCGACTATTGCGGATGGCACATCGGAAGAGACGACAATTTCTGTCAGCTGGGTCGCTCCTGATGACAGAGGTTCTGTGATCCTCGAGTACGCCATTGAACTCAAAGCAGCTGATGATAGCTTCCATGAAGAAGAGACCCAGTGTTCTGGCTCTGAAGTGGACATCTTCGCCAGCCTGATGTGCAAAATACAAATGACTACGTTCGTCGAGAGTCCCTACCTACTTTCCCAAGGTGACCCTATTGTTGCCCAAGTGCGAGCTAGAAACGCATTCGGCTGGGGTGACTGGTCGGACCCGAACTCAAGCGGAGCCATCGTGCAACAAAGACCCCAAACTCCTCCCTCTGCACCGGAGCTGGTTTCACAAGCAGAGACTTCGATCACTGTGAAGATGCCGGACGTGCTCGGTGCCAATACAGGAGGGTCTGTGCTACTCTCGTACAATTTACTGTACAACATGGGCGGCAACAGTGAAAACTACGTCTCAATCAGCGGATAGAACCCATTCAGCCTGATGACTACTGTGACTAAGAGTGGCTTGACGACTAACACCCTGTACAAATTCAGGTACCGAGTCAAGAACAAGTTTGACTGGAGTGTCGACTACTCGCCTGTTCTCGAGGCTAGGGCTGCAACATCGCCTTCGAAAGTCATCAGCGTGGCATTCAATATAGTTGAGCAAACCTAAGTGCGAGTCAGTTGGACTGCCCCTTACAATGGAGGCAATGCGATAACATCGTTCACAATTCTCTTCCGCCACACCGATGACACGTCGTTCGACGAAATCACGACCTACTGTGATGGATAATCACTGGTAATCGTCACTAACCGATACTGCGATGTCCCCTTCAAGGTCCTTCGCGACGATCCCTTCCTTCTGGAATTCAAAGAGAATGTCGTTGTGAAAGTGTAGGCGACTAACTCGCTGGGAACTGGACTCGCATCGGATGAGTTCACAGGAGTTGCTATCCAGACTGAGCCTATGGCGCCTTCCTCTCCCGCAGTGGTCGTCTCTTACGACGAGTACAGCGCATCGATATAGACGCAAACGATCTCTGGCGACGAGACTGGTGGCTCAACCATCTTGTACTATGAGCTCGCCTGGGACGCTGGCTCCGGAGGTGTCATCTGGACCACGTACACTATCATGAGTGCTGGTGATACCTTTGCGAGCATCAGTGGTCTGACGAGTGGCACGCCTTACAGATTCAAGTATGCAGCTCAAAACGTGCACGGTTGGGGTCCTTACTCCGACTATGTAGAAATAACCACAATGACAGTACCTCATGCTCCAAATGTGCCTCAAACTTAAGTCGAAGGCCAAAATGTGCGCATTGTCTGGAGTGCTCCCTACAGCGGAGGCCAAGACATCCCAATCTCGGCCTACTAAGTTCTGATCAAAAAGAGAGACGGCACGTACGTGGAAGATTTGACGGACTGTGATGGAGCAAGCGATGCTGACATTCTTGCCAACAGAGAGTGCTTCGTGCCAATGGCGACTATTACTGACCCTGCTCAGTACGCATTAGAGCTTGGTGATCTGGTTGTTGCTAAGGTTTCCGCTTTTAATGTGCGAGGCTCAGGTCAGTTCTCGGGAACCAATATCATTGGTGCGCTTGCGGAGACTATCCCAGCCGCGCCAACAAATGCCCCAAGAAGAGGTTCCCGCACCAAAGAAACACAGATTGAGATCTTGTGGGACTTCCTCAGTGGTGACCTGCAAACGGGTGGCACCGAAATTCTGAGCTACGAGTTGTAGATTGATGACGGAAACGGAGGATCATTTGTTGAAGTCATCGGAGGCTCAACAATCTACACTCTTAACTCGGTGCTTCAAACTTCGGGTCTCACCAGCGGCAAGACTTATCGGTTCAGATACAGGGCCAAGAACGTGCACGACTGGGGCGACTTCTCCCCAATTGCTAGCATCATCACTGCCACTGTTCCTGAAGACCCTGGTGAACCTTAGACTACGGTGGTCGTGGATGACACGACAGTGAAAATCGAGTGGACCGCGCCAACGAATACTGGAGGCACCGACGTGGTAATCACAGAGTACCTAATCGAGATCCAGTTAGCAGACGGCAGTTTTGAATCTGCATGCGATGGCAAAGACAACACGATCATCGCTTAAGAGTTCTGTCTTGTCGAGATGGCGGTCTTCCTCGCTGACCCGTACAACTTCGTCTAAGGCGACAGTCTAGTGGCGCGAGTCACTGCCAAAAACTTGCTTGGCTTCGGAACTCCTTCTGACATTTCAGTCACGGTAGTCGCTGAGGTTGAAACTGTGCCTCACAAGCCAACGAGCATTGTCAGTGTCGACCAAGCGTAGACAGACAGCACGCAGATTTACCTCATGTGGCAGGCCCTTTCAGATCCTGAAAACGGTGGATCTGATGTGTTATCTTATAACGTGCAATGGGACGCAGGCTCTGGTACTCTCAACCAGGAGCTCATTGCCTCTTCGGAAGAATACTTGGACATCTTCTACAAGGTCCAGAGTAGCGTCGAGGGACTCACAGCCGGCAAACCCTACAAGTTCAGATACCGGGCCAGCAACAAGTATGGACCGGGTGAGTACTCTGAAATCTCAACCCACTTAGCGGCCGACATTCCGATGCAGGCGGACCCTGTGACGACGAAAATTGAGAACTTCTACGTGAAGATCGAATGGGATTACCCCGACGACAAGTCTTCGGACATCGAGCAGTATGAGATCCTCATCAAGCAGTAAGACGGCACTTTCAGTGAGCAGGCGTTCTACTGTGACGGACGCGAGCCAGCGATTGTCCTGAATCGGTACTGTCACGTTCCCATGAAGACAATCCTCAGAGAAGCACCTTACTCGCTTGTATTCAAAGACTTGGTCATCGCGAAGGTCAGATCTCGCAACGCAATTGGTTGGTCCAACAACTACTCCAACGAAAACAGTGTGGGTGCACTTGTGCAAATCGAACCTAGCACGATGGCAGTACCCGAGAGAGGGTCTTCAACAGACTCAGTCAGAATACAAATCGACTGGACAGAGTTGACAGGCGACGAAACTGGCGGCGCATCCATTCTTTCATACAACTTAGAGTGGGACGTTGACGGTACACAGACTTAGTTCTTTGAAATCATCGGGTAAAGCCAAGACTTCGCAGGCACATCCCACTCTATTACAGGCATAGAAGCTGGGAAAACGTACAACTTTAGAGTGCGGGGACGAAACAAGTGGGGCTTCGGCCTTTACTCGGATGTCGTCTCAATTGAAGCGAGCTCGTCCCCTGAAACTCACACTGATCTTGTCGTGACGATGAATGCCGGAGCGAATGTCAGGATCTCGTGGAGTTTACCGAACACTAACGGCGCTGGCATCGAGGAGTACGTGATCCTAATCAAACAAGCTGACGGTGACTTCACCGAAGAAACCACTTATTGCGCTGGCGCCCAGCCCGCAATTGTGGATGAACGAGCATGCGAAGTTCCTTTGTCGGTATTGAGGGACACACCTTACTCACTCTTGTACAACGACGTTGTGGTCGCAACTGTCCGCTCTCGCAATTCGAACGGCTGGAGTGGCGACTCAACTCCTAACTTCGAGGGAGCAAGAATCCTTACTGAACCTGTGCAGATGGCTGCTCCATTTAGAGGAACTAGCACGACAGAGAGTCAGATTCACGTCAAATGGGTTGCGCTTGAAGGAGATGAAATTCGAGGCTCTACAATCAGCTCGTATCACTTACAGTGGGACAAGGGCACCGATGGAGTCACTTGGTTCGACCTCTCTGGTCTTACCTCTCAAAACCTTGACCTCGAATTCATCGTGCACAACTCAGACGTTGTTGGTGGCCAAGTTTACTAATTCAGGGTCAAAGCTGAAAACGCATTTGGTTGGGCTGAGTTGTGGTCACCTGTGGCGACGATTATAGCAGACGACAAACCGAGCAAGTCTACTGGAGTCACGACTGCTGTCAATGCCGACGTGAATGTACGCATTTCGTGGGATGTGACAGACGACAATGCAAATGACTTGACCTCCTACGAAATCTAAATTCAGACCCACGAAGCTGGCATCTTCGAGCAAGATCTTGTCAACTGTACCGGCACTGAACCAACTGTCACTTTCTGTGACGTACCAATGACTATCCTCCGCGCTGATCCCTTCAATCTTGTTCAGGGCGATACAGTCGTCGCGAAAGTGCTCGCAGTCAACGAGATCGGCTCCGGAGAATACTCCTCAGTAAACATCGGCGGTGCAATTATTGAAGAGCCTCCAAAGAAGATGGTTACGCCAACCAGAGGCCAAGACACTTCAGAGTCTCAAATCTAAGTTTTCTGGCAGGAACTCACCGGTGACGACACAGGAGGTGCCGAAATAACATCTTACAATCTGAAGTGGGACTAAGGCACTGGCACTTGGGCTGACGTGAGAGGCGAAGACGGCTTTTTAGAACTCGGAGTGACAGACACAGTGTCTGGACTCGGAGTAGTCCAAGGTGGAGAAACGTACAAGTTCACTGTTAGGGCAAGGAACGTGCACGACTGGGGACCCGAGTCAGACGTGATTGAAATCGTGGCTGCCGAAGGACCCTTGCAACCCGACCCTCCCACTACCTCGATCTTCAACATCTACGTTCGCTTTGAGTGGGTCGAACCCTACACGAATAGTTCGCCCATCGTAGGCTACAAGGTGTTCATCGCAGATAATAATGGAGACTTCCATCTTGAGGAGACTTACTGCAACGGCCAGGTCGACCCAGTTCTCTCCCAGCTCTACTGCGAAGTACCCATGTCGGTGTTGCGCAATGATTATAATCTCGCGTTCGACACGCTTGTCCAAGCTAAGGTTCAGGCAGAGAACGAGTACGGCGAGGGACCAGAGTCCGATGCAAACACTTCAGGCGCCAAGATTCAGACTGAACCCCAAGCAGTGCAAAGTCTAGTCTAACTCGCGAGTACGAGTGAAGCAAGCCTTGACTTCATTTGGGACGAGCTGACGACATCAGTGGAGACTGGAGGCACCCAAATTTTGTCTTACAATGTCCAGTGGGATCTCGGCTCAGACGGAGCCCACTTCTCGACTCTCGTTGGCTATTCGACTACTTACAGCTTCAATACTTACAGCACATCTGCTAATCTGCAAGCAGGTAAGACGTATCAGATCAAAGTCAGAGCTAAGAACTACTGGGACTGGGGACCCTTCTCAGAAGTCCTCACCATCAAAGCGAGTGATGTGCCCGAGAAAATGGACCCGGTCATGACCTCAATCGACCCCGCGACAGGCGGAGTCAGAGTCTAGTGGACTGCACCTTACGACAACTCTGACAGCATCACTGCCTACAAGATTGAAGGTGTCCACATTGATGGTACGACCTGGGAAGAAGTTTGCGATGGCTCCGACTTGCTTGTCGTTGGAATGAGGGCTTGCGTTGCCAGCATGTCTCGCTTCACAAACACGGACTCATTCAATCTAAATTTCCAGGAACTAATTGAGCTACGAGCAAGTGCCTACAATGTGAACGGCTGGGGAGAAGCTTCCGACCCGAACACTGCGGGAGCAGTTGTGCTTACGACGCCTCGGTTCATGAACAAGCCTTTGCGAGATCCACTGACGAATGACTAAGAGTTGTATTTGTTGTGGAATCCGATTAGCGACGACGCGGATACAGGAGGGTCTGTAATCACGTCGTACGGTCTCGAGTGGGACGCAGGCACAGACGAAGCATAATGGGACCCCTTGACAGGCTATTCCAATGAAGAGCTATAGTTCACCTTCACCGCGAAAACCAACATCGTCAAGAGTCAAGTGTACCACTTCAGACTCCAAGCTAAGAACATCTACGGTTGGGGCGAGTACAGTGAGATTCGAGCCATTGCGGCTGCCGGAATTCCTGTCTAAATGACTCCTCCGACAACCTAAGTCGACCCAGAGGACGGCCTGCTAGTCAAGTTCACATGGGTGGAGCCTTACGACAACTCAGATCCAATCAGTGCCTACCGAGTGTTAATTAAGACCACTGATGGGGACTTCTTGGAGTCCTTACCCGAGTGTGATGGCTCAGATTTACCCCTTTCTCTGACTTGTTCCGTAGCTATGGTCACACTCCGAGCTGACCCCTTCGACATGGTTTACAACCAGCTTGTGCAAGCAAGGGTTCAGGCAACGAACACAAATGACTGGGGAGATCTCAGCGAGGCGAACATAGAAGGAGCGCGTATTCAGACTGAGCCAGTCTAGATGGCTGCACCTGTGCGTGGCGCAGCGACTGCAATTGACACCATTGAAGTTTTCTGGACAGCTCTAATTGGAGATCAGACAGGCGGAGCTGAGATCGACTCTTACTAGTTACAGTGGGACAAGGCCTCCAACGAAGCAGTTTGGTATGATCTCATTGGAGAAGATGACAATTTCCAGACTGCTCTCACTCATTCTTTCTAAGACACTGTGTTCGCAGGATCTACCTACAAGCTTAAGGTGAGGGCCCACAACATTCACGGGTGGGGCGAATGGTCTGAGGTCGGCAGAGTCCTTGCCACAGGCGTGCCTGACGAGCCAGACCCACCAATCACAGTGATTAACAACAAGTTTGTGAGGATTACGTGGACGGACCCCGCTGCTAACTTTGAAGCGATTGACTCGTACAGAGTGTTGGTCGTTCACTCCGATGGAGTCACGTTTACAGAAGAACTGACTTACTGTGACGCGAGTGATCCTGTCACCTTCGAACGCCAGTACTGCGAGATTCCCCTCGCCCTGCTCGAATCGACAGATTACTCCTTCCAACTTTCAGCAGGACAGCTGATTAAAGCAAAGGTTGCCGCTCGGAACCTAAACGGATGGGGCGAGTTCTCTCAAGAAAGTATCATCGCTGCTAACTTCGAAACTACACCTTCGAAGATGGCTGCTCCGACGAGAAACGCCGCCACCACGACTGGCAAGCTTGTCGTTGATTGGGTACCTTTAGTATCACCTGATACGGGATACTCAGACATTACATCCTACAACTTGCAGTGGGACAAGGGAACCGACGGTGCCACCTGGGTCAACCTGATTGGCTTTAACACGGCGTCGTTGGCTGAGACTTACACCATCGCAGCGTCGCTTAACGAAGGAGATCACTACCAGTTGAAGGTGCGAGCAAACAATTTCTGGGGATGGGGCGAGTTCTCGGACCCGCTCACGATCAAGACCGCTACTTGGCCCTACTAGATGATCCCAGTGACCACTTCAATCGACGTGCCATCTGGTGGAGTTAGAATTGACTGGGTCGAGCCCGGCAGCAACCAGTCACCCATTACAGCTTATGAGATTTAGATCTAGACGTCTGCTGGGGATAACTGGATCGAGGACACTACGAGCTGTGACGGATCGCTCTTGAACCTGGTGACAGATAAGTTCTGCATCGTTCCTATGGACACTCTGCGCAGCGACACCTACGGCTACACGTTCCGTGAGCTGATTGTAGTCAGAGTCAGAGCGTACAACTTCTATGGATGGGGAGATGACTACTCCGAAGCAAACACTTCGGGCGCGCTCTGCCGTATCGAACCTTCCTAGATGGGCGTCATCTCTGTCAACGCAGTCGAGACAACGACGACATAAGTGTCGGTCTACTGGTCTGAACTGACCCTTAGCGCAGACATGGGTGACTCCGCAATCTTTACCTACAACCTGCAATGGGATTCAGGCTCCGGCGGCGCAGTCGAAGCAGACTGGATTGACTTGAACGGAAATCCAACTGACTCACTTTCAACCGTGTTCATCGTGAAAGATGATGTCCTGGGCGGCGAGTTCTACAGATTCAGAGTCCGCGCAGGAAACATCTACGGCTATGGAGTCTTTAGCGAAGAGTACGAGTTCAAGGCTTCACAAGAGCCACAGCAGATTGCAAGTGAGAGTATCTCGACGGCAAACTCAGGCACTGACATCGTGATCACTTGGGAAGCCCCCGACGACAACTTTGACACGATCACACAGTACTTGATCGAGCTAAGAGAGTCAGACGGAGAAACCTTCACCGAGGCTGCAGAGTGCGATGGCAGCGACTAGACCGTTGTTGATGATCTCACCTGCGCAGTTCCTTTGACTACTCTAAGAGCTGACCCTTACTCGCTTGACTGGAACGAGTTCGTCGTAGCGAGAGTTCGAGCATACAATAGCTTCGGCTGGGGATTGGATTCTCAACCGAACACTGGAGGCGGTGTCATTCAAACGGAGCCCGTGAAGATGGCTGTGCCTATCTATCAGCCACTCGACTCGACACAGACGACCATCACTGTGACGATAACTCCTATGTCGTCGCTGGTTCAAACTGGAGGCTATGTGATTGACTCCTACCACGTTGAGTTCTTCGATGGCTCGTCTTGGTCCTCCGTCCAGGGTGAAGACGGCTCGTTTACCTTGGACACCACTGCGGCTGTCATTGATTTAACAGGTGGTGACACTTACAAGTTCCGTGTGCAGGCCCATAACATTCATGGATGGGGACTCACTTCGGACGAACTTGTCGTAGTCGCGTCCGGAGTTCCTTCCAAACCTGACCCCATCATTGTGACTATTGAGAACTTGGACGTCAAAATCGACTGGACTCCGCCTTCTGAGAACTTTGCAACCATCACTGCCTACCAGGTTAGAATAGTTGAGTCAGACGGATCGACGTTCACCGAGCAGATCCTCCATTGCGATGGCACCAGTGCTTACATCGTTAGCACAGACTTCTGCCTGATACCTGAGACTGTTCTCCGTGCCGCACCATACTCACTCCTCTTTGACACATTGATTGAAGCCGACGTGCGAGCACTGAACTAGAATGGATGGGGCGAGTGGAGTGACCCTAACACAGGTGGAGCTGCAATCTAGATAGAGCCGATCGCGGTTACTTTGCCAACTGAAGGCCTCCTCACCAACGAGGAACAAGTTGAAGTTCACTGGGACGAGCTCACTGAGCATTTAGATGTTCGTGGCTCGCCCGTGACTTCATACAACCTGCAGTGGGATGCTGGCACCTTTGGGCTCCAGTGGTTCAACTTAGTGGGCTACTTGTCGGACAGTCTGGACATCACCTACATTGTCTCCTCGGGTATAATCCCCGGACACATCTACCAGTTCAAGGTACGTGCACAGAACTAGTGGGGCTGGGGCGAGTTCTCTCCTATTGCCTCCATTAAAGCAAGCACGTGGCCAGTGGTTATCGCAGAGCCAGTCACTTCGATTGACCATGCAGATGGCAATGTCATCGTAACGTGGGAAGCCCCCGACAATCGAAGCAGTCAAATTACGGAGTACTTCATTGAAATTCAAGACGCTGCAGACTCCACCAATTGGATCGAAGATGCAACCTACTGTAACGGGTAGATCTAAGCGGTCATCGATGCCGTTAGCTGCTCGATTCCGATGAGTCGCTTCACGTCAGCCACGCTCAACTACGCTCTCTTCGAAACCATTCGTGTCCGCGTTTCTGCTTACAACGAGAAAGGCTGGACAGAATCCCCATCGCCAACAAGCACGACCGCTGCCACGGCAAGGACAGTTCCCGAACAAATGCCCTCTGCTACAATTCAACGCGGAAGTCTCACTAGTGAAACACAGATCCACGTGCAGTGGACACCCCTTGTCACAGACGTAGAAATCGGCGACACGGCAATCCTTTCCTACAACCTGCGGTTTGACTCAGGTCTCGGCCTGAATGTCTATGTGGACCTTGTCGGAAACCCTAGCGACTTCCCCTTCATAGAGTTCATCGTCACCGACGGTATCACCAAGGACACCGACTATTCGTTCCAAGTGAGAGCAAGGAATATTTATGGATGGGCAGATAGTTTCTCCGACCCGGCGGTCGTGATTGCCTCGTCAGATGTGCCCGCTATCATGGACGCACTGGTCACTTCATACGACACAGGGGTGGACCCTACAGCTGTCAAGGTTGAGTGGGTCAGTCCCTACGACAACAGTGAGCCAGTCGTTGACTTTTAAGTGTACATTCTCGAGAAAGACGGAGTCACGTTCACGATTGACTCAGTCACTTGCGACGCCTCTTCAAGTCCTGTCAAAGACGACCTCGTCTGCTTCGTGCCGCTAACAACTCTGAGAGCTGCCCCGTACAACCTTGTGTACAACGACTTGGTCATTGCAAAAGCACGGGCACAAAACTAGTTCGGCTTCGGTGACTACTCGGAGCCAAACGTTGTCGGCGCCCTTGTGCAGATAGAGCCCTCAACTGTTTCATCGCCAGTACTCGATATCCTGGTGTCGAACTTGTTGAAGATTAAGATCGACTGGGATGCTCTGACGGGAGATGAGACTGGTGGGTCTCCAATCGACTCCTACAACTTGCAGTGGGACAACAATTCGAATGGCGCAAATTGGTCAGACCTGAAGGGTGAACTTGGTTCCTTCGACACTGCTGTCACCTTCACACAAGAAGGTCTAACCGGTGGTCGTGCTTACAAGTTTAGGCTGAAGGCTCACAACGATCACGGATGGTCTGTAGACTACTCCACCGTTGTCAGCTACCTCGCAGCATAAGTGCCAGACCAACCTGACGCTGTCGTGACTACACGAGTCAACTTAAACATCCGGATCACTTGGACAGCCCCTACCGACAACTTCAAGGCAATCACTGCCTACAGAGTAATCATTGAAGACACGGATGCTTCTGGCAACTACATTGAAAATGTTGCATTCTGTGATGGGTCGGTAATTGCGATCAGGACTCAACTTTACTGTGACGTTCCTGCGATCACTGTACTTCGACAAGACCCGTACAGCCTTGTTCTCGAGCAACTGGTCGTCGCGAAAGTGTAAGCTTACAATGAACGTGGCTGGAGTGAATACTCGGTAGCGAACACAGTTGGCGAGACAATCGAGACTGAACCAACCTTTATGAACGCTCCTACTCGCGGTGCTGACACCTCAACGGTCAAGATTCACGTCGAGTGGAACACGATCACGACTCCTCAGAATGGAGACGCCGAGGTCACTTCATACAGCTTGGAGTGGGATGCTGGCACAGGTGGAGCTGCGTGGGCAGCGCTTGTCGGAAAGCATTCAAACTCTCTCGCAACTACTTTCACGGTCACAGATGGAATTCAGAGAAGCAAAGTTTACCAGTTCCGCGTCGTCGCAAGGAACATCTGGGGATGGGGCGCCTACTCTGCTGTCACAAGCATTAAGGCCGCCAAGATTCCTTTCACTATGCTTGCTCCGACAACCTCAGTTGACGCGTTGACTGGCGGGCTTCAGATCGACTGGGTTGAACCTGACACTTCAGGTGAACCAATCACGGAGTATCTCATTGAAATTCAGAAGAATGGAGAGGACACATGGATCGAATACGCCGCGACGTGCGGAGGTGCAGACCCATCTATTTTCACTTGTGTCGTTCCGATGGCAGATCTAGAAAGTGCGACCTACGGCTACGCTCAGGGAGATCCCATTTACGTGAGAGCTCGCTCTTACAACTTCTACGGCGAGAGTGAGATTTCACCGACAAGCATTGAGGGTATTCAACTGAGGACTACACCTCAACCGATGCTTGCGCCGACGAGGAACTCAGAAACATCTGGCGACAAGATTGTGGTCGACTGGTCTGTTCTGGTTGCTCCTGACAACGGCGACTCCTCCATACTCTCTTACAACTTGGTCTGGGACGATAACACGGCCACCGTGGATCAAGACTTAGTTGGAGTCTCGCCCTACTACACTCAAACTTAGTTCGACGTACCCGATGTTACAGAAGGAGACTCCTACATCTTCAAAGTGCGAGCTAGGAACATTTATGGTTGGGGCGACTTCTCTCCCACAGTCACCATTCTTGCTTCGATGAAGCCATAGTAGCCAGACACGGTGACAACGCAGATCACGGGCAATGATGTGAGGATCACGTTCGTGCCTCCTCATAACAGCGGAGACCCGATCACAGCTTATTAGATTTTGATAAAGCAGGCTGATGGAGTTTACTCCGAAGAGACTGTCAACTGCAACGCTGCTACTGATCCAGTCTTCTCAGCCGCATACTGTGACGTACCCTTAACTGTATTGAGAGCCTCACCCTACAGTTTGACACTGGGAACTCTGGTTCAAGCGAAGGTCAAAGCAACGAATGTCATTGGTGACAGTGCATTTAGTCAAGAGAATACTGCGGGTGCAACTATTGAGACCGAGCCTGGTGTCGTCAACACCTTGGAGATGAACATCTTGACTTCTACGAACGAACAGGTTGTCCTCGAATGGGCTTTGCTTTCAACTCTAGCAGAAACCGGAGGTTCGACAATTCTAAACTACGTGATAAGATGGAACTAGGGCAGTGTCACTGACGTGTGGGAAGACCTAGCAACAGTGGATGGTGCAATTGCGACCTACACAGCCGAAACCCTCACTCCCGGCGAACTGTATGACTTCTCGATCGTGGCTGAGAACATTCACGACTTCGGTCTTGAATCCACGCCGATCAGCGAATACGCCGCACAACGACCCGACCAGCCCAATCAAATCGTCACAAGTGTGCAGAACACGAACATTAAGGTGACTTGGGCTGAGCCTGTGGTAAACCATCGACCAGTCACACTTTACGAGATTGTCATTTTGGACAATGGTGCTGGCACCTACGCCGAAGACACTACCCTTTGCGACGGTGATGACGATGTCACCAAGAGTGTGCTTTACTGTATCATCGCCATGAGGAGTCTCAGAGTAGACCTTTCAGACTATGACTATGCACTGCAAGAGATGCCTCTCTTCAAGGTGCGAGCTTACAACGAAAGGGGCTGGAGTGATTATTCCGACCCAAATACCGAAGCAGCACTCATTCAGACAGAGCCGGATGCGATGGCCCCGGTCACCAGAAACGCGGCTACTGTTGAAGCAGAGATCATTATCGACTGGGTCGCTCTTGCAAACCCAGAAGATGGCTACGCAACGATTGCCGCTTACAACTTGCAATGGGACAAGGGCACTGGAGGCTTCCAGTGGTACGACTTGTATGGTGTTGTGCCTACAGCCACTCTCTTGCAATTCAGCTTGACTACGGAGATTGTCAATGGAGGTGTCTATCAATTCAAGGTCAGAGCGGCCAACATCCACGGATGGGGAGAGTTCTCACCTGTTACCACGATCAAAGCAGCTAAAATACCTGAGCAGGTCATCTCTGTCGTGACATCAATTGACCCTCTGACTGGAGGTGTCTTGATCGACTGGGCAGCGCCTCACGATGGAAGCCAGGCTATTGAAGAGTACCTGGTCGAAATCGCCAACGACGACACTTCTGCTTGGTTCGAGGACACCACCAACTGCGATGGAGCAGATCCCTCGCTGACTTCGTGCATCATTCCCATGGACGTGCTAGTCACTGGAGACTACAACCTTGCCTTTGACCAGCTTGTTGAAGTCCGGGTCTCCGCCTACAACTCATACGGCTTTGGCGCGACATCCACCGTGAACACAGTCGGAGCGAAGATCAGACAGAAACCAGATTAGATGGGTGCAATTACTGTAGACTCTAAGATAGAAACTGAAATGAGCCTTTCCTGGACAGCTCTAGAAGACCCAGCTACTGGCAACTCGGCTATCGTAAGCTACAACCTGTACTGGGACAACGCCTCAGGCACTACAAACATCGAAGTCCTAGACCTGCTCATCACTTCATACACAATAACTGGGTTGACGGGCGGAGAGACATACGTGTTCAAGGTCCGTGCTTACAACATTTACGGCTACGGAGACTTCTCTGCCGAGCACTCAGAAAAAGCTTCAGACGTGCCAGATCAAATCGTGATCGCCACGACCTCGATCGTTGGCACCGACGTCGTTATTGACTGGGTCGCACCTGACAACAACTTTGAAACCATCCTCCAGTATGACATTCTATTCAAAAAGGCGGACGGCACTTACGTGAACGACGAAGTCAACTGTGATGGCAGCGTGGCCTCAGGAACAACTTGCATCATTCCGATGACTGACATGATCACGCTCACTGGACTTTCTCAGGGCAACCTGGTCGTCGTAAGAGTGGCCGCTGAAAATGTGAACGGTTGGGAAGCTTACTCTCAAGAAAACATCATCGGCGCAGTAATCGAAGTGCCACCAGCGATCGCGACTATCACTTACGACGTTGAAGCTTCCGATAACACTCAGATCATCGTGCTGTGGGATGCTCTCACCGACTTCGAAACCGGTGGCTCACCGATCACAGGATACGACTTACAGTTTGATTAAGGTTCGGACAATTGGGTCTCGAACACTGTGAGTGGAACCACCGCGACTTTCAGTGGCTTGACTGGCGGAGTGACTTACAAATTCAAGATCGCTGGCATCAACAAGTACGACACCGGCGTCTTTAGTTCTGTACTCGCTGTCGTGGCTGCCGAGCCACCTCAAGCACTTGATGCGCCCGTTGTCACCCTGGAAGGCCTCTACGTGAAGATCGCCTGGACAGCACTCTCTGACAACAACGCAAGCATCCTATCCTACAAGGTGCTCATTGAAGACAAGGACGGAAGCTACATCGAGGATGTTAATGCATGTGACGGCTCGTCAGCGACTGTGTTGGCGAATGAGTACTGTTTGGTTGACATGGACAAGTTCTGGGTTGCTCCGTTTGAGCTTCAACAAAGAACATTGGTGTCTGCGAAGGTGATCGCGATTAACGAGCGAGGTTCAAGTACAGAATCCCCAGCTAACACTGCTGGCACACTCGTCGAAACCGTACCTCACCAAATGAACGCGCCTACTCAAGGTGTAGACACTGACTACCAGAGAGTGCACCTCGACTGGGACACTGTTATCGCTCCCGAGAATGGAGACTCCGACGTCGTGTCCTACATCATTTACTGGGACCAAGGTACTGGCGATGATGTTGATTTTGTTGAGCTGATTGGAGAGACTTCTGCCTTCACTCTGAGCACGTACACAATTACGTCTGGTCTTGTAACCGGAGGCACCTACAGATTTAAGGTAAAGGCTGTGAACAAGTGGGGAACAGGTGATCTCTTCTCAGACACAGTTTCGGTTCTTGTGGCCTCGGCTCCTGCCCAAATCCTCAGTGCTACCACTTCGATCGACCCATTGACCGGAGGTGTTGTGATCGATTGGATTGCACCTGATCCGCGTGGCTAAGAGATATTGTCCTACACGATTGAATACAAGAACAAGGCAGGAAGTTGGGTGACAGACATCGGGAGCTGCGACGGCTCGTCGAACCCTGTGTTCACTGACCTACAGTGCACGATCCCAATGATCTCCTTCTGGCTTAACAGTCTCGTGCTGTACGACCTTATCGAGGTCAGAGTCACGGCAACTAACTCACTCGACACCAGTGTTGCTTCACCTGTCAACACCGTGGGAGCAACTGTGAGAACAAAGCCTGCTGTGATGGCTGACCCAACCGAAGGCACTAACACCTCTGAGAGTCAAATCTAAGTGGACTGGGTTGCCCTTACCGACAATGCTGACATCGGCGACTCTACAATCCTCAGCTATTAGCTCCAGTGGGATAACGGAAATGGCTCTCTTGATGTTGACGCTGTTGACGACCTTGTTCTGACGAAGACATTGAAAGGTTTGACAGCAGGTAATGACTACCTGTTCAAGGTTCGTGCCTACAACATCTACGGCTACGGCCCCTACTCCGATGTTGTCACAATTAAGGCCTCGTAAGCTCCTGGCACCATGGCCACAGTCAACACTGCCAGTGTGCTCTTGAACATTCTGATTCAGTGGAGTGCACCACCGGATGGTCAAGACACCATCGACGAGTACCAAGTTGAACTCTTGATGCCAGACGGAACGACCTTCTAGACAGATGTCGCTCACTGTGATGGCTCTAATTCAACTATCAGAGACAACAGGCAGTGTCAAATTCCTCACGCCTACCTCATCACCACCTACGGCTACCAAGTCCTCGACTTGCTGCAAGCACACGTGCGAGCTCACAATGTCAACGGATGGGGCGGGTACTCTCAAGTAAACACTGCTGGCGCTTTCGTACAGAGTGTTCCGATTAAGATGGCTGCCCCGACTGAGAATGCGGCAACCACGATTGACACCATCTAACTTGATTGGATAGCTCTTAGCACCGCGCTGGAAACAGGCGGAACCAGTGTCATAAAGTCTTACAACTTAGAGATTTACGACACTGTGGCCGGCGATTGGGACGAAGTAGTTGGTGATGCATCCGACTTCACGTTGCTCACATACGCGGTGACAACTTTGACGACAGGCACTGACTATCGCTTCAGAGTGAGAGCTGAGAACTTACATGGCTTTGGTGAATACTCAGACGAAGTTGTAGTCCGAGCAGACGACACTCCTGCACAGATCGACCCTGTTACGACGACAGTCGACGGACAGTTCGTCACTGTTGCATGGGGTGTGCCAGAAGACAATGGCTCTGCGATCACAGCCTACCGAATTAAAATTGAGGAATCTGACGGAGCGACATTCACAGAAGAGCCGACTTACGTTTACTGTGACGGCTCTGACTCAGACATCGTCGCCATGGCAAACCCCGAGTGCCAGATCGCGATGGCCTACCTCTGGACAGATCCCTACAACTTGCCACAAGGAGAAACCGTTGTCGCAACTGTAGAAGCGTACAATGTGAATGGCTGGAGTGTGCCTTCGACAGCTAACACTGTGGGTGCGCTCGTCGAAGTCAAACCTCTTCAGATGGCTCCTGTTACGGAAGGCGCAGACACTCTCGAGAACCAAATCGAGATTGATTGGGTTGCGCTGACGGACACAGACACTGGTGGCGCTACGATCACATCTTACAACTTGCAATGGGATAAGGGAACCAATGGAGCCACTTGGTACAACATCATTGGATTCTCTCCTGCTTCACTGCAATTGACAACTATTTAGACAAGTGATGTTGTTCCAGGAGAAACCTACCAGTTCAAGGTCAGAGCGAAGAACATCCACGGATGGGGAGAGCTATTCTCTGATGCTTTTGCTATCAAGGCTGCTGAATTCCCCGAGCAGGTCATCTCTGTGGTGACATCTATTGACCCTCTGACTGGAGGAGTCTTGATCGACTGGGAAGCCCCTCACGACGGAAGCCAAGCCATTGAAGAGTACCTGGTCGAAATCGCCAACGACGACACTTCTGCTTGGTTCGAGGACTCCACCAACTGCGATGGAGTAGACCCCTCGCTGACTTCGTGCATCATTCCCATGGACGTGCTGGTCACTGGAGACTACAACCTTGCCTTTGACCAGCTTGTCGAAGTCCGGGTCTCCGCCTACAACTCTTATGGCTTTGGTGCGACATCCACTGTGAACACAGTCGGAGCAAAGCTCAGACAGAAACCAGATTAGATGAGCGCGCCTACTCTTGTAAGCAAATCGGATCAGACAATCGCAATCGAGTGGACAGCTCTAGTCGACCCAGCCACTGGCAACTCGGCTATCGTAAGCTACAACTTGTACTGGGACGAAGCAACAACGACAGTTGACATCGAGCTCACTGACACCTTGACCACTACTTTCGACGTCAACGGGTTGACGGGCGGAGAGACTTACCTGTTCAAGGTTCGTGCTTACAACATTTACGGCTACGGAGACTTCTCTGCCGAACTCTCTGTCAAAGCTTCCGATGTGCCTGGAAATCTGAACATCCCTACAGTCACCTTGGATGGCATCGACGTCAAGATCACGTGGGAAGCTCCTGACAACCACGACGAAACCATTGATGCGTATGAAGTGCTTTTCAAAAAGGCTGACGGCACCTACGTTGAGGACACTGTCAACTGCGACGCCAGCAGTGACCCAGTTTTCTCAGCGCTCACTTGCTCTATCCCAATGATCGAGATCCCAACACTGACTTCTCGTACTGTTGACACCGTGATCCAAGCCAAGGTTCGCGCACAAAATGTCAACGGATGGAGTGCTTACTCGGAACCAAATTCTATCGGCCAAGTCGTCCACACTATCCCGTTGACGATGGACCCTGTCACATACGTTTACGCTGAGATTACGAACACTCAAACCCAGTTCCACTGGACAGCACTGACAGGTGCCAATGCAGGTGGATCTGCAGTCGGAATTGACAATTACGAGATTGAGTGGGATCAAGGCGACGGCGGCTCTTGGGTTTCTCTCATAACCTTGCCTTCGACTGATCTAACTTATACTCACTTGACTCGTCTCGGCGGCACTTCCTACGGCTACCGAATCAGGGCGATCAATGAGTACGGCGACGCACTTGCCTTCTCAGACCCTGTGTACATTTGGACGGCGCAAGCCCCTGAGACCCCCGCCTTGCCAACAGTCACCATCGAGTCTGTGTACGTCAAGATTGCTTGGGTTGAACCTGTGACAAACAACAGGGACATCACGGCTTACTAAATCTTGATCGAGGACAGTAATGGTGATTACATTGAAGATGTCAGCCAATGCGATGGCTCGACACAGGTGGTCGTCGACAACCTGTTCTGTCTCGTCGAGATGACTGCCCTTAGAGCAGATCCTTTCGACAGAGTACTTGGTGAACTCGTACAAGCTAAGGTGATCGCGATCAACGAACGCGGTCCAAGTGGAGCTTCACCAGAGAACACCGACACAAATGGTGCGAAGATAGAAACCGCACCAGATCAGATGGCTGTTCCAACTCGCGGCGCTGACACAAGTCATGAGTAGATTGAAGCAGACTGGGTTGAGCTGACGGCTCCTGACAACGGAGACTCTCCTATTACTTCATACAGTTTGGAATACCACAACGGAGATGAAGTTTGGGAAGAAGCAGTCGGCGACGTATCGGGTGACTACCTTGGCACCAGCTACACTATCAACACGAACATTGCGAGCGGAGTGACCTACTTCTTGAGAATCCGAGCGAGGAACAAGTGGGGCTGGGGACCTTACTCCGAACCATCCCTATAGGTTCTCGCTGCCAAAACTCCAGCCTAAGTCGAAATCGCAGTCACTACAATTGACGCAGCGACAGGTGGTGTGGTCATTTCGTGGGACTAGCCTGCTCAGAACGGTGCATCGATCAGTGAATATCATATTGAGATTCTTGACAGCACAGGTACTTGGCAAACCGACGTGAACTGCGACGGCTCTGACGCAACCATCATCACCAATCGACAATGCATTGTTGACATGAACGACTTGAGCTCCTCAACAGAGTACAACCTCGCGTTTGACAGCCTGGTTGAAGTGAGAGTTTCAGCAACAAACCTCATCGGACAAGGCACTTGGTCATTCACGAATACTGTCGGCGCAAAAGTCAGGATCGTGCCCAGCCAAATGGCACCGCCGACTCTTGGCAGCGACTCAACAGAGACCAAGCTAATCATCGACTGGGTTTAATTGACAGGTGAAGACACTGGAAACTCTGCCATCACTCTTTACTCCCTTTACTGGGACGCACTCACCGGCACAGCTGACATCTTGCTCACTGAGGGTCTCATCACAACCTTCGAGTAGGATAGTTTGCAAGCAGGAGAGTCTTACATCTTCAAGGTCAGGGCCAAGAACATCTACGGATACGGCGATTTCTCAGCTGAAGTTACGTTTGTTCCGGTGAACGAGCCCGCGACCATGGAAGCAGTGACCACCACTCTGAACTACCCTAACATTGACTTGACCTGGGTGCAGCCAGATGAAAGTGGTTCAACTATTACCGAATACGAGCTCGTGATTTATGACAACGGCCTCACCGCCTACCGTGAAGACACCACTCTTTGCGATGGTAGCGAGTCAGTTACTTTCGACGCAAGGTCTTGCTCCATCGAAATTGACACACTGATTGCAGACTTTGGATATTAGCGAGGTGAGCTACTCTTGGTACGAGCGCGAGCACTTAACGCGATCGGCTGGAGCACCCTCTCCGCACCCAATAGCTCTGGTGCAACTATTCAAACCAAACCAACTCTGATGAATGATCCAGTTGAAGGTGCAGCGACAAGCGCCTCCAAGATAGTTCTTACATGGGCAGCACTTGTGACTGCTGACGAAACAGGTGCATCTGCGATCACATCCTACAGTCTCGAGTGGAACCAAGGCACAGCAGGCGCTTGGGTGTCTCTGTTGGGTGACCCGACGCCTTCGACTGCTCTCACTCATTAAATCGACTCGGGATTGACAGCAGGTGATAGCTATGTGTTCAGACTTCGCGCCTTGAATACTCACGGATGGGGTCCGTACTCAAACGAGATTACAGTCATCCCTTCAAGCGCACCCTCGAAGATGGCTGTAGTGACCACTGTGACAGAAAACGTATACGTGAAGATCAGCTGGGCACAGCCTAACGACAACGGTGCTGCAATCACTGCAAACAAGATCGTCATCTTAGAGGTAGACGGTCTCACTTGGACAGAGTCTGCCAGCTGTAACGGAGCTGATGCGACCACTTTCAGTGACGAGTACTGTTTGATGCCGATGAGCGAGCTTACCGATCCAAGCGCTTACGGCCTGCCAATTAATCGCCCAGTGTACGCCAAAGTACAAGCCTTTAACTTGAAGGGATGGAGCGATCTATCCGACATCAACACGGTCGCAGCATTGGCTGAAGTTGTTCCCGGCAAGGTAGCAACTCCGACACGCGGCGCTCAAACGACAGAAAGCTAGATCGAGATTGAGTACCTCGAACTGACGACCAACATTTAACTCGGTGGAGCGACTTGTTCTATTCTCTCGTACAATGTGCAGTGGGATCAAGGAAATGGAGGTGAAGCGTCCTGGACAGACATCGCTGGTGTCTTAACTCAGAACATAGACCTTGCCTTCATCCAGACAACAGGCGTTTCTTCATCTAACTCGTACCGATTCAGAGTCCGTGCGAAGAACAAGCACGACTGGGGAGAGTTCAGCGACGTCGTTTCGATCCTTGCGGCGATTGCTCCCGATACGCCGCTGAGTGTGACGACAACGCAAAATGGTTTGTTCTCACAGATCTAATGGCCTTTGCCTGATCACAACGGCGCGGCAATCACTGAATACGAGATCGTTGTCATGACCTCGGACGGCAGTACACTGGTCGCGAGTACTACTTGCGACGGCTCTGACAGCGGTATCATCGCAGCTAGAGCTTGTGATGTAACCTACACTGAATTGAGGTCCGCCACATTTGGTCTCGTTCTTAACGACTTGGTGCAAGCTCAAGTACGAGCGAGAAACCAAATCGGCTGGGGAGAATTCTCGACTCTCAATACTGTCGGTGATCTCGTCAAGACTGAGCCCAAGGTGCCGCCTAGTGCGATCACCGAAGGCGACGATACGAACGATGCCCAAATTCAAATCAACTGGACAGCTCTGGCAGGTGACGACACTGGCCAAGACACGATCACTGAGTATAAAATATACTGGGACAATGGGTCCAATGGCGCCAACTTCGTGCACCTGCGAACCGAGATCAGTCCAACGTTCACCTTCACTTACGCATTCACGAGCGGTGTCTTGCGTGGAGATGACTTCCAGTTCAAGTACGCGGCGAAGAACTAGCACGGCACGGGAGATTTCTCTGCTGTGACTACAATCAATGCGTCTGCTAGACCAGAGAAGCTTTTAGCTCTGTCCACAAGCAATTTGTTAACTAATGTCATTGTGGATTGGCCAGCTACTCCGGACACGCACGGAGCCGACATCACTTCGTACCAGGTGCTCTTCTTGGAGTCCGACGGTACTACCTACACTGAACACTTGGCAGACTGTGATGGCGCTGACACAGGCATCAGAGACGCGAGAACCTGCACAATTCCCATGTCTGTCTTCCGCGAAGCTCCTTACTCGCTCAGCATCGATGACCCTATCATTGGCACGATAACAGCGACTAACGATAAAGGAACTTCAGACACTTCCGATCCCAACACTGTAAGTGCCTCAGTGCAAAATGTACCTCAGGCGGCTCCTGTCGTCTCAAGAGGTGCAAGTACCAAGGCTACTGAGATCGAAGTCGTGTGGAGCCAAGTGACATCAAGCCCTGACAATGGCGGCGCAAGCATCTTAGGCTACAAGATCCTGTGGGACAAGTCAGGCTCATTTGCCTCACTCGCCACTGTAAGCGACCCGACCGTTCTGTTCTACAAAACCACGGACGTCGACCAAGGAACTCCCTACAACTTCAAGGTCCTTGCATACAATGTGCACGGCGACGGAGTCTTGTCGGATGCCTTTGCGATTACACCGGCAGCTGTTCCAGACGAACCGACTCTGCTCGTCCTTGAGTCTGCAGACACCACACAGATCACCTTCTCGTGGACAGCACCTTACGATGGCGGTCTTCCAATCACGGATTACTACATCTACTGGGATAGTGGAGCCGCGAACGATGTGTTTGCTGCTTACATCACTCCTGCAGTTGGAAGTGACGCCGTGACATTCACTGCGTCGAGCGGGCTTACCCCAGGAAACATCTATGAGTTCAAGGTCTCCGCGCTCAATGCCATCGGAGAGGGAGCTCAATCTATAGAACAGGCTTTCATCGCTGCAGAGTACCCCGGTGCTCCTCAAGATGTAGAGAAGAAGTCTGCAGACAGTACACAGATCACTGTTCAATGGACAGCGCCTGCCACAAGCGGAGGCTCCACTGTCACCAACTACCACGTCTATATGGATTCAGGATCCGGTCCGGTGCGAATCACAACAGACGCTGGAACTTCGGGAGCTCTTGAATGGACAACCAATGCTGTGACCCCGGGAGATTCTTACGACTTTACTGTCTCGGCGATTAATGGCCGAGGTGAGGGCGCTCAAAGTGATCCTGCGGTGTCTATCCTTGCTGCCACAGTTTCGACAGAGCCTCTGAACTTAAGAAAGGTCTCTGCAACGACCGCTAGAATCGAGATCGAGTGGGATGTTCCTGCGAACAATGGATTCTCTGCTGTCTTCGACTATGTGGTCTACTGGGATGAAGGCGCCCAGAACGACGCCTACTCGATCCTGACTCCGTCTACAGGTAACGGTTTGACTAACACTGTCAACTCAGGCCTGAGCGGCGGCAACTACTATTCATTCAAGGTCTTGGCAGTTAACGATGTGGGAGAAAGTGAATTCTCTGAAGTCTTGACTGTCATTGCGGGAGAAGCCCCACAAGTACCTGGAACACCTTACAAGTTCTACTCTGATGTGACTGAGATCGAGATCAGATGGACAGAGCAAAACAACGGCGGCTCCAACATCACCGACTACAAAGTCTACTGGGACGCAGGTCTCGGCACAGACGTCTTCACCTTGGTTGGAACAACGAACGGCTACCTGACTTACACAGCCACCGATGTCGACTAAGGAGTAGAAGGCGGCAAAACGTATGAGTTCAAGGTGTCTGCAGTGAACGCGATTGGTGAAAGTGATTTGACTGATCTGGTTGCAATTATTGCAGCTTAAGTGCCAGCTGCTCCCGAGCAGCCCGTGCTAATCTCGCAGTCGCCCACCTTGATTGAGATCAGCTACAATGCGCCGGACGATGGTGGCTCGCCATTACTCGACTTTGTAATTTACTCTGACGGTGCTATCAACTCGTACCAGGCCCTTGCTCCAACAGCAGGTTCTGGAAGTACGCTCACGTACAGTATCACCGACACAGATCACGGAATCACACCAGGCTTGATTTACGACTTCAAGGTAGCGGCAGTGAACGCAGTCAACGTGGGCTACTAATCCACAGCGTTGTCAGTAATGGCCGCCACGCTTCCCACGTCGCCAATCACCCTTCTCTATGTCTCCTCAACCAGTTCGTCAATCACTTTCGAATGGACCGAACCCCTCAATGATGGAGGCACTCCGGTCTACGATTACAAGATCTACTGGAACGGCGGAGTCGACAACGACCCGTTTGTGCTGCTTTCCGATTCGAGTCTTGGTTTGACTTCCTTCACGAAGTAGACAGGCTTAGAAGCTGGCAAGTACTACGAGTTCAAGGTGCGGGCAACGAATGCTATTGGCGATGGAGCTTACTCGAGCACCATTAGAATCATTGCAGCAGCGGTGCCTGACCCTCCCATCAACCTTGCAAAGATCTCCTCCACAAAGACTTCAGTAGAGTTTGGATGGGATCCAGATGCAAATGGAGGTTCCCCTATCCGCGACTACGTAGTCTACTGGGATGCTGGCGACGATACCCTTGCAGAGGCAGACTTCGTCAACATCGCAACGACGACTTTCTTGACTCAAGAACATGAGCAGCTAGAACTGACGGCAGACACAACTTACAGGTTTACTGTCAGCGCAAGGAATGATGCAGGCGTCGGAAACCCTTCGTCAGTGATTTCTCTTCTTGCAGCCGAGAAGCCAGGAACTCCTGATCCTCCCTTCGTGTCTCTTCAAAACCAAAGTACGATTGAGGTAACCTGGGTCGCTCCAGATGACAATGGCGGAACCGCTCTTACAGGTTACGAAGTGCACTGGGACCAAGGTATCGATACATTTGTGCAGCTTGGAAGCACTGATGCCGACACTCTGAGCTTCGTCAAATCGACTGGTCTCTCAACAGGCGATCCGTACAAGTTCAAGGTTCTCGCAATCAACTCGATCGACAAAGGTGATCTCTCAGCTGAGTCGGTGCCTATTCTTGCAGCGAAGGTTCCAGAAAGGCCAACTGACTTGGCGGTTGTCTCGTCCAGCTCCACTCAGATCACTTTCGACTGGGTTGTGCCAGACGACGGGGGTTCCCCAATCACACACTACCGAGTGTTCTGGGATTAAGGCCTCGGAGGGCTCTTCTCAGAGATAGCCTCCACAGCAAGCCCAGTGAATCAGTTCACTCTAGATTATGGTCTCACTCCTGGAGACGCTTACTAGTTCATCGTGCAGGCTGTAAATGCCGTTGGAGACAGTGGTGACTCTCTGCCAGTCAGCCTAATTGCAGCCGCTCTCCCCGATGCTCCTGGAGCTCCCTACTTAACAGCTGCCGACAAGACTTCCATCTCGGTAGCTTGGGCGGCACCAAATGATAACGGCTCGCCCATCGTTAACTATCAGATCTACTACTCGATCAACTTGGGTCCTTACTCCCTGCTTGACGACGCTGTCGGAGCCACAACTTCGTATACCGTCGCATCATTGAGCACGGGCAATAACTACAAGTTCAAGGTGTTTGCGGAGAACGGTGTCGGAGAAGGAGACATTTCTGCTGAGTCTGATCCAATCATTGCAGCCATCGTGCCCGATCCTCCGACGGACGTGGCGCGAGTCTACTCTGACGGAAACATGATAACCATCGATTGGGTCGCACCAGTTGACAACGGAGGAACCCCTGTCATCGACTACAAGGTACAGTGGGACTTCGGTCTCGGAGGTGCGTTTGTAGAGATAGCTGACTCAACAAGTGGAGATGCTCTTTACACCCGAAGTGATTCCGTCATCGAAGGAAAGACTTACCTATTCAAGATTATTGCCGTCAACGCCATCGGCGACAGTGAGCCTTCGATACCAGCTGGGATCATTGCGGCGAAGGTGCCACAGACGCCGAATGCGCCCACAAAGAAGTCAGCCACAACTACACAGATCGTCGTGCAGTGGGAGGAGCCCTATGATGGCGGCTCGCCTTTGACTGGCTACCAGGTCTGGTGGAACTCTGGAGGTTCCGGCAATACATTCGTAAAGCTAGCTGACATTGCGGCAGGTACTCTGGAGCACCTCGAAGACAGTTTGACAGAAGGATAAATCTACAAGTTCAAAATCATTGCTCAAAACTCGGTTGGCGACTCGCTTTTGTCACCGTCTAGCACGATCAAAGCCGCGACTATCCCCGACCCACCTGCTACCCCGACCATGGTTTCCCAATCTACCAGCACTATTGTGATCGAGTGGACAGATCCTTACAACGGCTTCGATACAATCATTGATTACAAGGTGTACTGGGATGCGGGTCGTGGAGACAATGTGTTTGACTTGCTGGCCGATTCAACCTTCAACACTTTGACCTACTCAAAGAGCGACCTGACACCTGGCGTGTACTACTAGTTCAAGGTGGCCGCTACAAACACGATCGGTACTTCTAACCACTCACCTGCAGCTTCAATCATTGCTGCGACTGAGCCGGATCCACCGAACACACCGACGAAGGTCTTCTAGAATGAGACGGCCATCGAAATTGAGTGGACTCCAGATTACAACGGAGGAACGCCGATCGACGACTACGAAGTATACTGGAAGAAGAGCACCGATGCCGAGTTCTTGGACAGTGTTCTGTCGACTGGAAACCTTGGGTCCTTCGTGATTGGCGTTGGTTTGGACACTGGAGTTTACTACGACTTCTAAGTGCGAGCTCACAACGATGTCGGCTTCAGTGGATTCTCTCCAACCGTGACAATCATGGCAGCCCGCGCGCCAGACAAGCCAGATCCCCCTACGAAGAACTCCGCAGACTCTACATTTGTTTCAATTGATTGGACAGCTCCCTACAATGGTGGCACTCCACTGACTGACTACAAAGTGCTGTGGAACTTGGGAGGAGGTGGCCTCGAGTTCTACACCCTGTTTACTTAGACTGACCCGTCTATCAGAACATTCCAGCAAAACGGATTGAGTGCTGGAGAGACTTACAAGTTCAAGATAATTGCCAAGAATCTGGTTGGCGAAAGTGAAGCGTCAGACGAGTTCGCGATCATCGCAGCTACTGTTCCTGTGGCGCCCGATTTGCCGATCGAAGTCTCAGCTAGCCAAACTCAGATTACGATCAGATGGACAGCGCCAGACAACGGAGGCTCCTTTATTACCAGCTACGATGTCTACTACAATGACACAGGATCCTTTGCTCACCTTGCCTCCAGCACAGATCTTGTCAATCTGCAGTATACGCTTAACCCGGCCACTACTGGCAAGTTCTATGCTTTCAAGGTGACTGCCACAAACGCGGTCGGCTAGAGTAATCAGTCAACTGAACTGGTCGTGATCGCTGCCTTAACACCCGAAAAGCCAACCAACCTCCTGAAGGTGTCAGCTGACACAACTCAGATCACTTTCAGCTGGACTGCTGCCGTAGACAATGGCTCGCCGTTGACTGATCACAAGGTGTACTGGAATGCTGGCTCAGGCTCCACCTTCTCGTTACTTGAAGAGGACTTGGGCGTGATAAGTCAGTACTCGACAGCACCAACGACAGCCGATTTGACAGACGGAGCCATCTACAGATTCAAGGTGGTCGCTCTCAACGCTGTGGGACCAGGAACCGTCTCTGACTCAGTTTCAATAATCGCGGCAACTGTACCGGATGCTCCAGCTGCCCCGACACTTCTGTCCCAGTCGAGCACTTCCATTTCGATTTAGTGGACAGACCTTCCGGTAGGAAACAACGGAGGCAGCCCGGTGATTGACTACAAGGTTTACTTACTGAACACAGGATCGGGCTCATTCGACGTGCTTTCTAGCACCACGAACCCAGACAAGTTCTTCACACACGCTGGCTTAACCCCTGGTGCAACCTACCAGTACAAGATCTCGGCGGTGAACGCAGTTGGTGAAGGGAACCAATCGTCAGCTTTCGCAGCCATTTCCTCTTCTCTTCCTGGAATTCCCGGCACACCGACGAAGGTCAGTGCAGACGATACACCGTTGATTGAGATTTAATGGACAGCGCCCGCGGCTTCCGGTGGTTCTCCCATCCAGAGCTACAAGATCTACGTGAACGGAACATACGATGGCTCTACGTCAAGCACAGTGTTTAATTACGAAGCTTCGGCTAGCCTTCTCACCGGTGAACACTACGAGTTCACTGTGTCTGCTGAAAACAGTATTGGTGAAGGTTCCGAATCTGCTGGAGTTCGCATCATCGCAGCCAGGATTCCTGATTAGCCAGATGCCCCGACAAAGAAAACGGCCAGTGCAGGTCACATTGAACCCCAGTGGACACGTCCGTACACAGGTGGCTCAGACATCAGAGGATACAAGGTTTACAAGGACGGAGTTCACATCGAGAGTACTTTTGAGACGGCATGGAACGTCGAGTTCTTGTCAATCAGTGACTCGATAAACCCTGGCCAAATCTACACCATCACAGTGAGTGCGTTCAACGATGTGGGTGAGAGTGCGGAGTCAGATCCCTTGTCGATCATGGCAGCCGCAGTGCCCGATGTACCACTTCTTCCAACCTTGGTGAGTCAGAGTGCAACCACTATTGAAATCGCTTGGGTTGAACCTTACGATGGAGGCACTCCCGTCACCAATTACAAGATTTGGTGGGACAATGCTTCAGGCGGTCTGCCTGCCACCTTCGTGGAGAAGATTGGCTCGACAGGCAACGTGCTGACCTTTGAGATCGATTCAGGTATTATTACCGACTCGGTGTACCAGATCTCAGTCAAGGCAGTCAATGTCATTGGTGGCTCAGATCTGTCTCCCGCTATCACAGTGAGAGCAGCATCGGTGCCCGTTGCCCCCGCAGCGCCGACCAAGAATTCTGTCGTGCACGCAGACGCGACGACGACCGCAATCACCATTGATTGGCTGGCCCCTACTTATGATGGAGGCAACGACGTCACAGGCTACTCAGTCTACATGGACGACGGCTTAGGCGGAGCATTTGTTCTCTAAGCCACGACTGCAAACACTGTGTTCACGAAGGAAGTGACCGGCTTGACCATTTCGCGGACGTACAACTTCAAGGTTTCTGCAACAAATCAGGTTGGCGAAGGAGAGCTTTCTGCTGCTAAGCCTATTCTAGCAGCTACAGAACCCGAAGCTCCGGCAGAACCCGTGACATCTACTCAGTCGAGCACCTTCATCGCTATTGGTTGGACGGAGCCAATCAACAACGGAGCTAACGTCGACGACTACAAAGTGCTCTGGTGTATCTCTACTGATCCCGGTTGCTCGTTCTCCGTTGTCGCAGCCTCAACTTCCGGCGCTACTTCCTTCCAAATTTCAGGTCTTGTCAAGGGAACTACTTACCAGTTCAAGGTTCAAGCGCATAATGTCATCGGCTACAGTGAATCTTCGCCGGCTCACTTTGTCGTGGCTGCCGATGTTCCTGACCAGCCCGCCTCACCTGAAAATGACTTGGCTGTCACTACCGTAGATCGCATCAAGGTGAACTGGGCTCTGCTTACGACAGCACAAAATGGAGGCCTCGCAGTCACCCACTACGTTCTTTACTGGAAAGAAAAGGAAGCTGGTGACTATGTGGACTCGTACCAGACACCTGACGCAACAACAGCGACTCATACCATCTTGAGTCTCTCTGCTGGCTTCTACTACGACATCCAGCTCAAGGCCTTCAATGACGTCGGAGGTTCAATTGCTTCGCCTGAGATCCGTATCGTGGCAGCTGAGGTGCCTGTTGACCCGACAGTCCCACGTCTTCTGACTTAGTCCTCCTCCGCGATCAGCATCGAGTGGGATGAGCCTGCCAACGGTGGCACTGACATCACTAAGTATCAAGTGTGGTACAAGACTGTCAGTGATTCAACCTATGCCTTGCTCGGTGAAACAAGCTCAAGCACACGCTAGATCTCTACTGTGTCATCAAGTTTGACAGCGGGTCTAGAGTATCAATTCTTTGTGGTCGCGTTCAACTTTGCTGGTGAGAGTGGTGACTCACCCGTACTCACAGTCAAAGCAGCCGATCCACCCACCAAACCTGACGCTCCTTACAAGATATTTGCTGACACTGGCACGATTCAGGTAGGCTGGGTTGCCCCATCTTCGAATGGCAACGCTGCACTTATTGGCTACAAGCTATACTGGAATGGTGGAGGCGCAGGACCCTTGCTAGCGACGCCACTACTTGACACCGCAGATCCAGCAGTCTTCTCTCACACCGAGAATGGTTTGACTCTGGGTGAGCGGTACACGTTTGCTGTCGCTGCTTACAACGAGATTGATGACAGTTAGACGTCTGATTCATTCACAATCATTGCAGCAACTAAACCTGCACGACCTGACCCCGTGACAAGACTGTCTGGTTCCGTAAACAGCATCACTGTGCAGTGGGTTGCGCCAGACAATGGAGGCAATGCAATCACTCAGTACATAGTTGAGTGGAATGGTGGATCTGGCTCAGTGTTCTCTCAGATTGGAACAACCGGAGCAGCGACCACGAACTTCCCTAAGACTGGATTGACGAATGGTGTTTCGTACGAGTTCAGAGTGATTGCCGAAAACGAAGTCGCAGAGTCAGACCCTTCCAACCCGACTCCACTTGTTGCTGCCGTCGCTCCTGATGCTCCTGGAACTCCGTTCATGACTTATGCAACTAAGACAACTATTGACATCGAGTGGACCGCACCCGCCTTCGATGGAGGTTCCTCTGTAATTGATTATCAAGTCGAAATGGACGATGGTCAAGGAGGAGGATTTGTTGTCGTTGGTTCGACGGGTGACGGTGCAATCTTGACATGGTCAGAAGAAAGCCTCGTTACCGGAAGAGAGTACTTCTTCAAGGTGAAAGCCTTGAACATCATCGACTACGGCTCAGCTTCTTCTGCAGTCAAGATATTCGCAGCAGAGATTCCTGGAACTCCGGCTGCACCCACCCTGAACTCTCAAAGCGAGACGGTGATCGCTATTGACTGGATAGCACCTTCAAATGACGGCGGTGTTGATCTGATTGGCTACTTGGTGCAGTGGAACGGTGGAGCAGGGTCAGTGTACTCGACCATCGTGACTCATGTCGACCTCGCCAGCTTGACTTTTGAGAAGTCTGACAATATCAGTCCAGGCTCTACTTACGAATTCAGAGTGATCGCCATCAACGAAGTCCCTTACGAAAGTTTGCCGTCGCCTGGTATCGCAATTTTGGCAGCTACCTTCCCAGGATCTCTCGCCGCACCAACAAAGCTGACAGCCGACAAGACTTCAATCCAGATCTAGTGGACAGCCCCAACTAACGATGGAAGCTCCTCAATTCTGGGGTACAAGATCTACTGGGACAACAACACAGGTACGATTCTTGCGGTTGCGACTGGAACAACAGATTGGTAGACTTTGGAGTTCCCCAAAAGTGGTCTCACCACTGGCGCGTACTACAAGTTTACCGTGCAAGCATTCAACATCATCGGCGATGGCCCGCAATCCTCAGAAGTGTCGATCATCGCAGCCACCGTACCAGGTGCTCCCGCGCAGCCAACACTCCTCATAGCTACGAAGGAGTTGATTGGCATTGCTTGGAACGATCCGATTGAACTTGGAGGAACCACTCTGGACACCTTCTTGGTTCAGATGGATGGAGGCTCCTCAGGCAGCACTTCGTTCACGACAATCGCGACTGTCACAAATTCAGGCACAGACACTTACACTACCATCCCTGCTACCTTACCTCTCGTCACTGGCGACGTCTACACGTTCAAGGTGATCGCACAGAATGTGGTCGGTGACTCTATCGCTTCACCTACATTCTCATAGATGGCGGCTATCGTGCCAACTGAACCCGGAACGCCGACTCGCAAGTCTGCCACCGAGGACTCGATCACGATTGAATGGACAGCGCCTACCGATGACGGAGGTACTGATATCACTGATTATCATGTCTGGTGGGACAATGGCACTGGAGGATCCTTCGTGTTCTTGGACACGTCAATGAACCTGCTGGAGTACTACGAAGCAGGCCCTCTTGACACCGGAAAGACGTACCGCTTCAAGGTATACGCGGAGAACTTCATTAATCTAGGCACTGAGTCCGGTATTGGTTCAATCATCGCAGCGACAGTTCCCGACCCACCGGTTCCTGCCCCAACAAGAGTCTCTTCCACTAAGACTTCGATCACGATTTCATGGACTGCTCCCTACAATGGTGGCTCTCCTATTCTCGGCTACAAGATCTTCATGAATGGAGGAGGAATCAGTTCCACCTACACAGATGTAACTAATTCTGGTACACTCGACAACACGTTGCGCACCTTTACAAGTGCCACAACTTTGACCACCGGTCTCGACTACAAGTTCAAGGTGCTCGCGTACAACGCTGTTGAAGATGGAAATGCGTCGACCGCATCTGACCCTATCTACTCTGCTATAGTGCCTACAGCTCCACAAGCTGTCCAGAAGCAGACTTCTACGGAAACCTCGGTGACCGTGGAGTGGACTGCGCCTGCAGATATTGGCGGATCACCCCTGACTGAGTATGTTGTGTATTCGAATGGAGGAGGTACAAGCACCACTTTCAGCGAGGTAGGCCGAACTGACGATCTGGTACTCTCCTTCTAGCACAGCGGCTTGTCACCAACTGGTGAAACATTCAAGTACAAAGTTTCAGCTGTGAACGTCGTCGATGAAGGCCCTCAGTCTTCAGAAGTGGCGATCATAGTTGCAACAAAGCCTGATCAGCCAGATCCCCCAACGAAGACTAGTGCGTCAACGAGCTCTATCTCAATCGAATGGGTTGCACCGCACGATGGTGGCTCTCCTCTGACCAACTTCCTGCTTCTTATGAACAGTGGCACTGGAAGCACAACCTACACGCAGATCGCCGACATCACTGACATATCCGTGACCACATACACGAAGAGTGGGCTCACGTCTGGCCAAGACTACAAGTTCAAGATCATAGCTGTGAATCTTGTCGACGAGAGTACGCCCTCGAACCCATCTCCAGACATCACTGCAGCTGTGGTTCCTGATGCTCCCGGCGATCCCACCTATTTGAGTTCAACTCAAACTTCAATCTAATTCTCGTGGACCTCACCTCAGGATGCTGGACGTTCTAATGGAGGCACTCCAATCACCGACTACATCATTCAGTGGGACAGTGGAGATGGCTCTGCTTACTCGAACATAGCAACTGTGGATGACACAGTCACATCGTTCTCCATGACCAACCCTCCCGACAGCATTGCGACTGGAGAGATCTACGAGTTCAGAGTCCTCTCTGTCAACTCTGTTGGACTCGGATCCCCTTCAACCTCGATCAGAATGATGCCTGCTACTCTACCAGGCCCGCCCGGCACTCCGTACTCACCAGCTTCGAGCAGTGAGTCGATTACAATTGAGTGGGTTGCGGGCACTGATGGAGGCTCTCCGATCACCGACTACGTGGTGTACTGGGACAACGGTATTGCCTTAAACTAAGAAGTCGCCCAGTCGACAACCGGCGGCTTGCTTACGTACACAACGACAGCTGTGAGCGCAGGCACATCCTACACCTTCTGGGTCGCAGCTAAGAACTTTATTGACGGTGTAGGCGACATTTCTGACACCGTTTCTGTCCTTGCAGCTTCTCCTCCAGCTGACCCAGCTGCCCCGAGTGTCACCGCAACCTACAACACAGTCTCTTTGACATGGGTTGCCCCTGACAGCAGAGGAGTCTCCATCGATAGCTATCAGATCTACTGGGACTCCGATGGCAACTTAAGCGACGACTTTACCTTGCTCGACTCGACAAGCAACTTGTTCTACAACATCAACACTGGTGTCTCACAAGGCATCAATTACAAGTTCAAGATCTTGGCAGAGAACTCGGTAGGACCCTCAGGAGAATCGCCAATCGGATCAGCACTTGCGGCTTCAGAGCCAGCAAAACCTTCAGCACCGATCAAGCTGTCGGCTGATACCACTTCGATTACCGTCCAGTGGATAGTGACTGATTCTCGAGGATCTGAGATCAGCAACTACCATGTGTACTGGGATGCAGGAGCAGGTGGTGACCCGAGAACTCTTCTCACAACCACATCTAACTCCGTGTTCACAGCGAGCACGACCCTAGCTATTCCTGACCTGACTGACGGCGCGACATACAAGTTCGCTGTCATCGCAGAAAATGCTCTCGGCAATAGTTAATACTCGAACTCTGTCGCGATTATTGCAGCCACCATCCCGGGCAAACCAAACGTTCCCACAGTTGTTTCTGCAAGCTCTGCATCTATTCAGATCTAGTGGGACGAGCCCTCAACTGGTGGTTACTCAATCACAAAGTATCAAGTGTATGAAGCAGAGGGCATAAATCCGCTCGATACTGACTTCATCTTTGCGGCAGACACAGGACTCACAAGGAGCTACACCAAGTCGGTCAGCATCACTCCTGGAGCGACCTACAACTTCAAGGTGCGGGCCAAGAACTTCGACTTTGGTCCCTTGTCAGACCCAGTTGATCGTATTGCGGCTACCGTGCCCGGTACTCCAATCAACTTGGAGCTAGTGTCGCAGAGCACAGTCCTGATCTCGTTCTCTTGGGATTAGTCATCCAACAATGGCGGTTCGACCGTCACTGACTACTCAATCTGGTGGAACGCGGGCTCAGGCACTGTTTACTCGTAACTGGTCTTGTCTAACGGAGTCTCGCCACTCAGTTACACGATCGAATCCCCTGACATTGACCCAGACACTGTCTACAGCTTCAAGGTGAAGTCTTTGAACGCAGTTGGCTACAGTACATTGTCAGATGCAATTGACATTAGATCAGCCACGTTACCATCAGCACCCGGAACGCCTACTCGCGCAGGGACCACGACGTCAGCCTAAGTCGTTATCTAGTGGACAGCTGAGACTGACGACGGTGGTTCTCCAATCACTTCCTACGAAGTTTGGTTCGACTAAGGTCCAATCACGGACACCTACATAGTTTATAGCTCAGTCTTGAGCAATGTGTTCGAAGAGACTATCTCTACCGTGAGCTCTGGTGACCCCTACAAGATTAAGGTTCGCGGCTTCAACTTGGTCGGAGCAGGTCCTTTCTCGGATGAGGTCACAGTATATGCTGCTAGGGAACCAGATGCGCCAAACGCCCCAACTCGTGTTGCTGACACCTATGCAAAGGACACGATTGACATCGAGTGGACACCTAATGGAAACGGTGGAAGCGGAATATCAGGGTACCAAATCTGGTGGAACGGCGGCGGTACAGGCCCAGTGACAGGCCAACTTGCCGAGCTGTTGACTCCCGTCACAACGTACCAAGCTACTGGCCTCAGTGAAGGCATCTACTACCGCTTTGCTATCAAAGCAGTGAACATCGTGAAGGAGAGTAACCTCTCTGGTGAAACACAACTGATCGCTGCTAAAGAACCCAATGCACCAGGAACTCCAACTCTGGACAGCCAAGACTCCACGCTTGTGTAGATAAGTTGGACTGCACCAACAGACAACGGAGGAACTCCAATCACAGGCTACAAGGTTTACTGGGACAAGGGTCAAGGTGTTGGCATGGAGGTGCTTGACAGCAACGTAAACCCTTTGACGACGACGTACTAAGCGAAGACAGCCGATGGCCTCGTCGAAGGCGACAGCTACTCGTTCAAGATAGTTGCCTTTAATGTAGTCGGCGACTCTCCAGACTCGGGAACCTTGGCAGATGTAATTGCTGCGACGAAGCCTGATCCACCTCAGAACATTAGGCGGGCGGCAGCGGTGACTCCTGTTGACAACTCCATCACACTTGACTGGGATGCTCCTGTCAGCGATGGAGGCTCCGCGATTACAGGTTACACTGTCTATTGGGACAATGGATCGGGAGGTTTGCCCACAACTGTACTCACAACAACGGGTGCTGGACTCACTTTCCATACTGCAAACGGACTGACTCGAAGCACTGAGTACAAGTTCTCGGTGGTCGC
>Ga0075492_1073673_pt1 | contig 16265 bp, 30 predicted proteins | sample DEB08_RNA1_12_FD_73465 | JGI IMG/M metagenome (GOLD analysis project Ga0075492, IMG submission 73465) | Aqueous microbial communities from the Delaware River and Bay under freshwater to marine salinity gradient to study organic matter... | ecosystem: Environmental > Aquatic > Marine > Coastal...
CTGAAATTCTTATTATTTAAATTGATTTATACTAATTTAAACAAAAGTTAATTAAAGAAAATTTAACTGGGAGAAATAAATGACTATAGGCCTATTAGGAAACAAGATTGGAATGACACAAATTTTTGATGAATCAGGTAACATTATTCCTGTTACAATCATAAAAGTAGGACCTTGTATCGTTACACAGATTAAAACAATTTCGAAAGATGGATATAATGCTATTCAAATTGGATACAGTGAAGTTTCAACTACTTTATTAAACCAACCTGAATTAGGACATTTAAAAAAATCTAATATTAAACCCTTAAGATATTTGAAAGAATTTCGTTTGGAAGAAAATATTGAAAATATCGAAATTGGACAATTATTAGATGTAAATTCTTTTTTTGTTGGACAACTTGTAAATATTCAAGGAAAAAGTATTGGTAAAGGTTTTTCTGGTCTTCAAAAACGACATAATTTTACAAGAGGACCAATGACTCATGGTTCAAAAAATCATAGAGCACCTGGTTCAATTGGAATGGGTACAACTCCTGGACGTGTATTACCTGGCAAAAAAATGGCTGGTCAATTAGGAAATAAACTAACAACAATTAAAAAACTTAAAGTAATTCAAACGAATAGTGACGAAAATATTTTAGTTTTAAAAGGATCAGTTCCAGGAAAACCAGGAAATTTATTAAGTATCGTACCTTTTGAATAAATTAAGTGAACTATTAAAAAATACAAAATTTCAGCGTATGAGTGTTAAAAAAATAATAACATATAATCCAATAAATTCTTCAGGTGAAAAATTAAATACTACCCAAGAATTAACTCTAAAAGTTCTTGAAAATTCAGGTAATTACCTAATTCATAAAGATTTATTAAGACATTCTATCTCAAAAAAACAAGGAACTGTTTCAACAAAAACACGAAGTGAAGTTAGAGGTGGAGGACGAAAACCTTGGAAACAAAAAGGAACTGGGCGTGCGAGAGCAGGCTCGAATACTTCACCTTTATGGAAAGGTGGAGGAGTAATTTTTGGTCCCAAACCAAAAATTAAAAAACATAAATTAAATAAAAAAGAATATCGTTTAGCAATTCAAACTTTATTTTACAATAAAAAAAATAATATTTTATTAATTGAAAATTTAGAACAAAAATTTGAGACACCTAAAACTCAACAGTTTTATAAAATTTGTCAAAATTGTAAGATTGATTTAAATGATTCTACATTAATCATTGTATCAAAACCCTTGTTATCTTTAAAATTATCAATACAAAATATTAAAAATGTTAATTTAATTTGTGCTTCACAACTAAATACGTTAAGTTTAATTAAAGCTAAACAAATAATTATAACATCATCTGCATTAACTGAATTGAGGGAGACTTTTAATGAATAACAATTTAAAACATAATTTTAGTCAACAACAAATAATAAAATATCCAATCATTACCGATAAAGCTACTCGATTATTAGAAAATAACCAATATACTTTTATTGTTGATCGTTATTCAACTAAACCCACAATTAAATCAGCGATTGAATCTTTATTTGATGTTAAAGTAGTAAAAATAAATACTTGTCATCTCCCAAAAAAAAAGAAAAGAGTAGGTAAATATATTGGGGTGAAACCAAAACATAAAAAAGCAGTTATAACATTATCTGAAGGCAATGTAATAAATTTATTTACTGAGAATTAATTATTAATTAATAGAAATTAAAGAATTATATAATGGCTATTCGTCTCTATAAATCATATACTCCCGGTACAAGAAATCGTATATTATCTAATTTTAGTGAAATCACAAAATCAAAACCAGAAAAAAGTTTATTAACAAAGAAACAAAGAAATAAAGGTCGAAATAATCGAGGTGTTATTACTATTCGTCATCGGGGAGGAGGTCATAAACGACGTTATAGATTAATTGATTTTAAAAGAAATAAAATTTCAATAGAAGGTCGTGTTGCAACAATTGAATATGATCCAAATAGAAATGCAAGAATTGCACTAATAAATTATTCAGATGGTGAAAAACGTTATATTTTGCATCCAAAAAATTTACAGGTTGGTAATTCCATTTATTCTGGTTCTAATATTCCTTTAAATGTTGGAAATTGTATGCCTTTAGATCAAATACCATTAGGAACCTCTGTTCATAATATAGAATTTGTACCAAATAAAGGTGGTCAAATTGTTAGATCTGCAGGAACATCGGCAAAAATCTTAGCAAAAGAAGGAGATTATGTAACACTAAGATTACCATCAAAAGAGATACGTCTTTTACGAAAAGAATGTTTTGCAACTATTGGTGAAATTAGTAATAACGATATTTTTCTTATTCAAAGTGGAAAGGCAGGTCGAACAAGATGGTTAGGAAAACGACCAACGGTTCGTGGTTCAGTAATGAATCCATGTGATCATCCACACGGTGGTGGAGAAGGCCGAGCACCTGTTGGGCGAACACGACCTTTAACACCATGGGGAAAAGCTGCATTAGGATTAAAAACTCGAAAAAATAAAAAATTAAGTGATGCTTATATTCTTCGTCGTAGACCATAATTAAATAAAACTAAATACTAAATTTTAAAATGTCAAGATCTTTAAAAAAAAGTCCATTCGTTGCTTATCATTTATTAAAAAAGATTAAACAAGCAAATTCAGAAGGAAACAAAAATATAACGATTGTAACATGGTCCAGAGCATCAACAATTTTACCAAATATGATAGGATTCACTATTTCTGTTTACAATGGTAAACAACATGTTCCAATTTTTATATCGGATCAATTAGTTGGTCATAAATTAGGAGAATTTGTTTCAACACGTAATTTTAAATCTCATATCAAATCAGATAAAAAAACAAAACGTTAATTTCATCTTTTTAATATCATATTAATTATTTTATGTTCTAAAAAAAATTTTTCTCAATATGAGTTCATTAAAACAAAAAGAAATAAAAAACCGGCCTTGGGACAGTTATCAATCAGATTTAATAAAAAGATATCAATGTGATTGTAACGAAAAAAAGAGTCTTAGTCAAAGCTATGAGGACTTTCGAACAAGTTTAAGCGATGGAAGAGTATTAAAGTATCATACTATAAATAAGAGCGATTTAGAATTTAATACAAAAAGTGAAATTCAAAATTATGACTTGTTCAAAACAAAAGGTTGGTCAATTCAAAAATTTAAATTTAGTGATGAATCTTTAAATCGACAGTTTTTAAAAACATTTAAACTTTGTTATCGAAAACAAATTCCTTTATCAGTAATAAGTCGAAATATCTTAAATAGTTTTCAAAATAAATATATTTATTATGCAATTGATGATATTTTATATTTATTGTCTTCAAATCCAATAGAGCGTGATGAACTACTAAGAATTTTATATTCTTCGATGTTATCATTACATAATGAATTTACTATTAACTTTTTTGATATTTGGATTGATTCAGTTTATCTAAACGAAACCTTCCAAACAAATAGATTTTGTACTTATCAAACTAAAAACTTAAATCAAATACAAACGACAACAATTATATTAAAGTTACGGTATTTTAAACGTAGTCCAATTAAAAAGTCTGATCCTCTTTGGTAATTCAGTTTTTTAAAAAATCAATTTAAATTTTTGGTAATAAAAAATACCATACTATAATAAACATTAATAGAGCTATAAATTTTTATTTAAAAATAATCAACATATTATGTCTAAGACTCGATTAGTTAAAGCCAAAGCAAAATATATTCGTATGTCTCCTCATAAAATTCGAAGAGTTATAGATCAATTACGTGGTCGTTCATATCAAGAAGCATTAATGATTCTTGAATTTTTACCATATGATGCTAGTGGACCAATTTGGCAAGTTATCCATTCTGCGGCTGCAAATGCAAAACATAATTACGGAATGGATAAAAAAAAATTAGTCGTAGATCAAATTTTTGCAGATGAAGGTCCAAAATTAAAACGGATTCGACCTCGTGCACAAGGACGTGGGTATAAAATTTTAAAACCTACTTGCCATATAACAGTTATATTAACCGAATTAAATTAAAAATTAAATACATTTGAACAAGGAATAATTCTATGGGGCAAAAAACACATCCTTTAGGATTTCGATTAGGAATTACTCAAGAACATAAGTCAATCTGGTTTGCTAATTTTAATCAATATGCAAATATATTAAAAGAAGATGATAAGATTAGAACTTACTTAAATACATTAGCTAAAACTAATAGTATTGCAAATGTTCGTATTAGTCGAAATGGATTAAATGATCAAATTCAATTAAATATTGAAACTGGAAAACCTGGTATTTTAATTGGTGAACTTGGAGCTGAACTAGAACGTTTACTTCACAATATTAAAAAACTTTTACCTGTCAATCGTAAATTAACTATTACAATACTAGAAGTAGAGCAAATAGATTCCAATGCTGGTCTTTTAGGTGATTTAGTTGTTGAACAATTAGAAAAACGAATAGCATTTCGTCGTGCAATTAGAGAAGCATTACAAAGAGCACAGAAACAAAATGTCCAAGGGATTAAAATTCAAGTTTCTGGTCGTTTAAATGGTGCAGAAATAGCACGAAGTGAATGGATTCGTGAAGGTCGTGTTCCATTACAAACATTAAGAGCAGATATTGATTATGCAACACGAGAAGCAAATACCATTTATGGTGTATTGGGAATTAAAGTTTGGTTGTTCAAAAATGAAATTTTGAAAAAATAAAGAACGATTAGTATTTAACTTATTGTGAAATTATAAAATTAATAAAAATTATGTTAAGTCCAAAAAGAACAAAATATAGAAAATATCATCGTGGTCATATGCGAGGAAAAGCTATCAAAGGAAACACTCTTTGTTTTGGTGATTTTGGGTTACAAGCTATTGAACCGACTTGGATAACTTCCAGACAAATCGAAGCTGCTCGTCGAACAATAACTCGCTATACAAAACGAGGAGCGAAATTATGGATTCGCATATTCCCAGATAAAACAGTTACCGCTAGAGCTGCAGAATCACGTATGGGATCTGGTAAAGGAGCTGTCGATTATTGGGTAGCAGTAGTAAAACCAGGAACAATTTTATTTGAAATTAGTTCTGTACCCAAAGAGATTGCAAAATCTGCATTAAATTTAGCGGCTTATAAATTACCAGTAAAAACAAAATTTATTATTAAAAATAAAATTCAATAAGATATGGGTTTATCTCAGTATAGTGATATTCTGTCACTTTCAAGTGAAGAAATAAATGTAAAAATTTTAAAAGTTGAAAAAAAAATTTTTGATTTACGTTTTAAAAAAGCAACACGTCAAAGTTATAAATCGCATCAATTAAAAAACGAAAAACGTAAATTAGCTCAGTTAAAAACAAGATTATTCGACCAAATTCAATCAGAACAATTATTGAAATAACAATAGTAAGTTGGTTTAAATTGAAAATTCAACTATTAAATTTAAGGAGTTTTAAATGCCTGTTAAGCAACAAATTGGTGTAGTTATTAGTACAAAAATGCAAAAAACTATTGTTGTAAAAATTGAAAATAAATACCTTCATCCTATTTATTCCAAAACAATGTTAAAAACTAAAAAATATTTAGCTCATGATGATTTAGAACAATGTAATATAGGTGACCAAGTATTAGTTCAAGAATGTCGGCCCTTGAGTAAACGAAAACGTTGGAAATTAGTCAAAGTTATTTTAAAATCGTCCTTAATTACTTAAAAAGTACTATTATGATTTATCCTCAAACAATGTTAACTGTCGCAGATAATACTGGTGCCAAAAAAATTATGTGTATTCGAGTTTTAGGTGGTAATAAAAAGTACGCAAAAATTGGTGATAGTATTATTGCTGTTGTTAAAGAAGCTATTCCAAATATGCCTATTAAACGTTCTGATATTGTTCGAGCAGTTATTGTTCGGACGCGAAAAACTATCCGTCGTTCAGACGGAATGTATATTAGATTTGATGATAATGCTTGTGTAATTGTAAATTCCGAAAATAATCCACGAGGAACAAGAGTTTTTGGTCCCGTTGCTCGTGAAATTCGTGATCAAAATTTATCAAAAATCGTATCATTAGCACCGGAGGTTTTATAACTTATGGAAAAACGAAAATTACATGTAAAAATTGGTGATAAGGTAAAAATTATTTCAGGGTTTTATAAAAATGAAATTGGTGAAATAAAAAGTATTAACAAAAAAACCGGTAAACTTATTGTTAAAGGTATTAATTTTAAGTTTAAACATATTAAACCAAGATCAGATAATGATATTGGTGAAATTAAGCAATTAGAAGCTCCAATCCATCATTCAAATGTTAAATTATCAAATTAAATTGTAATCAAATGCTAAATCAACATTCTATAGAAGAAATTGCTGAAATTCATAATTTACTAACTGACATTAAACAAGAATATAAAAATGGAATTAAACCAATTATTCTTAAAAATAGTTCAAACTTATTTAATAATCCTCATACTATCCCTAAATTAAAAAAAATTCAGATTAATCGAGGACTAGGTTTAGTAGCTCAAAATAAAAATGTATTGAAAAAAAGCATTGAAGAATTTGAAAAAATTACAGGTCAAAAGCCGATCATTACAAAATCTAAAAAAGCAATTGCAGGTTTTAAAATCCGTGAAAATATGGAATTGGGTTTAACTGTTACTCTACGTGGGGAAAAAATGTACACATTTTTAACAAAATTAATCTTCTTTACATTTGCTCAAATTCGAGATTTTCGTGGATTATCGTTACGAAGTTTTGATAAAGCAGGAAATTTTACTTTTGGACTACAAGAACAATTAATTTTCCCTGAAATTGATTATGACGATGTAGAACAAACTCAAGGATTTACTATAACAGTAGTTTTAGATAATTGTTTACCTAAATATCGTAAAACAACTATGGACAGAATTTTAAATGGTATGATTTTATTTAAATTTTTACGTTTTCCATTAAATGATGTTGGTTATTATGCAAAATATTCTTCATTTTCGGAAATTAATCAAATTTGGGATAAGAAACGTCATTTAAAACGAAAACGGTGGTCTCAAGAGTAAATTGAAAAAATTGAAAAATAATAAATATGGTAACAGATAATATTTCAGATCTATTAACAAGAATTAGAAATGCGAATATGATGAAACATCATTTTGTTCAAGTTCCAAATACAAAAATGTCTTCAGCGATTATCACGATCTTAAAAAATGAAGGATATATTGAAAATTATGAAAATTATGAAGAGAATAATAAAAATTATTTATTAATTTCATTAAAATATTTTGGAAAAAATCGCCAACCCGTAATTGGAAAATTACAAAGAGTTAGCAAACCAGGTTTGCGAGTATATACAAATAAAAAAACATTACCAAATATTTTAGATAATTTAGGTATAGCTATTATTTCGACTTCAAAAGGTGTCATGACAAATTTAAAGGCGAAAGAACTAGGTATTGGTGGAGAAGTTTTATGTTACATATGGTAAAATAAGGAGTTAACAAATGTCACGTATAGGAAAATTAGGTATTCCCATTCCAAACGATGTTGATATTAATTATAAAGATTTTCAAATTACTGTTAAAGGCAAATTCGGTATATTACAAACTGATATTCCAAAAGTTCTTGAAATTGTTGAGAATGAAAAAATATTAACTGTTCAATTAAAAGAAAATACAAAGAATGTTAAAGCACTTCATGGTTTATATCGAACTTTAATTAATAATATGGTTATTGGTGTTTCTGAGCAATTTGAAATAATTTTAACATTAAATGGTGTGGGTTATCGAGCTAGTGTTAAACAAAATGAGCTTACTCTAAATTTAGGCTATAGTCATCCTGTTCAAATTCCCATTCCTGAATCAATCACAGTAGAGGTTATAAAAAATACAACAATAAGTTTAAAATCATGTGATAAAGAATTGTTAGGCTTATTTGCATCTAATATTCGTTCTTGGAGACGTCCTGAACCATATAAAGGGAAGGGAATTTTATATAAAAATGAGCAAATTCTTCGAAAAGCAGGAAAATCTGGAAAATAATTTAGTACAAACTTTTTTGGTTATAATATTATAAAATATATTATATTTTACGTATTCATTTTAAAAATTCAAATTATGAAATTCTCAAAACAAGTATTGTTAAAGTTAAAAAATAAAAATAGACGTTTAAAATTTAACAAATATAAAATTCTTAAACGTAATAAACTACGTGGTAAAGTTAAAGGAACAATGGATAGACCTAGATTATCTGTTTATCGTTCAAATGAAAATATTTATGCTCAAATAATTGATGATACAACTTCGCAAACACTTGTTTCATGTTCAAGTTTAGACCGGAATATAAAATTAGAAATTAAAAATGGTCGAACATGTGAAGCGTCGAAATTAATCGGAGAAAAAATCGCCGAATTAAGTTTAAAGAAAAATATTAAAAAAATTGTTTTTGATCGTGGACCATATTTATATCACGGTCGGATTAAAGCATTAGCTGATGGAGCTCGAGAAGGTGGTCTTGAGTTTTAATTTAAAATATATAAAATATATTAAAATAAAAACAAAAAAATTTATGAATATTGATTTAATACAATCAAATAAATCCAGAAAAAGTTTCCGACGTAATAAACAATCACAAGAACCAAAATTTATAGAACGATTAATTAAGATTAGCCGAGTTTCAAAAGTTACAAAAGGTGGCAAAAAATTAAGTTTTCGAGGTATTGTTGTAATTGGAGATGGAAATGGAAAAGTAGGTGTTGGCGTTGCAAAAGCGGATGATGTAGTAAATGCGTTTAAAAAAGCAAAAACCGACGCACGAAAAAATTTAATAACTTTTCCTTTAACAAAATCATTAAGTATTCCACATGATATAATTGGTAGATTTGGTGCTTGTAAAATTGTTCTGCGACCAGCCCCTGAAGGTTCTGGTGTTATTGCAGGCGGAGCCGTCCGAATTGTTTTAGAAGTAGCGGGTGTTAAAAATGTAATTGCAAAACAATTGGGATCAAATAATTTATTAAACAATGCACGTGCTACAAGTTCTGGTTTAAATCAATTAACAACAAAATCGGAAGTTTCAAAAAAACGAAATTTAGCATTAGAATAAACGAAAATTAATATAATTGACTCAAAAATACAGTGATGAATCTAAATCTAATAAACACTATAACTTCTCGTATCATTTTACAACGGTTATTAATTACTCTAATAACTATTTTAATTATTCGAGTTGGTAGTTTTTTACCAATTCCTGGAATTAATCATACTGATTTAGCTTTGTCTCTGCAAAAAACTCAATTTGCAAAAAATATTGTAACTACTCTTTCAGGAAAAGATACTTTTGTAATTGGTTTATTTACATTAAACATTCTTCCTTATATTAATGCATCCATTTTTCTTCAACTTTTAATTGCATTTTCACCGTCTTTGTCAAAACTACAAAAAGAAGGTGATTTAAGTTCTCGACGATACTTAAGTCGTTTAACACGCTTTATCACATTAATTTGGGCAATAATTCAAAGTGCTGGTGTAGGATTATATTTAAGAGAACTTTTATTCGATTGGAATGTTCAATTATTTATAGAAATTGTTATTTCATTAACAACCGGAGCTATGATTGTATTATGGTTAAGTGAATTAGTAACCGAATATGGTCTTGGAAATGGTGCTTCTTTACTCATTTATATAAATATTGTTTCAAATTTTCCAAATTTTTATAAAGTTTTAATCGCACAGAATTTACCGATTAATTCTTTAATTACTATAAGTTGTTTATTAATTATTTCATTATATGGAATTGTATTATTACAAGAAGGATTCCGACCAATTCAACTTAAATCATCAAAAGAATTAAATAGAGTAAATAAGAAAAAATCGAATTTAATAATTAATTATATACCACTTCGATTAAACCAAGCGGGAGTAATGCCAATTATTTTAACAACGACCATTTTAGTTTTTCCAAGTTATTTAGTTAATAATTTAAATTTATTTTCGAAATTTAATGTGCCAGATTTTGGTATATTTTCAAAAATCATTTATTGGGTAGTTTATTTTACTTTAATATTATTATTTAGTTCATTTTATTCAACAGTAGTATTAAATCCAAAAGATATAGCTGATCAACTTCAAAAAATGGCAGTTGCAATACCTGGAATTCGACCTGGAGTTCAGACTAATTTCTATTTAAAAAAAGAAATGAATAGATTGACTCTATTAGGAGCGTTTATGTTGGCATTATTAGCTACATTACCGAATTTAATAGAATTTATAATAAAAATACCTAATTTAAATGGATTAAGTACAACTTCTTTATTAATCATGGGTGGTGTTTTGGTTGATATTACCAAAGAAGTTGAAGAAATTCTATTTTCTAATATTTACAAAAAAAAAATATCTAAATTACAATAATAATTTTCAATGAAAGTTCGACCATCAGTTAAAAAAATGTGTGATAAATGTCGAGTTATTAAACGTCATGGTAAAATCCTAGTAATTTGTTCAAATCCTAAACATAAACAACGTCAAGGATAATATTAAAAAAAGGAGTTTTAAAATGGTTAGATTGGTTGGTGTTGATTTACCAAGAAATAAACGAATTGCTTATGCTCTTACAACTATTCATGGAATCGGTCTTACTTCAGCTAAAAAAATTATTGAACTAGCAAAAATTGAAACTGAAAAAAGAACCCAAGATTTAACAACCGAAGAAACAATTGCTTTACGACAAGCTATTGAAGAGCCTAATTTAGAATTAAAATTAGAAGGTGACTTACGTCGATTTAATGGTTTAAATATTAAGCGATTAAGTGAAATTAATTGTCATAGAGGTAAAAGACATAGAGCTAGTCTTCCTGTTCGAGGACAACGAACTCGAACAAATGCACGCGCAAGACGTGGCAGTAAAAAGACTGTTACAAATAAGAAATAAAAAAATTAATTGAACTTTTAATATAATATGATTCAAACAACCAAAAAAGATAAAAATAATTTTATTAAAGGAATTGTTCATATTCAATCCACTTTTAATAATACTATTGTAACCATTACAAATTTAGCAGGTGATACAATTGCATGGGCTTCTGCTGGAAGTTCTGGTTTTAAAGGAGCCCGAAAAAGTACTCCTTTTGCTGCTCAAACTGCTGCAGAAAAAGCAGCATTGGAAGCGATTAGTACGGGTATGAAAAATGTTCACGTTTTAGTTAAAGGACAAGGTTCAGGTCGTGAAACAGCTATACGAGCAATTGAATCAGCTGGTTTTGAAATTACTTCAATTGAAGATATAACCGCCGTACCTCATAATGGATGTCGACCTCCTAAAAAACGTCGTGTTTAAATTATTAATTTATAACTAAATATTATTTTACGATGAATGATTTATACGTTAAGCCTTTAAAATCAGAAAAACTTCAGTCAGGTGAATGTTATGGAGAATTTTTAATTGATAAATTAAAACCAGGGCAAGGAATAACGATTGGCAATCAATTACGAAGAGTCTTGTTAGGAGAGTTGGGTGGAACAGCTATTTCAGCTGTTCGAATTCTTGGTATTCGTCATGAATTTGCAACAATTCCAGGGGTTCGTGAAGATATTCTTGAAATATTATTAAATCTTAAAGGTATTATTATTAAAAATAATACAACTGAAGTTAAATTTGGACGTTTAAAAGTCCAAGGACCATTAGTTATAACAGCAGATTTAATTGATTTGCCTTCAGGTTTAGAAATTGTTAATTCTAATCATTATATAGCAACAATTTCAACATCTATTAATCTCGAATTAGAATTCAAAATTGAATATGGAACTGGTTACAAATTGGCGTCACAATTATTTACAAATGAAGATAAAAATTTTTTACAAATTGATAGTATCTTTATGCCTGTTCAAAAAGTCAATTTTAAAATAGAAAATATTTATGACAATAATAATTCAATAAGTGAAAGGTTAGTTTTTGAAATTTGGACAAATGGAAGTATTGAACCGAAAGATGCGCTCAAAAAAGCTTGTAAACTAACTATAGACTGTTTTAATTCGTTATTAAAAAATGAAAATCCTAAAGAAATTATTAAAAAAACTTCAAATAATAAAACATTAACTATTGAACCCTATACAAATATAGCAATTGAAGAATTACAATTATCTGTTCGTTCATATAATTGTCTAAAAAAAGCAAAAATAAATACTGTCGGAGATTTGTTACAGTATTCTCCTGATCAATTACAAGAACTTAAAAACTTTGGTCGAAAATCAGCTGATGAAGTTTTTTCAACATTAAAAAATAAGTTGAATATTATTCTTAAAAAAAATATTAAGAATAATTAACTTATTTTAATCCATTAATTATTAATTAAAAATAGATTTATGAATTCGTTAAACAAAACCTTTTTACCAAATTTAAAGTATGAAAATCGAAATTGGTTTATTATTGATTGTAATGGTCAACATTTAGGGCGTTTGGCCACAACTATTGTTGCTCTATTAAAAGGAAAACTTAAACCTCATTATTATCCATCAGGTGATATAGGTGATTATGTCATTTTACTAAATGCGGAATCAATTATTATTAACAAAAAGAGCAAACATTTTATTGTTAATAATCCAGGACGACCAGGCCATTCATTAAAAATTCGCTCTGCAACTGATTCGATTCCAAAATTTACAATTGAACGTGCAGTTAAAGGTATGTTATCTTCAACAGAAACTAAAAGATTAATTAAAAGATTAAATATTTATTCCGATGAAAATCATCCCCATTCCGCCCAAAATCCTATTAAATTAAATGTAAATACTGATGATTTAAATTTATTAATAGGGAACCGTTAATTAAATAATAATTAATTACACATTAATTTTTTAATTGCTATTCAAACTATGTTCTGATAATATTATTAATCTAAATTTAAAACGAATGAATTCTAAAATAAACTTACTTTTCCAAAAATCAAATATAGGTGTTGGTAAACGAAAAAAAGCGACCGCACGTGTTTTTTTACAACCTGGAAAAGGTGATTTAATTATTAATCAAATTCCTGGCGAAAAATATCTACAATATAATACTAGCCATATTGATTTGATTAAAGATCCTTTAAAAAAATTGCAGTTAGAAGAACAATTTGATATTATTGCTATATCAAAAGGTGGTGGTCTTACTGGTCAAACTGAAGCTATTCAATTAGGAATTGCTAGATTGTTGTGTAAATTTGAACCGACTAATCGCTTAATTTTGAAACCACATGGATTTTTAACACGTGATGCACGTATTAAAGAAAGAAAAAAATATGGCTTACGAAAAGCTAGAAAAGCTCCACAATATTCTAAACGATAATTTTATATTAATTTAATAAATAATATGCCTAAATCTGATATTCATCCAAATTGGTTTGCAAATGTTTCTATCATATGTGATGGAAAACCATTATGTTTAATTGGATCAACAAAACAAGAGTTACAAATTGATATTTGGTTAGCAAATCATCCGTTTTATACAGATTCTTTAGTACTTGTTGATAGTGAAGGTCGTGTCGAAAAATTTATGAAAAAATATCAGTTTGATTCGATTACGTAATACGAAAATTATATTTTAATCCAAAAATTAAACAATATGCCTACAATACAACAATTAGTTCGTTCAAGACGTATTCAATTGAAAAGAAAAACTAAATCACCAGCTTTAATAAAGTGTCCGCAACGGAGAGGAGTTTGTACACGTGTTTATACTACAACTCCAAAAAAACCAAACTCAGCAATTCGAAAAGTTGCACGTGTTCGTTTAACATCAGGTTTTGAAGTTACTGCTTATATTCCTGGAATTGGTCATAATTTGCAAGAACATTCTGTTGTTTTAATTCGTGGTGGACGAGTTAAAGATTTACCAGGTGTTAGATATCATATCATTCGTGGTGCTTTAGATACTGGTGGTGTAAAAGATAGAACTCAAGGTCGTTCGAAATATGGTGTTAAAAAACCAAAAGGTGATAAATAAAAAATCTCAATTTAAATATTTTATAAATAATTATGTCTCGTAGAAATATTTCAAAAAAACGGTTACCTCAACCGGATTCATTATACAATAGTTATCTGGTCAGTTTATTAATTTCACGGATTTTAAAATCAGGGAAAAAAACAATTGCAAAAAAAGTTGTGTATCAAGCGTTTGAAATTATACAAAACAAAACTGAACAAGATCCATTAGTTGTATTTGAAAAAGCAATACAAAAAGCTAGTCCGTTAGTTGAAGTTAAAGCTAGAAGAGTAGGTGGTTCCACATATCAAGTACCGATTGAAGTAAACGCATTTCGAGCTACTAATTTATCTTTACGATGGATTATTCAATATGCACATCAACGTGTAGGTAGATCAATGGCAATTAAGTTAGCAAATGAAATTATTGACACATCCAATGAAATTGGTAATACTATTAAAAAAAAAGAAGAAACTCATAAAATGGCAGAAGCGAATAAAGCATTTGCCCATTTTCGTTATTGATTTTTTCTAAAATTATCTTCTCGCTAAAAGCCTCAAAATACTAAAAAATATTTATCTATTAAATTTAAATTATGGCACGTGAAAAATTTGAACGTACAAAACCACATGTAAATATCGGAACAATTGGACATGTAGATCATGGAAAAACAACTTTAACGGCAGCAATAACAGCAACATTATCATTAGATGGAAATAGTGAGATAAAAGCTTATTCGGATATTGACGGAGCACCTGAAGAACGAGCAAGAGGAATTACAATTAATACCGCTCATGTTGAATATGAGACTGATACACGCCATTATGCCCATGTAGATTGTCCTGGTCATGCTGATTATGTAAAAAATATGATTACAGGAGCAGCTCAGATGGATGGTGCTATTTTAGTAGTATCGGCTGCTGATGGACCAATGCCACAAACACGTGAACATATTTTATTATCTAAGCAAGTAGGAGTTCCCGATATTGTTGTTTTTTTAAATAAAGAAGATCAGGTTGATGATGAAGAATTATTAGAATTAGTAGAATTAGAAGTTCGTGAACTTCTTTCTGCGTATGATTTTCCAGGTGATGATATTCCAATTTGTCCTGGTTCAGCCTTACAAGCTATAGAAGCTATTTCAGCAAATCCACAAATTCGTCGTGGAGATAATGCATGGGTTGATAAAATTTATGCATTGATGGATGCTGTTGATGAATATATTCCAACACCAGAACGTGATACTGAAAAAACTTTTTTAATGGCTATTGAAGATGTTTTTTCAATTACGGGTCGTGGTACAGTAGCTACAGGGCGAATTGAACGTGGTATTGTCAAAGTGGGAGATAATGTTGAAATTGTTGGGATTGCTGAAACACAAACAACAACGATTACTGGAATTGAAATGTTCCAGAAAACATTAGATGAAGGCTTTGCTGGAGATAATGTTGGTATTTTATTACGCGGAACAACACGTGAAGATATTGAACGTGGTATGGTATTATCACAGCCAGGTACAATTACTCCACATACAAGTTTTGAATCTGAAGTTTATGTATTAACGAAAGATGAAGGTGGTCGTCATACGCCATTCTTTACAGGCTATCGTCCACAGTTTTATGTTAGAACTACTGATGTAACTGGTGCTATTACTAAATTCACAGCAGATGATGGTTCAACAGTAGAAATGGTAATGCCAGGTGATCGAATTAAAATGACAGCAGAATTAATTTATCCAGTTGCAATTGAAGAAGGGATGAGATTTGCCATTCGAGAAGGTGGTCGGACGATTGGAGCTGGTGTTGTTTCAAAAATTGTTAAATAAATTATAAAGGAGGCTAATTTTATGACATTTAAGTTAACGGAAAAAGGTCATACGAAAGTACGTGTTAAATTATGGTCTTATAAATCTTCTGATTTAATTAATGCATCATTAAATGTAATAGAAACAATCCACAAAGCAGGTTATAATCCCGCTAAGCAAAATACAGTTCAATTACCAAATCGAAAACGAATTTACTGTATTCTACGATCGCCTCATGTAGATAAAGATTCACGTGAGCATTTTGAAATTCGAAAACATAGTCGATTTGTAGAAATTTGTTATAACATTGAAGAATATCCAAATATTATCGAAAGTTTAATGAATCTAGATCTATTACCAGGAGTTTCGTCTATTTTATTTGTCGATCCTATCCAAAAATAAGTTGTTATAAAAATAAAAGATTTACAATATAACATTTTAGTATATAACTATTAACATGTTAAAATCTAAATAATAATTTATTAGAATTTCTAATAAATTATTATTTAG
>Ga0075492_1541612_pt1 | contig 14712 bp, 17 predicted proteins | sample DEB08_RNA1_12_FD_73465 | JGI IMG/M metagenome (GOLD analysis project Ga0075492, IMG submission 73465) | Aqueous microbial communities from the Delaware River and Bay under freshwater to marine salinity gradient to study organic matter... | ecosystem: Environmental > Aquatic > Marine > Coastal...
CTTCATTATGTTCTCAAGAAGCAGCAATCCCGCATCTTCAGGCAACGAAAGCCAAAGTAATAGCCGCGGCTAACTCAATAGTCAAAGCCACAGTCAAAGGAACAACGATGAGAGTGACCCCATGAGTGACGACAGCATGCAGGCTGCTCTCTCCATGTTTCTGTCAACACAGAACTAGAGACCGACCAAGAACCCAAAAGTGACTGCAGAGTCAATCAAAAGCACACCAGCAAAGAAAGATTTGTCAGCAAAGGAAGTCGAGCCGACTTGTTTGCTGGACATGGTCTCTAAACTTGAGCTCAGAAAGTGTCTCTCGGTCTCTGAGCTCAACGCAATCAGCCTCACTCTGCAGAGTCCGCATCTGCAGCCAGCTTAGAGTGACTCGACGATGAAGGTGGTGGACGCGAAAATGCGAGAATTTATGCGACTTTCTCAGTTCGCCATTTTGAACTCCAGAGTCTACGCTAAAAGTAAATGCAGTTAAGACTAATCCGCGCACGCCCAACTGCTGACAACATACCTCGACCTTTGCACCTCGGTGCTGGAGTCGACCAATGCCTCGCTTGCAGCGCCAAACAGTGAAGAAGCACGCGTTCCTTCGGGCGAAAAATCAGTCATCTCTCTGATTTGCGAATCTATTCAGTTCTTTTGCAGTGGAGATGAGAGCTTTGATAGAGAAGCATCCGCGTATCAGGAGTCAAGCAAGAGCACCATGATTGAACACACGGTGTTTTCCTCGCCCATCCAAAAGTACATCGCCGACCTGATTACCGACCAGACAAAACCAGATATCAAGTCAGAGATGATCAAAGAAGAGGAGACAAAGGACGCGAAAGTAGTGCTCCTTGACAAAGTTGAAGCGATTGCGGAAGAAGGAAGTCTGGACGACATTCTTGCCGACATGCCAGTCGAGTTCACTCTTTTCATGACCAAAATCGAGCACGAGTCTCCAAAAGAAAAAGCGACCGAAGTCAGCAATATAGTCGAAACAAAGAAACAGGACAAAGAGATCACACAGAAAGTTGAGTTGTCAAAGTCAAAGTTGGTTGAATCGTTTACCAAGCTCATGGAAGCCATTTTGAACAATTTGAGTTCAATTGACGCTGATGTCAAGCTGGGCACCTTGCAGAGTCCAGTGCTTAACCTGAACAAGACTCTCCTGAAGATGATCGAGACTTTAGACACTTTGCTTGTAAGCAAAGACGACAGTAAGGCTAAGTCCTTCCTCGATAGCTTGCTCAAGCTGTCAGAAGAAGTATTTGCAAACTTGGAAGAGAACAGATCGTTGTTCGCTCTAGTGAACATCGTCTAGCTGGTCAGCCAATTCCCAAACACGGACACCTATTTTGCAGATTTCTTCAAGGAAGGAAGCACTGTTTACAGTCTGCTATCCGCTGAAGTCGCTGAGTAGTAAAGCGACTTGGAGCGGTCATAGCTGAAGCTGTTATTGGTTGACAGTTTGGTCAAAAGTCTCAAGAGCTGGAAAGGAATGGCTGCTGGCTTCCATGCTGCCACCTTCTTGACAAGCTTCATGATCAAAAATATCAAAAATTTCCACAAAAACTCACGAAATGACAGAAAATAAGAGAAAAAATCGGACTCTGTCAGCAAAAGTGGTAACTAAACTTCTTTTGAACTAAGGAAATCAATTGAGTTAAGGAAATCAAAAAGAAAGGCCGACCAAGCTGATTTCAGGTAGTTCATCAAGGCGAATAGAACAAAGACCAGAAAAGAAGATAGTCCCCCTAAAGACTCCATGATCGTTGACAGTAAAGTAAAGTCCGAAGCAGGAGCTGAGAAGTCTGAGGCTGGCTCCGATACCGGCAAGTCGAAGCAATAAGTGATGGTGTTGCCAATGTTTATTGGGACGAGCCCCGACTAGGTCTTCGGCCACTGTATGCGCGCCCTCGTTGACATGGTTCAGAAGCACTTGGATAGCTCTGCTAAAATTGAACTCAAGCTGAACGAAAACATCACCGAGCAGACCCTCTCAACACTGGTCTAAATTGCTCTCGAGGCCCCCAAACTGTTCCAGGTGATCTTCCAGGGCATCCTCACTTCATTTGTCAAGCCAAACGTCTCCTACGATAAACCCATGCTGGCACACTTACTCTCCATCATTGAACAGTGTAGCATCGAGGATCTTCAAAAGTCCCACATCACAGCTTCGTTCTTCATCAAAGTGATTCTGAAGTAGTCTTCGAAACTTCCGCAAGATTTCGCGCAGACCCAAGCAACCCGCCTCGTCAATGACTTGCTTTCTCTGAAAAATAACCACACGCAGGATTCACCGTTCAGCAATAACGACGTCGAGACAGCCTTCCGGAAGTCTACGAATGTCTGGATGCTCCTCCACACCCTTCTGTCCCTGGTTGATGTTGGAGCCAAGAAAGTCACACTCCAAAAGATACTCTCCGTGATCAAGTCGAGAGAAATAAGAGTCACCAAGAAATTTGTTTGGCACTTGTTGCAAATGACTCTTATGGGTGCTGAGAAAATTTAAGAATTCAGAAAACTACTTTTCAAATTCTTGACCGTCGCTGCCAACGATTCCCATACGCTAATTCAATAGTACGCTGACTTCAAATTTGCAGAAAAGCTTGACAGTGATCTTGTGGAAGCCTTTTCACAAGATTTGGCGCCCCATGTGCTGATCGAACACCTATGGATTGCAGAAGCAAGTAAAAAAGGAAAGTCGTCCATGCTGGACAAAGAGCTTTCCGTGCCTCTCAAACTCATCGCCTAGCTTCTTAAAACAGACCAATCGAAGCAAATTGAAGGAAACCGTTTCCAGATGATCCTGACACTGACTCAGCTCGATAAGTCGATTCCAGAGTCACAGGCCAAGGAGGTGGCTGAGTAGATGAATTAGCTGAGACTGGAGGGCCTTAAACTGCTGCAGCCACAAGCGAGCGAAGAGCTTATCAAATACCAAGACAGTATCCTTCGAGTCGAGTCTAGCACCCAGCTTATCAAGTTTGAGATCCAGGATCCGCTGATGCATCATTTTGACAAAATGCTTCACTACAACATACATCGCTCGATCGGCCAGGTTGAAAGTTTCAGCGGAGAGGCTAACCTAGAGAAGAGACTGTTCGTCAACCTATTCACTATCTTGAATGAGTTAGAGTTTACAGAGGAATAATTCCCTCAGGTTCTCCTTTTGTCGACCTTTAACTCCGCAATGGCTCTTTTGAAAAACTCTGGCTCTGCTTCTCTGTTGGAAAACAAGCCAGCTGAAAGTGTTGGTCGCACTTCAGAGCTTCTTGATCTGATCCACGAGGGTCTTCGATTAGACCAACTCTAAATCGTTTCCAACCTGAGCCACACTTTTAGTGTCGCCCAGATCAAGACTTACATGACGCAAGTGTATCTGGATGATGAAGTCAACGGTGCGGAATCTAACCTGTAAAAAGTGCTCTCCCTCGCCTTCGATGCAAAGATGCTTCTCGACAAGTCGCTGGCCTTTGAAAGCGAGATTAAAGCGAAAAGTGGCGGAGTGACTTTCAGTCTGAACCCCTCTTCTAGTCCCGCACCAGTCAACAACAGTTCGTCAAATGATAAATCCACCAAGGCAAAGTCTGGTGATAAACATGCCCTTGTAAATAAAATATAGCAGCACGTGTTCCAAACGATCTTGACAACTGATTCCGTCGCCAAAGACAAGAACATCGTGTCGGTGCTCTTATCCTTGGAAGATAGCTTTGCGAGCTACCTCTGCAAAGTGTTTGTAAATGGTGTCAACTAAACCAAGGAGACCAAGATGATTCTGGCATGGCTGCTGGCTGCACAGGGTGAGGAGCAGTAGACTGCGCTGCAAGAGTTCATTGGGGACTAGTTGAGCATTGCATGCGGCATTGAGGTCTCCATGAGCGGGATCTACGACGACACCTTTGTGATGAACTGCCTCGACATTGCTTCTCTGCTTCTCATCGACAACTCTGGTAAAGAAAGGGTTGTCTCGTTTTTGAAGGAAGACTTGCTGGAGTCCAGCTTTAAGAGCAATGAGACCAAGCTGCTCGTGCTCGACCTGCTTTTCCAGTTGGGTCAACAAGGAATCCTGGATGGAGAGAAGAAAGATGATTATGTGAAGTAAGTGTAAGGTAAACGGCACAAATTGAGTCAACCACCTGCAAAAGATGAAAAAGCTCAACTTTCGGGCAGCTCAGACTCAGATGACGTGAACATGAGCGGAGGAAGCGACGACGACCAAGATGATGACAGTGGCAAGAGGCCTAAACGAGGTGGCTAAACTGCTGAAGGCTTCCAGGAAACAGACTTTGCAGTTGGGCAGGATAATTATGCGGAGTACATGGAGACTCCTGAAGACAAGTGCACTTACCTTCGAACTGGAAAAGACTACGCGAACCAGCATTGGTACAGATGCTACACGTGCGGTCTCACCGGCAACACTGGATGCTGTTCAGTCTGCGTTCGCGTGTGTCATAAAGGCCATCATGTCGTCTACGCATAAAAAAGCACTTTCTTCTGTGACTGCAGGGAGTGTGGAAAGTGTAACTTCGACGGGCAGGAAGTTCAGAAGTAAGGAGGTGCTCCTCGTCCTTCCAGCAGAGCGAGACGGGCAGGAAGACCCGATCGCCCAAGCAGACCAGGGCCACACGGGCGGAACTTCACGAGCGGAATTGGCGGTTTCTCTATTGGAGACGGTTCTGGAAATGAGCCACCGCACGCGCGAGGTGCTAATGCGATGAATTCGTTCTTTGAACCCGAAAGAATGCAACGAGTTCCCCCGAGTACTTCTATTGGAATGCCCTCCTAAAACATTGCTTCTTCCATTGACCCTAGCTTCGGGTTTGAATTCGGAGGACCACCGAGCCTAGGTGGTGGTGGCGGCGCCGCTGGTCGTAATTTTAGAGAAGAAATATTGCGTACGTCGCAGAGAATCTTCCAGCAGGACGATTTTGGTGGTGGCAACGATCCATTCCGATTTTTGTCAAGAGCTGGCGGTCCCATCGGAGGTCTTTTCAGCGGTGCTGGACGAGGACTTTTCGGAGAAGCTGCCGATGATAACTCTGGCTCGGAAGACCAAAACATGATAGACGTCGAGAACTTTGACAACCTCGATAATCTGAATATGCTAGGCGAGGAACTACTCGAACAAGGTCATTCCAGTCTCGAGATCCGAGAAATTCTCGATCGCACCCGCCAGCGTCTACAGCAACGACGAGATCCGAAGAAAGATGAAATAATTGAGGAGGGCTCGTACAGTTCGTCTCACCAGTCGGACCAGAGCAGTAACAGCAAGCAGAGCGAGCACAGTAAGTCTGTCGCCAGCTCGATGTATGGTGGAGGGGGTCCCGACGAAATGATGTCTGAGGCGAGTTCAGTACCTGACAGGTGGACTCCTTCCGATGTCGAGTCCGAACACATCGAAACCTTCACTCGCACCAAGAAGTCATCTCTTAACAAGCATCAAGAGTCTAATAAACAAGAGAAGACCCGGTTCCAAAATCTGGACGAAGTTGTCGGCGATCAGGCTGAATTAATCCAAACCGTCGTTTCCCATATCGACCGCCTCATCAAAAAGGATGAAATCGAAGACGAAGACATGCAGATCGACACTGCCTCCCTCAAGCTGACCAAGCGACAAAGCTCAATCGCAGGCCGAGCCATGTTCCAAGCTAACACGAAGACTGTCTCGTTCAGAAGTGAACTTGTTGAGTTCAAGAAGAGCTTTAAGAACAACGCAGTGAAGGTGTAGCTCGCCAACTCATAGAGACCACTCAAGTAGGCCGTGAACGGCAACTTTAAGATCAGACAATGCCTCAGTGCTAACTCGTAGGGTCTAATGTGTGTCCTCGAGGGTGACTAGGCCAGCTTCTACCAGTCAAGCCAATTCATGGACAAAGAGCTCGTGGCTTTCCACGCTGAAAGCGAAGAGATCTTCAAAACTCAACCTCCCAAGGATGGAGCAGCGCATGGCTTTGTCGACCAGTTCAAACTATAGTTTACGCCTCTGAGTGCTCAATTCAATGGTCAATTCGTTGCGATTGCAGGCCTCAAGGAGCTCCAAGTGCTGAGTTTGGGCACTAGTGACGGAAAAGTTAAGTCTGAGTTGACTGTCAACCTCATGCTCGAAGCCTTCGGCGATTAGCTGTCGATCATTGGAATTCAGTGGATTCCTGGCTTCCAGACTGTGATAGCTGTCGCAACGCAGAGCTTCGTGCGAGTTTACGATCTTTCCCAAGACAACTTCTCTCCCAAATTCAACGTGAGTGCCTTCGAAGGCTAAATCACAGACTTCACATTTTCGAGCCCCACTGAGGAAGGCAAAGCGATTAGAATCCTGGTCGGCGTTGACACTGGCGTCCTCTACTCCCAAGAACTTAACATCGCGAACAGCTCCAGCGGTTCTTCAATGGAGGTTGACTAGCAGCAAAGCGAGATAACGCTGACTCAGATTATTGAAATTCCAGACTTTGTGACGACCAGTCAAGCGAGCAACGAGCCTCAGAAACTTCCAGCCGATCATGGCTAAGGCGGCGTCGTCTCACTTGACTACTTGCCAGAGACAAAACTATTGGCCGTCACATTTGTGAACAACCAAACACTGATCGCCAAACTTGACGCCCTGACATTCTCCGAAATCAAAGGGGCCTTCGTCATTCCAGACATGGCGAAGCATCTTCCGAAGGACAGGGACTAGTAAACGCTGTCGAACAATGGCACTCGGTTCATTCAGTTTGTAGAGCTGCCCCATCTGTGTGACTTCTCAGCGCAACAGTTGACCCTTCTCGCCATTTACTCAAAGAAAAATACTTGTATGTCGGTGCTGGTTAAGCTGAGTGAAGACAAGATCGAGTTCAACAACGTGTAATCGAGTAACCAGAGCAGAGACTCTTCTCCGTTGCACGGTTTCGCTCTTGTCAGGCCCAGTTACCACAGTCGCAAAGCTACTCAGCAGTTGCGACTAGTGACCGTCTACGAGAATGGATCAGTCGACACGTTCAAGCTTTGCGCTGATTCCTCTGCCAGTCATGTTGATGATATGAGGGCGCAGCACGCCTAGGCTTAGAAGTAGCAGCGGGCTAAGAAGATTAACTTAAACGACTTGCCGTCTGGCACCGTGGAAATGCCCTTGAACTTCTTCGAAAAGATGCACAACTTGTTCAAATTGGGTGCAGAGGCCAGGAAAGGATTTACGGTCAGTGGAACTGCTGCGACCTACTTGAAGGGCCAGACGAACATGTTTGAGGTTGTTGCGTAATACACAAGTCAAGAGGCTGCGATTATCTCCGCTGGCTCAGACAAGAAGTCGCTCACCATGAACCTCAAACTTGATGTCCAAGCATCTAAACACGTGATCGTGGGAGTTCGCTTCAGAGTTGACGGTGGCCGATAGAGCAACATGGTCAAAGTCAAACTCATGAACAGATCACCGATCACTATTCAGCCTCATGACTCTCGTTGGTACGAAATGCCGCTGTGTGAGGCCGAGATTATATACGGAGCCCAACAGAACGTCCAGCTCGAATTCACAACCTCGAACCCCAAATAAACGCCTCTGAAGATCTTCAAAACTGAAATCTTCGTGCAGTCGAACGAGGAGTTCAAGTTGTCGAGTAAAGTAGCGAGCCACGAGAAAATCATATTGAAGCGACTCTAGCGGGAGTAGCTCGAGAGCAACACAAAATCGGGCGCCAATAGTAACATCGAAACCTTGAGGTCTGAGATGCTTCAGACTAAGCGAGTACCCGTGCTCACCTACCAAGAAAAGCAAAGAGTGCTGAGCTCGGAAGTCAAGTTAGCAGAAGACAGAGATATCATTTTGCAGCTAGACCTCGTGGGACAGCTGCTCAGAACTGAGAATGGTGTCCAAGAGTCGCTAGCAACTGTGCTCAGTGATAAGTTGCTGGCGCTGTACAAGCAGCTGACTACCCAGGTGATCTGTGACTCTTACTTGATGAGCGCAGTCAAGAGGACGCTTAAGATCAGCTTTGACATTCGTAAAACGTCTTTCGCCGAGTTCAAAGATAAGCAGGTGATCTAATCGGTTCTGCAGCTTCAACTAGCTTCCACCGTGGACCCCAATCCCTCGTTCGACCAGCTTTAAAACTTGCTCAAATCATTGTCAACTGTGGTAAGCAAACGCACCTTCCAGCTCTTCCAGGTATTCAAAGAATCTCCTCAGCTTGTCTGCAATCTCACAAAAGCCTACCTTAAGTCGGCTGCACACTAATTGCAGTCCAACAGTAAGACGATCGTGAGGACGGCGACACTGAAACGGGATCTGGAAACGTTGATCGCCTTGACATTCTTGCAGTACACCTATGTCATCAATGAACTCGATATAGTCAAGAAGAATCCTAAAGACGGAAAGCTACCCGACTTAATCTCACAAATATTCAACACTTCTGATGACCACTTCGCTTCCGTACTGGAGCCCATCGCCCACATGCTACTGTAGAAGGATGAAAAGCTGGCAAAGATATCGACTAAGGCCCTTCAGAAGTCCATTGTCATGTATTCGCAAGGGATGCTGCGGACGTACAGGACGGGCAAGGTCGTGACATTTGCGTCCTCCGAGGAAGGTGCAGGAGATGTCTAAGTCCTGGTTTTGGATCCGACACCTCACCTTCTCGGCTACCTTCTCCTTAAGGTGATCCCGGAAAGCACAAAGCAACAAGATGGAGTCTCCTAGAGCGCTCTCTGCTTCCGAGTCGCATTCCAGAGCTTCTACATGTACCTCAATCAGATTCCACGAACAGCGCTCGAAGGCTCACTTAAGGGAAGCAAGAGCTTCAACGACTTGGCTTAGTTTGTCTTCAAGCCGCTGAAAGACTTTATCGCGACAAAGATGACTGAAGTTACTGAGGAGAGCTTCACATACGCGTGCCTTACCATGATCAACATGATCTTCATCAAATCCACCTCCACTCTGCTGAACGTTTAGAACAGTGACCTCGCCAAAATTGGTGGAATCCTCTCCGGATCAAACCGCCAAACTCTTCTAGAGCTGATCGGCGCTCCAGCTACTCTTGAAAAGATTTCCCTGTGGGTGTGCCACAGCTTGGAGAAGTACAACGCGGCATACCAGGCGAACAGGTGCTCCTTACGAGTGAAGCACGAAGACCAGATCTTGAAAGTTGGATCAGCTGACCACTTTAATGAAGCTCAGCTGGGCGACGGGGTTGCCTTGTTGAGACCCGTGACAGCGCAGAATTAGGCTGGCTGGAAGTGGTCTCCATTATTCGACTGTAGCTCAGAGACCAACTCTGACTCGTCCTTCGATCTGCTCGATCGCAAGATCCCCGCACAGTTCCTCATCTTCTCCCACTTGGTACTCGCTGACCTTAAAGACTAGATTCCTTCGAACACTCAAGACAAACTAATGAGAGCCATTTCACAGATTTCGTAGATACTACCAACAAGCGACTTACTGAAAGAAGTGGGCAACAAAGCATTGGAAAGTGTGTCAAGTGCCGACAAAGCAAAGCTATACACTAATTAGACTTTGTTCAGAGAGTTCATTTAAGAGTTGGAACAGCTATACCGTAAGCTGTTTGTGGCCGTCAATGATCACCATGACAAGGCTAAAGCAAAAGCAAACGACACCTCGTTGCCCCCGCAGGTCGTACTTAGCTACAAAGTGCAGTTCTATTTGCACCAGCAGCTAGTTCAGGCTTGGAAACTTGCATCGGAGGCTCCTGAGGCGTGGAAAGAAATCACGCGCAGCCGGCTGAGTGAACTTCTCCAGATCCTGACGCGCATGTCGGACTCCTTGAGCCATACAAGCGCCACGCTGTGTCTCGGCTTGGCAGCCTTGGCGCTCGAAGGCAAAGACGTCGGCGTAGGGGAAGGCTCCGTTGTTTAGTCAATTGGAGGCGGCCATGCTACTCCCAACAAAGTGCTCGCAGTTGTGACAAAAGATTCAGATTTGGGAATCCAGTTAAGTGTCGAGGACCAAGAAAGTCTTCTCGCAGTGGTTGACCTTGACCGCATCTTGGAGATCTACGTGCTCGGCAAGAACAAGAAAATCATGCGAGTGGCGGCTGCCCAATTCGTGAAAGGCCTCTATCTGAGCGGAGTCAAAGCTAAGACTGCAGTGTTCAACAAGTGCCTCGATCTACTGAAGACACTCAAGACAAGCGGCATCAACTCGTCGTCGTTCTTGACTCTATTTGCATTCATCTTCAAGACCTATGAGTTATCTAACGACGAAATGAAGCTGATTTGCAACTACTTCTACAACGTGATTGATGAGTGCAACACCGAGTTGACAGCGCACCCGAATCTTGACATGTACTCTGTCCTTCAGACCCTGTGCTCCTCCGCCCCCTCATCCCATCCATCTATGTCCTCTTCCCCTTACGGCTTCCCTCAAGCCTTCTAGAAACAGCCTCCAGGCTACATGAGCAGCTACGGCGGACATCCGATGTCTTCAGCGTCAGCGATTGCTCCTCACTCTTCTTCAAGTGATTCCGATGGAAACGCCTAATACCTTGAGATTGAACCATGCAGCAAGTGTTTCAACTCGAAGTCCATTCCATTCCAGAAAATTCGACTGTAAGACTATAAAACCGAGGCCAAGTACACAGACTGCACAGGCCTCTACAAACTCAAGTAATCATCACAGATCAAGAGCTTCACAGCAACCCTGAAAGAAGCAAAAGGATTCAAGGCAGTCAAGTCTATTGTGCTCTACGTGAACAACAAGCAGGGACTAGATTTGGCGGAGATGAAAAACAATTGGGGCATTTGGCAGAAGGTCCATGAGATGAAGGTCGACGTGACCAAGAAAACAACCTTCACGATGCAGCTGCCTCTTCCAGTTACCGCAACTAACATTATGATCGAATTCAACACTGTCAACCTCGCGAAGTCAATCGAGGTGGTCGGCAATGGCCTCAGACCGGGACGACCCCACGGAGCTGAAAATGAATGTGAAGTTGAGAAAGAGTCAACTGAAGGCCTTGACTTTTTGCTCTCGAAACTTCCAGCGTAGATTGCTTGCAAATTCTCTTCTCAGAGCGCCCAAAGCGACTCCTAACAGTCCTCATCCGCTCCGTTCCAAGCCAAAGACTAGCGGTTCTGCCCGCGCTGTGGACGAGCAGTGACCCACATAAATGGCATCTGCGCATGTGGTGAGAACGCCTTACAGTGTCCCCAGTGCCGCAACATCAACTATGAGGTGTCAGACCCGTTCATGTGCAAAGAATGCGGTGTGTCTCGCTACTCGAAGTTCGATTTCTCGTTCAGTGTGAGAGAAGGATTTGCGACAGAGACGATTGACTCCGAGGACATGAAGGAAAGCGCTGTCGATCAGATTGAAGTAAACCTAGTGAAGGCTCAGCAGAGTTACTCTTAGTTGATGAAGAAGAGAAGCACCCTTGAAACTCAAATCAAGCTGTTGAAAGAAGGAGACGCTTCGGTATCTGCCAAGCACATCTAGAGCTTGTACCAGGGTGAGTGCTCTGAGCTCTACAAGTCCATGATGAAAGCACTTAGCACCATCAAGGCTCTAAAAGTGGAAATCGACTTGTACTAGCGTTCTTCAGGCCAAATAACCACGCCTTAATCTCAAGCTTCCCATAACACGGCGGCTCTTGAGCCCAAGTCTGAGCAGTCGTCTTCCTGCTTTGTATGCATCTCACAGTTCCTTATCTCCGTTCTCTCCTTCATCGAGAAAACAGCATCCACATCGCCCGAGGTGAGAACTAACCTTGAAAGTTTAGTCAGCGTGCTTTACTCCAAGAGCATGCGCATGTTCCCCAAGGCACTCCAAAACGCCGCCTCGAAAGCCATCTGCGCCATCGTGAAGGACAACAACGACTAAGTAGTCTCCCTTCTGAAGATGATCCAAACTGATTTGACTCACCGCAAAGATGTCATCCCAGCACACTTGCTTTATTAGAACTTGAAGCGAGAGACCCTTTTGCTCATCCAAGTAGTTGAGTAATGCGGCGACAAGTAAGCGCAGGAGTTCTTCTGGTCGAGTCTGTTCAACTCAATTAACGAGGCTGAGAAGAGTTCGGCCATCGCAGAAGCTATCGTTGTCCCCTTGCTCTAAAAGGTCTCAGCTATGATGACTCTTGAGTATCAGAAGGTCAGAGCAGTGGATCAAAAGGCACAAAATGATGATGATGATAATGATTAAGTCGTCATCGACACTGACTCGGTAGACAAATGCCCTATCTTCACTCGTCTCCAGAAGCAGCTTGAAACGGAGGTGAACCAGTCCGATGAAGGAGGTCAGTGGCTTTTGAAGGCTCTACTTCTACGTTCATCGCAGCAAACCCGTAAAGAAGCTTCGACCATCTTTAACAAGCTACTGGCCCACGAGAGCGAGCTGAAGACGAAGGTGACGCACACACTGCTGACCCAGTTAGACAAGGCACTTAAAAACGATGCGTAGCAGTCTGAGGAGTACTTTGCGCTGCTCTCCCAACTCTTGACACCAAAGAAAGACAATATGGCTGCTCTGGCGATGACTACCGCCAATGCTCTCTTCGACGCGCCCTTGAAGCCCTTAATGAAGGAGACTGCAACAGAAAAAGAAGTAAAATCGAAGATGGTGGTCACCGAAGACACCAAAAACCACTTCTCGTAGATCTTCTCCAAGATAGATGGCGAACTCGTCAAACTATTCAACTTGGAGTAGGAAAGAGCAAAGCTTGGTCAAGATGGCTTTATGCCGCAGCTTTCGGCTGGCTCTCAGCTCTGTCGCCTGGTTGAAATTGTCTCGTAGATGATGAACGAATAGGAGGAATTGACAAAGATCGTGCAACGTAACATTCGAGTGGTGATCAAGAGTCTGCTTAAGTTGAAGAAATTGAACTTAGTGAAGAACAGGCATATTAGGAACTGTGAAGAACAGATTCAGGGTATTTTCAACCAACTGCAGGCCGAAAATGAGGAAGACAAGAAGAACTTCGTGAAGGAGTGTCTTACGCTTGTGGAGTCGGGCGAATGCGATCTCAAGGAGTCAAGGTTCCTCTTTGAAGACATTTGTAAGCTGATCAACCCAGTCAAGCCACAGCAGGAATATTTCTTGCACCTACAGAAAGCCCGCTCCAATGAAGAATTCTTGCCTGGTAAGATGTCCAAGAACCCTTACTCGTCCAAGTCCTTCGGCGGGAAGACAATGGCAGACGTTCGCGCAAAGATTTGCCGCGATTGTGACATTATCGAGCCGGAGATGCTGGAACTCGTGATCGCAAACAAGATCATCGCAATGACTCTGCCGATTACAGCCGTGTACGAGCAGGTATGGTGGCCTCATGTGTACAAAAAGGAAAACCCAGACTCGTACGAAGTGCCTCCGATTGAGGAAGCAGACGCATCTCTGAGCCACATGCACGTTATCTTCCGTCTGGCTGGCATGGATGGAGAGGCCACTGAAGACCGAATCGAGACCCTGAATGACTCAAATGAGTTGACTAATGAAAGAGACATTGAAAAGAAGTTCGGTCTCGCCAAAGTCATCTCAGAGCCTCTCGGACAACTGACTGGAGTCGAAGTCCTTCTTAATACACTGGAGTCAATTGAGCACGTGCAAGAGTACAAAGACCTGGCCAGCTGGCTGGTTCAACTCATCTCCCTTGCCATAAAACTCAAAGTAAACAGAGAGCAGTTCTTGAAGAGCCCCCGTGCGATTGCCATCATCGCGAAGAAGTTGTTCCAGTCTGTTGGGATGCATAACAAGTTTGACGGCAAAAACGAGCAGTCACTTTTCGATTTTATCCTCTCGATCCTTGAAATTCTTATCAACGAGCAGATAGCTTCTGGCAGCAAACTGGTGTCCAATGACTCTCTCGCTGCTGACGACATGCAGGAGGATCAGGTCGATTAGGGCAAAGAATCGGAGTCAGTTGCTCATCTCGAAATCTTCCTAACTCTCATTTCTGACGCCTGCAACGAAATGATCACCAACTTCTAACCTCTAGAAAGAACGAGCAAAAAGATTAGAGCTGTGACGAAAGTACTTCCTTACCTCATCGATGAATCCAAAGCCGATGAGAGTGCTCTCAAACTCCTCTTAGGCATCTTCAATGACTACCTGTAGGTCGACAGCATCATTGAAGACTCAGCCTCTCTATCCCAGTCCGAGAAGCAGTAATCGTTTACTTCAAAGTTCTACCTCGAAAGAATAATTGAGATCCTAGAGAGTACCCCGCCCCACAAAAGCTTCATCAAGGACTCGATCTGCGAGATTCCTGCAGTCAACCAGCTCTTGAGTCACATGGCATCTCAAGTGAAGCAGTTTGTCGAGCCGACGGTTGAAAGCAGTCAGGGCAAGGACAGCAACGTGTTGATCCTCAGGATCGTGAAAGGTCTCATCAAGAACCATCCACCTTCCCAACGACTCCTCAATCAGCATGGCCTTGTCAAGGCGCTCTACACACTCAGTATATAGAAGTTCAAAGACCGCAAACAGCTGTTGCTTGCCGAAGATATTGTCAACTTGCTAAGCGGAAAGACGAACGACGTGGATGAGGAAGTGAGAGGGTTCATCGAGAAGTCAGTGCAAGAAAGAAAGGCTAACGCTGCCGAGAGAGCCAAGAAAGCAAAGGAAATGGCGAAGCGCAGAATGATGAAAATCGGACAGAACAACAAGTACAAGTCGATGATGAAGGAAGTCAAGGAGGAAGTCGGTCCCAAGTGTGTCACTTGCGAGGACGGCTACTCCAACAAACCCTCGGAGATCCTCGGCGTGTACGTTTTCACGAAGAAAGCGAGCATATAGGAGTG
>Ga0075492_1016409_pt1 | contig 14671 bp, 21 predicted proteins | sample DEB08_RNA1_12_FD_73465 | JGI IMG/M metagenome (GOLD analysis project Ga0075492, IMG submission 73465) | Aqueous microbial communities from the Delaware River and Bay under freshwater to marine salinity gradient to study organic matter... | ecosystem: Environmental > Aquatic > Marine > Coastal...
GTTAATTTGACTTATTGTTCCTACCCCACAAGGAAAAAACAAAGATATTATTTATCCCACAATGGTTGAAAAACAACAGATTGAAACCATGACCAGTGAAGACGGCGTTGACGAGAACGAAGCCACTGAAGAAAAGCAGGTCGAGGAGTACGGAGAGGCTGAGCTTGAAGTGCTCGCCATCTACCTCCAAAACACTTGCCATTAGCTGCTTGACGTGAACAAAGACCTCTTCAACAGAGAGCTGCACCTCGCGAGCACCCAAGAAGCCGTGAAGGCCTTCGCCAACGACAAGACTCAACGCGCCTTTGTGGTCGCCAAGATTGAGAAGTCGACGACTGGCCAAGACTCCACGAACACCTCCACCGTGAAGTCCGAAAAGCCCACCTCTGAAGACATGAGCGAGGGTATCTCCCGCAACGAGACCATGGGCGGCGCTAGCCAGGTGGAGCTCGTGTTCAGCAACAAGGTCGAATACATCGGCCACACCGCTCAGACTATCGCCTTCCTCAAGCGCGAAAACTACTCGCGTCTCGATTTGAAGGTCGAGCTTGACTTGACTAAGCTTTTGGAGGACCAGGAGAGCGTCGACGGCACCAACAACGAAGCCGACAAAATCGACTTGTCTCACCAACTCCAAATTGTCAATCTTGGCTACCTCGGCCAGGAATCCAACATCTTTGAATTGGCTTCGACCTACGTCGACTTCTCGTTCTTGCCCCTCTTCCACGACTACAACAACAAGACGTCCGGCTCGAACGCAGCAAGCTCAGGCCCTGACACCACAGGCTCCGCAGACGGCCTCAAGGGCATCCTCAAAGACCTCTCCTCCTTGAAACTTAACTTGGCCCAGTGCCGCCAAAACTTAGATATTCCTATGGTCGAGCTATCCTGTGACCCAGTCATCAAAGAGAAAATTACAGAGCATGAGAAGACTGGCACGCCTCCCGACTTTGAACCTCTCATCCATGACTAGGAGTTCCTCGGTCGTCTCCAAAACTATGTGAACGCATGGTACAAGGACATCCGCAAGGTCACCACACTGGAGCATCCCATCGAAAATGGCACCGCACTTGCTGAAATCAACTTCTGGGCGCAGATGGAGCGCTCTCTTAACTCTGTCAAAGAGCAGTTGATGACGAGGGCTGTCCAAGAGACCCTCAACGTGCTGAGTCAAGCTAAGATGTACCGTGTGGTCATGTCTTTCCAGCACGACACCGACATCCACGACAAGCTCAAGATGGCCAAAGAGTACAACAAGTTGCTCAAAGAGATTCCTATCAAGAGTCTTCTTGACGCGCTCACCCTCGAACAAATCGAGACCGCCATCAAGAAGATCTTCACCGCGTTGAAGCGTGTCAGACAGCTCGGCTCCTACCCCTTGGACCGTGCGATCAACCTTGCCGAGGTTATCGCCAGAGATTTTGACACTCAGCTCAAGAAAGTGGTCTCCCAACGACCTATTATGCAGATCCCTTACTCCGACTACAAGACTATGCAGAAGGACCTCAAGCAGCTCTATAGTGCATGGACGAGAGCCATTGGCGAGTTTAAGCAGGGTATCGGCAACAAGCTGCACTCCCAGATCGGTGCTCACGCCCACAAGATCGAAGAGAGACTCAACCAGATGGTCGATGATCCCGTGTTCAGAAGACTCAACGCCATCACCAACTTCAGGAGTGAGCATCACAAGCTTGAGGAAGTCATCAGTGCAACGTTCGCCAAGGACGAGCAAAAGGTTGCGGGCTCAGCGGGAGGCTCTTCAATCAGAGAGCAAGCCTTGACAGACATGCGCGAAGCTTACGAGATCTTCGCGAAGAGCATCAACGTGCTCGACATCACGAAGGACGGCTAACTGCTTTGGGACCAATCCAAGAAGCAGTACGACCTGTCGACGGGTAAGATCGAGTCGCAGCTTACCTAGCTGCTCAAGCAGAAGCTGGGCAAAGCCATCACAGCCAACGACATGTTCAAAGTCTTTGCTGTCTACAACAAGCTCTTCATGAGACCCAAAATCAGAGGTGCCATCACCCAGTACTAGAGTCAACTGCTCACGCAAGTGCACAAGGACATCGATAAGCTGAAAACCAAGCTCCTGAACGAAAACAAGATGGAGACTTCCTTGAACAAGACGCGTGACTTCCCCGAGATCGTCAACAAAATCACCTGGATGAACCAACTCGAGAGGAAGCTGCAGTTCTATCAGAACCGTGTCCGTGAGGTACTCGGTGACGATTGGGAAGCGCAGCAGGAAGGCATGGATTTGAAGAAGACTTGCGACACCGTCCACTCCAGACTGAAGAAAGCCCAGTACGAGTACTTCAAGAACTGGCTTGAGCATATCACCCACCTGTAGATCACGGAAGAAAGAGACAGACCAATCTTCAGAATCGAGCAACGTGGCAACAGACAACAGCTCGCTCTCAACTTCAACGAGAACCTGCTTCGCCTGCACAAAGAGAAGGTTTAGCTCGAGAAAGTCATCCAACACTTCGACTTGCAGTTCCGCATGAACATGCCCGCGAAGATCAAGTCTGACTCCTTGGAGCACATCTACCCCATCTCGATGTCTCTCCAGCAGTCTCTCAGAACTTTCCAAGTCACCAACGCCAAGATCGATGACTCCTTTGCCATGCTCATCGCCAGCAAACGTCACGACGCCCAGTCGTTCTTGCTCGCTGGACTCGAGCAAAACTGGAAACAGGAGACGTCGGTGAAGACATACGACAAAAAGTTGCTTCCAAAGGTGATCTCCTTCGAAGAAGCCGTCAACGAAGTATCGATGAAAACTCAATACGTTGACCAACTTCTCGAGCAAATGAAAGACTGTCCTCTTGTCAAAGACTAGCTCGAGGAAAGACTCACGTCGATCTAGAAAGTGATCGGTGACTTTGATTTGGAGGACCTCTCCAACTTGTCCACCTGGGTCAACCTGCTGAACGAGCGCATCGAAGACATTCTGATCAGCAGACTCGAGCAACTTCTTCAAGGCTGGATTGATGAGTTTGTCGACTTTGACGAGTAGGGCGGTAACAAAATTCAGTCCAAACTCGTTCTTGACATCAAACTTCAAGACAGAGCCATCTAGCTTGACCCTTCTCTTGCCGAAGCCCGTGCCTACTGGTACAAAGAGCTGCACGCTCAAGTCGAAGTCATCTGCGGCCTCGAGAAAGTCGAGACCACCTAGCAGGCCAGCTTGAACACGGCAGACCGTCGAGACAAGACTTACAAGTCACTCTTGCTCAAGATGGATGGTGCCTTCAACATCAGGAAAGCTTACAGCATCTTGGAGAAGATCTTCACCGATGCTGAGTCCTACTTTGACACCTGGAAGTCCTACCAAGCCCTGTGGGACATCGAGCTCAGCCATGTTTACGACATGCTCGGTGAGGACATCGACAAGTGGAACCAGCTTCTCAATGAGATCAGACAAGGACGTCGCACGTTTGACACGAGTGAAAACTTCAAATGTTTCGGCGGAATCGAGATCAACTACATGACCGTCCAAGCCAAAGTGAACAACAAGTACGACTAGCTGCACAAGGAGATCTTGAACAGGTTTGGGACGACCTTGGCTGAGCAGATGGCCAACTTCAAGGACATGGTCAAGGATGCTAGGCGCAAACTTGAAGACTTGTCTCTTGATAACTCTGATGACGTCACTCTCTTCGTCACTGAAATCCAAGAGATGAAGAGATTGCTGCCCCAGTGGGAAGACCAACTGGACAGGTGCAAAGCCGGGCAAAAGCTCCTCCAGCAACAGAGATTCTAGTGGCCATCTGACTGGCTCTGGATCGATGTCATCGAGGGCGAGTGGAGCTCCTTCAAGTAGATCCTCAAGAAGAGAGTCGACGAGATGGACAAACAGATCCCCACTCTCCAAGCTAAAATCCTCAAAGAAGAAGAGCACGTCAATGCCAACATTAAAGAAATTGAGCAAGAATGGAATAAAAACAGACCCTAGTAAGCTTCGAACAAGCCTGAGACTGCGAGCCCGTAAATCAAGAACGCCATCAACCAGATGACAATCTTGGGCCAGAAGATCACCCAGACCAAGAACGAGCTCATCAGAGTTTGCAAAGCCAAAGAGCTTCTCAACATGGAGCTTGGAGACCCCCAATACTTGGACAACCTTCAAGAAGACCATCAGAACTTGCTTTCAGTTTGGCAAAAGATCCAGGAGATTTGGGTGACCATCGACAAGATTGACCAGACTCCTTTCCAGGTCTACGTGCACAAGACTGTCAAAGAGGCGCTCGAGATCAAACAGAATGAGATGAGAGACTTCCCCAATAGGTTCAGGTCTTACCAAATCTATGAGCAGTACGTTGAGCATATCAAGAACTACAAGAAGGTGAACGACATACTCTCCGACCTGAGAAACGACGCCATGAAGTCGAAGCATTGGAGAGACCTTCTTTCGAAGATGAGAATCGGCACCAAACATTAAGACTTGATCTTGCTCGACCTGTGGTCTGCTGATCTTCTTGGCAGACAAAAGATCGTCAACGACATTTTGACCTAGGCGCGTGGAGAGGCTATCCTTGAGAACTTCATCAACGGAATTAAGGAGACTTGGGGCCAGCAAGAGCTTGAGCTTATCAAGTATGGGACCAAGTGTAAGCTCATTAAAGGTTGGGACGACTTGTTCGCGCTGGTCGACGACCACATGAACAACATTAACTCGATGAAGATGTCACCGTACTACAAGGTCTTCGAGAAGGACATCGAGCCGTGGTACAAGACACTCGAGCAAATCAGAGTCACCTTTGACTACTGGCTTGACGTGCAGAGACGCTATGTTTACCTCGAAGGCATTTTCTTCGGCTCAGCTGACATCAAGTCTATGCTTTCGAACGAGTTCACAAAGTTCAAGAACATCGACAACGACTTCACACGTCTGATGAAGTCGGTCAACAAGCAGCCCATTGTGCTTGAGGTCATCAAGATCTAGAATCTTGAGAAGACACTGAGCAACTTCACCACCTCGCTGCAGCACATCCAGAAAGCTCTCGGTGAGTACCTGGAGAAGCAAAGGTCTAACTTTGCGAGATTCTACTTCGTCGGTGACGAGGACTTGCTTGAGATCATTGGTAACTCCAAGGAGATCAAGAATGTGCAGAGACATTTCCCTAAGATGTTCGCTGGTATCACCACTGTCAACTTTGAAAACGAGGGAGACTCTTTGACTGGTATGAACTCCAAAGAAGGCGAAAGTGTCGGATTCCACAAGCCTGTGGTTATCTCCGAAGACCCCACCATTTACAAATGGCTGTCCAAGATCGAGGAGGCCATGCAAGTCTCGTTGGCGCTTGAGCTTGGAACAGCCTTGACAGCACTGGAAATTCTTGACCGCAACTCGCAACAAGAAGAATTCAATGCTTGGATCACAAAGTATCCCGCACAGATCGTCATCCTGTCAATGCAGGTGTCTTGGTCCAACCGCGTCGAAGACTCTTTGAACTCCAAGCAAGGAAAGTCATTGCCTCTGGTCGAAGAGAGTATTCGTCTCACCCTTGAGATGCTGGCAGAGAGAGTGCTGACTGACTTGACTAAGGACATTCGTCAAAAGTACGAGCAATTGATTACCGACCTTGTGCATCAGAGAGAAGTCACGAAACAACTGACCAACGACCAAGTCACCACAGCCTCGCAGTTCCCTTGGCTCTACCACATGCGGTTCTACTTTAACCCAAGAGAGCAGAAGACTGTTGAGCAGCTTGTTATCAGGATGGCCAACGGAACCTTCTTCTACGGTTTCGAATACCTCGGAGTCGCAGAGAAGCTTGTCCAGACTCCGTTGACTGACAGGTGTTACTTGACGCTGACGTAGGCTCTCCATTGGAGAATGGGAGGATCGCCTTTCGGCCCCGCCGGTACCGGAAAGACTGAGTCTGTAAAGGCTCTTGGCTCGCAACTCGGACGCTTTGTCCTTGTCTTCAATTGTGATGAGACTTTCGACGGCAACGCCATGGGTCGCATCTTCGTGGGTCTTTGCCAAGTGGGCGCCTGGGGTTGCTTCGATGAGTTCAATCGTCTGGAAGAAAGAATGCTCTCCGCTGTCTCGCAACAGATCTTGACGATCCAGATGGGACTGAGAGAGCAAGCGAAGCGCATTGACTTGATGGGCAGAGACATTAGACTGAACCAGCAAATGGGTATCTTCATCACCATGAACCCCGGATATGCTGGCAGATCCAACTTGCCCGACAACTTGAAGCAGCTCTTTAGACAGATGGCTATGACTAAGCCTGATAAGGAGATGATCGCTCGAGTCATGCTCTACTCGCAGGGTTTCAAAACCTCCGAGAACCTCAGTGGTAAAATTGTGTCCCTCTTCGAGCTGTGCCATAACCAGCTCAGTTCTCAGAGTCATTACGATTTCGGTCTTCGTTCCCTCAAGTCCGTGCTCGTCAGCTCGGGTAACCTCAAGCGTGCCGAGAAGGCCAAAGTGAAGGACATGTCCGAGATCAACGAAGACTGGGAGACCAAGATTCTCATCAAGAGTCTGTGTGACACGCTCGTGCCCAAGCTCATCGCCGAAGATATCCCCCTGCTGCAAAGTCTCTTGCAGGGTGTATTCCCTGGCTCCAGTATCATCCAGCAGCGTGAAGGTGAACTTAAGGATCAAATCATTAAGATGTCCTCGAAATACAACTTGCTTCCAAGTGCTGAGTTCATCGAGAAATGCATGCAGCTTTTCCAGATTCAATTCCTTCATCACGGTATGATGATGGTTGGGCCAACAGGTGTCGGAAAGACAGCTGCATGGAAATTGCTGCTCGAGTGCATGGAGAAGGTCGACAAGATTAAGGGCGAAAGCTACGTTGTTGACCCTAAGGCCATCAGCAAGGACGACCTGTACGGTAAGCTCGACTCTACCACCGCCGAGTGGACAGATGGTGTGTTCACCGGTATTCTGAGAAAGATTATTGACAATGCAAGAGGAGAGATGCACAAGCGCCATTGGATCATCTTCGATGGTGACGTCGATCCCGAGTGGGCTGAGAACCTCAACTCCGTGCTTGATGATAACAAGCTGTTGACGCTTCCTTCGGGTGAGCGTCTCTCGATTCCTCCCAATGTTAGAATCATGTTTGAGGTCGAGACTTTGAAGTTCGCTACCCTGGCTACTGTGTCCAGGTGTGGTATGGTCTGGTTCTCGGATGAGACCGTCTCTAGTCCCATGATGTACCATCACTACCTCTGCAGACTTGCATAGGACGTCTATGACAGTCTTGGTGAAGACCCCTCTGCCAACAGTGATAGCGCAGGAAACGAAAAGAGCGAGGAAGAGAAGGCCATGAACTCCGTGAGCGCAGAAACCTTGGCGAACAGAGTTGTCAGGCAGAAGTGCGTCGCTGCCATCAGATACATGTTTATTGGCGAAGATGAAGACGACGTGACCTTTGCGACTCGCGCCCTTGAGCTGTCATAGCAGCAGTCTCACATCATGGAGTTCACTCGCATTAGATGCCTCGAGGCCATGTTCTGCCTTATCCGTAAAGGAATTGAAGACATTCTTGAATTCAACGAAACCCAGCCCGACTTCCCTATGGATGACACTCAGATTACCAACTTCATGACCAAATGGGTTGTCTTTTCGGCAATTTGGGGTATTGGAGGTGCCATGAACCTGGCTGTGAGAACTGAGTTCTCCAACGGTCTAGCCGACTTTGTCGACATCGAGATGCCCAACTCCTTGTCTGCAACTCCTTTGATTGACTACGAGTGCAGAATTGATGACCAGAAATGGCACTTGTGGAAGGAGCAGGTTCCCCAGATCGACATCGATCCCAAAAAAGTGACTGACGCCGACGTCGTCATCACAACTGTCGACACCACTCGCCATCAAGAAGTCCTCTGCAGGTGGTTGAGCGAGAAAAGACCTTTCTTGCTTTGCGGACCCCCTGGATCTGGAAAGACCATGACCCTGATGGCCACGTTGAAGAAGCTGAGTGACATGGAAATGATCTTCATTAATTTCTCTTCATCGACGACCCCCGAGCTCATCTTGAAGACTTTCGAACACTACTGTGAGACCAAGAAAACAAACTCTGGTCTCGTGATGACACCTCTTCAAGCCAACAAGTGGCTCGTTATCTTCTGTGATGAAATCAATTTGCCAGAAGCCGACAAGTACCAGACACAAGCTGTCATTACCTTCCTGAGACAGATGACCGAACAAAATGGATTCTTCAGGATCTCGGACAAGCAGTGGGTCAGCCTCGAGCGTATCATGTTCGTTGGTGCTTGTAACCCGCCTACTGACTCTGGAAGATTCCCTCTTTCCGACAGATTCCTCCGCCATGCTCCCATTATTTTCGTCGATTTCCCCGGTCCCGAGTCTCTGAAGCAGATCTATGGAACCTTTAACAGAGCTATGCTTAAGAAGGTGCCAGCGCTGAAGAACTACGCCGACCCGCTTACCGAAGCCATGGTCGACTTCTACACCAGATCCTAGAAGCACTTCACTGCAGACCAACAACCTCATTACATCTACTCGCCTCGTGAGCTCACTAGATGGAAGTATGCTATCTTTGAAGCCTTGGAGCCTTTGGAGGAGCCAGAAGATCTCGCCAGACTGTTCGTGCACGAAGGCTTGAGACTCTTCGAAGATAGACTTGTCTTCCCTCATGAGAAAGAATGGTGCAATGCCGCGATCGATGAAGTCGCGACCAAGTGGTTCCAGGGCGTCGACTGCGTGAAGGCACTCGAAAGACCCATCTTATTCACCAACTACTTGCATAAGAACTATTGCTCTGTCGGCCGAGAAGAGCTAAAAGACTATATTGAAGCAAGACTGAAACAGTTCTACGAAGAAGAGCTGAACGTGCCGCTCGTGGTGTTCGACTCAGTGCTCGATCATATCTTGAGAATCGACAGAGTATTGAGACAGCCCCTCGGTCACTTGCTCCTCGTTGGAGCTTCGGGTGTAGGAAAGACAACCCTGACCAGATTCGTCTCTTGGATGAACGACCTAGAGGTCTTCCAGATCAAGGCCGGCAGAAACTACAGTGTGTTCGACTTTGATGAAGATCTTAGGAAAGTAATGAGATCCGCTGGTGTTGACAGAAAAAAGATTTGTTTCATTTTCGATGAGTCCAATGTTCTCTCATCTGGTTTCCTCGAGCGTATGAATGCCCTGCTTGCCGGTGGTGAAGTTCCAGGTCTATTCGATGGCGACGACTACACCAAGCTGATCCAAATGTGCAAGGAAGAGGCGCGCAAGTCGAACAGGATGATCGACACGGAGGAAGAGTTGTACAAGCAGTTCACGAAGGATGTGCAGCGCAACCTTCATGTGGTGTTCACGATGAACCCTGCAAATCCTGACTTCTCGAACAGGACAGCCAGTTCCCCCGCCCTGTTCAACAGATGTGTCATCGATTGGTTCGGTGACTGGACTGATGATGGTCTCCTTCAGGTCGCCCTCGAGTTCACCAAATTCCTCGACATTCCCAACAACTCGTTCACCAAAGACATGAGTCTGGAAGGAGGAGACGAGGTTGGTGAAGGCGGCTAGCGTCTCGACCCCAAGCACGAGCTCCTCGGCCAGTGCATCGTCGACATTCATTGCTCAGTGCGCGATCTCAACATCAAACTATCCAAGTCAGCAAAGAAGTTCAACTATATCACTCCAAGAGATTTCCTTGACTTCATTGGTCATTTTATGGACCTCTAGAAGGAAAAGAAAGAAGAGCTTGAAGAGTTGTAGAACCATCTCAACATCGGTATTAACAAGCTGAAGAACACAGAGATGTAAGTAAGAGACATGGGAGTCAAACTTCAGAAGTACGACACTGAACTTCGCTAGAAGAAGATTGACCAAAACAACCAGATGAAGCTGTTGACGGCCGAGTCCCAGAAGGTAAACGAGAAGAAAGACATCGCCACTGTGTTCAAGGAAAAGCTCGAAACCAAGCAAGAGTAGATCGCTGTTAGATCAACAGAGGTCGGGAATGATCTCAGTAAGGCAGAGCCTTCTCTACTGGCAGCCATGGCAAGTGTGTCAGGTGTCAAGAAGAGCGACATTTAAGAGCTGAAGGCGTTCAACAAGCCTCCTGAAAAGGTACGACTTGCTCTCGAGCCCGTTATCATGCTCATCCTCAACATTTCCGCCAAACCTGATTGGAAAGCAATTCAGGCAGAACTCAAGAAAGATGGTTTTGTGTCTACAGTTCTCAATTTCAACAAAGACAAGATCAAGCCAGCTTGCAAGAACTACATTAACAAGCACTACCTCGCTGATGAAAGTACTTACGACATTGAAAAGTTCTACCGTGCATCTAAAGCTGCCGGTCCTCTCGCCGAGTGGGCCAAGTCTATCATCCAGTACGCTGAGATTTTCGAGAAAGTCGGCCCTCTTCAGCAAGAAGTCAAAGACCTCGAAAAAGAAGCGTAAGTTATGGAGGATGAAATGTCCAAGACTACTCAAGAAATTGAGACTCTCTAGAGCAACTTCGACCGTATGCAGCAAGAGTATCAAGAGTTGGTGCTTGAATTCACCAAGCTCGAGTAAGAACAGAAGACCGTCGCGTCAAATGTCGAGCGATCAGACAAGCTTTTCAAGAACTTGTCCGGTGAGCTGACGCGTTGGGAGCAAAGTTCTCTGTCGTTCGAAGAGAGAATGGCCAACCTGGTGGGTGATGTCTTGATCTCGGGCGGTGTTCTAACCTACATCGGCTTCTTCGATCATTTCCAGAGACGCAACCTGCAGTCTGACTGGAACATCTCCGTCGAGTAGATTTCGATGAAGCAGACTCAAGGACTTCTCTTTACTGAATTCTTGAGTAAGCCTCAAGAGCGTATGCAGTGGTAAGGAGAGGAGCTTCCTAACGATGACCTTTGCATCGAGAACGCTATCATCCTTAAGCGATACAACAGGTATCCCCTAATCATCGACCCCTCTGACTAGGCTCTCAAGTACATCATGAACCATTACCAGAAGCAAAAGATTCAGAAGACTAGTTTCAATGACCCCGAGTTCCTAGCCAGAATCTCCGAAGGCCTCCAGTATGGAGTGCCCGTGCTCGTTCAGGACGTCGAGAAGATCGACCCTGTTATGAACTCTGTCCTCAACAAGGAAGTCCAGAAGGTCGGTGGCCGTCTCGTTATGCAAGTCGGCGACAAAGAGATCGCCTGCAACGGTGAGCTTACCTTGTTCATGATCACGAGAGATCAAAACGCACTCTTCACTCCTGACTTGTGCTCCAGAGTCACCTTTGTCAACTTCACAGTTACTCCATCCAGTTTAATGAGCCAATGCTTGAACATCTACTTGAAGTCCGAGCGCGAAGAGATCGACAAGAAGAGAAGTGACTTGATCAAGCTGCAAGGCGAGTCCAAGGAGAAGCTCCGCTTGTCCGAAGATCAACTCCTCGACGCACTTAACAAGGCCGAGGGCGAGATCTTGGAGAACCAGTCCCTGATTCAGACTCTGGAAAGTTTGAAGAAGGAAGCTGCCAGAATTGCGATCGAGGTTGCTAAGACTGATGAGACTCTTGAAGAAATCGGATTGGTTTCCAATGAGTACCAGCCTCTGTCACAGATGACCACTCGCATCTTCTTTACACTGGAGAGTATGGGCCAAGTCCACTACCTTTACCAGTACTCTCTCCAGCAATTCATGGCCTGCGTCTTCCATGTCCTCAACAAAGACGAAGTGCTTAAGCAGATTCCTAAGACAGACCACCAGAAGCGTCTGAAGGTGATCACGACACAACTGTTCAACTACTTGAACCAGACTGTGGGCCAGGGTCTTCTCCAGCAACATCAGATGCTCTTCACGATGAGACTTGCCCAGATTCGTCTTGGTGGTGAAAACCCTGAGGCTGAAGGTCTGTTTGACCTTTTCTTGAAGTCGCAGAGCATGCTCGTGCCCAAGCAAGTCCCTGAGCACATCTTGAGCAACAAACTGAGCAAGAGACAAGTAGGCGCGCTCGAAGAGCTCTCCTACTCTTAGAACTTCCCCGGCATGCTTGAGTCGTTTGACGAAAAAGAAGAAGACTGGTTGAACTTCCTTAACCATCCTCATGCAGACACTGAAGTTCCCGAACCATGGAAAGTCGGCAATGATATCTCTGTTACTAACCCAGTGGCAGCAGTTTTGAAGAAGATGATGATCGTGAAGACCCTCCGTCCCGATCGTCTTCTCGCCAGTGTGGCTACGTTTGTGCAAGGTGTGCTCGGTGAGGAAATCGTTAACGTCGCTCCAGTTGAACTTAATGAGTTTGTCAACGAAGGAGTCACTGCCAAGTCTCCTCTGCTGCTTGTGTCGGCACCTGGTTTCGATGCCTCCTACAAGGTGGATATGCTCGCCAAGCAAGCGAACAAGAAGTACATTTCCGTCGCCATTGGTTCCCCTGAAGCTTTCGGCCTAGTCGACACGGCCATTCGCAACGCCGCCAAATCCGGCAACTGGGTCCTCCTGAAGAACGTTCACTTGGCCCCCTAGTGGCTGGTGACGCTGGAGAAGTAGATCTACAACATGCAGCTGCACTCTGACTTCCGCCTCTTCTTGACCATGGAGAACAACCCCAAGGTGCCATCAACCCTGCTCCGTGCTTCCCATCAACTTGTCTTCGAGCCTCCCAGTGGCATCAAGGCTGCCATGGTTAGATCATACTCGCAGGCAATTACACCTGAGAGGACGGACAAGGAGCCGGTCGAGAGAAAGAGACTCCACTTCCTTGTGTCTTGGTTCAATGCTGTAGTCTAGGAACGTCTTCGCTACACACCTATTGGATGGTCAAAGGTTTACGAGTTCAATGAAAGTGACCAGCGCTGCACACTTGACTGCATTGACGAGTGGATTGACTCGATGGGTAAGAACCGTTCGAACGTCGACCCCGACAAGATTCCTTGGGACGCCCTTCGCACTCTCATCAGTCAGAGTATCTTTGGAGGCAAAATTGATAACGAGTTCGATAACAAGATCTTGTAATCTCTCGTCGACTAGTTCTTCAGACCCGAGTCTTACAACGCTGGATTCAAGCTGTTTGAGCCTGCTGTCGGATCGTCCGAGGAAGTTCTTGAGGTGCCTGAAGCCAAGGATCACAAGACTTTCGTTAAGTGGATCAAGGACATTCATATGACTGAGACTCCATCCTGGAGTGGTCTACCCAACAACGTCGAAAAGATCGTTCGTGAGCGTCAAGCTTCCGCTATCGTTTCCCAGATCAAGCTCATCCAGGGCACTGGAGACGATCTTGCCGACGAATCGGCAAACAAGGGAGAAGATGAAGGCAAGGCCGCCTGGCTCGTCTAGCTCCAGAAGAAGTGTGAGATCATGCTTGAGTAACTGCCAGGACAATTGGAGCTCCTAGTGCGTACAGCTATAGCCATCACGAACCCTCTGTTCAGATTCCTTGAAAGAGAAGTGACAGTTGCAAGTGGGCTGCTCGACAGCGTCAAAAACGATCTGCACATGCTTCTCGAGATGTGCGAAGGAAAGCGTAAGTCAACTCAGCAGCTCAAGGTGCTCGCTGAGGCTCTCCATGCTGACCAGATCCCTGTGAAGTGGAGAAAGTACGTCATCGCCAACATCTCCGCCACCGTTTGGATCAACGACTTCGTCAAGAGAATTAACCAGCTCAAGAGACTCAGCGGAGAGAAGGACTTCGGCCAGAAGGGACTCTGGTACGGTGGTCTTCTCTTCCCCGAGGCGTACTTGACCGCCACCCGACAGTCTGTCGCACAGAAGAACAGCTGGTCTCTCGAAGAGCTCGAGCTCAAGTTCGAGGTCAACCTCAGCGAAGACTAGATCGCTGAAAACGATCAAGGCTTTATCATGACTGGGTTCAGCATGCAGGGAGCTGAATACTCATCGGAGGAAGATCGCATCAAACTTACTGAGTCTCTCTCCAGTGGCCTCCCCAATGTCAACTTCAAGTGGGTAAAGAAAGAGGCAAAGAAGGCCGGCGAAGATGGAGACAAGGAAGACACGATCCAAATTCCCATCTACCTGAACACCCAGAGAACCAACTTGATCACATCGGTCAACATCCCCACCTCGGGCATCCCCAGCTATGTCTGGTACCAGAGAGGTGTCGCTCTCTTCGCGTGGAACCTCGATTGAGATTACACACCCGCTAGATATACTTACATCGCTCTAAACTCTCGCTGACGACTTCAAGAAGGACATAAACACCGACCGTAGACTAAATGACAATTTGAAGAAGTTTGAGTTTCGTAGCCTTGCAATTACCTTTAGATTTACAATCATTAAAACTAAGAAAAGTTACAGAACCCATAAACCATAATCTTACCTCTAATTATAATTCAATTCAATTCTCATCTCTTGGTCACTAAGCTCTCAAACTTCTCCTTCAAACTATTTTCATCCCGGATTTTAGAGTCTTAGACCTCTGACAATAGCTATTTCTTGACTTAACCAAGCAGTTTGGCCAAACTCTTGGCTTCGCCCTTCTCAGCCCGCTTCATAACGAGTCCTATCTCCTTTCTAAGTATTAAATCAGCCTAGTTAATAAAGTTCTCGACGGCCTTCTTGTCCAACTCCATCTATTCCGCAGTCACATCTACATCCGGGTGATAGGCAGGTGCAACTCGGGATCCATTGACGATGGTGTCAACAGCGAGGCTAATAACTGGCTCTGTAAAGTTGCCAAGCGGAGCGGATGGTATTATTAATTGATAGCCTTCTCCAGCCAGA
>Ga0075492_1495789_pt1 | contig 13836 bp, 13 predicted proteins | sample DEB08_RNA1_12_FD_73465 | JGI IMG/M metagenome (GOLD analysis project Ga0075492, IMG submission 73465) | Aqueous microbial communities from the Delaware River and Bay under freshwater to marine salinity gradient to study organic matter... | ecosystem: Environmental > Aquatic > Marine > Coastal...
CAAAAAGGATTGCACCAACGCGGAATTCCTTGTCAAATATTCGCTCATCTACCTCGGTATGAAAAAAGCTTAAGACGAAAACGTGGAGAAGATCCTCGGGTCCGAAGAAAACATTTCTGCTTTCAATGACTTTGAAGGACGCGCCTCCTTCCTTTTCGTCAACCCTACTGGCGCTGCGTCCCTCAGCTTCTCGGTGGAACCCCCAAACCAGGCTAACATCAAGCGCAAGGCACTCATTGTGATCAAAGCTCGCCAGGAGACCAAAGAAGCGGGCTTCCCTGGTGGAATCGAGAACGAGATTGTGTTCATGGAAATCAACAAGCCTATCCTCGACAACCTCTACAACCTGTGCTACGACGTCTTCCTGCCCGTGCTCGGCAACCCCATGAACCAGATTGGATGGTCTGACCTGGTCTCGAAGGATCTCATGGACAAGTTCCACTCATTCCTTGCCCACACCTTTGTGACCATCGGCCAGGTTAAGGGCCGTACCCTACTCCCTCTGCCCCCAAATGATGTGACCTCTTCCGAGCGCACTAGCTCCAAGGACAAGGCTCACATTCTTGAAACTTCCATCATCCACTGGTAGAAGCAGATCAAGAACGTGCTCAAGCAGGACCCCGAGAACGCCCTTAAGGACGGCAAGCACCCCAACCCCATGGCTGAGATTGAGTTCTGGAAAAATAAGAGCGAGAACCTCAACCAGATCTGCACTCAACTCAACAGTGAGCGCATTAAGAAGGTCCTCAAGTTCCTTGAACAGAACAAAAGCACCTACACCACCCCCTTCTCCAAGCTGCAGAAGGAAGTCCAAATTGCCCAAAAGGAGTCCAACGAGAACTATAAGTATCTCCGCACTCTCCAGGACCTCTTCGGTGAGCTCATCAGCACCAGCAATGAGCCCAACGAGGTTGCTGAGCTTTTTGTGCCCATCATGCACACCATCCTCCTGATCTGGACCCACTCCCAGCACTACAACACCCCTGCTCGCCTTGTCGTTCTCATTAGAGAAATTTGCAACGCGATCATTACCCAGTGCCGCACTTTTGTTGATGGCGAAAAAGTTTTCAACGCTATCAAGAATGAAGACGCTGCTGAGGCCCACCAGAAGCTCACTTTGACCCTCGACGTGTGTTCCAGGTTCAAGGATGCCTACTTCGACTACAAAGCCAAGAGCAAGAACTAGTGGAAGATCACCACCAATGCTCTCTTCGTCCGCCTTGACGCTTTCTCCGAACGCTGCATGGACATCATGCACCTAACTGGCACCATCCAGCAGTTCAAGAAGCTCAAGAAAATCGAAATCGGTAACACCAAGGGTGCTGCCATGAGCAAGTCCCTCACTCAAATTCTCGACGAATTCGAAATCATCGTTGAGGACTTCATGAAGGTTGACTATGACATCATGAACATTGAGAGACGCGAATTCGACGACGATTTCTTCAACTTCCGCAAGAGCATCAAGGAGTTGGAGCGCCGTCTCGCCTCCGTGTTGACTCAGTCCTTCGACGACTGCGACACTATTGTTGGCAAGTTCAAGCTCCTCGACTCCTTTGAGGGTCTCCTTAACCGCCCCATCATCTAAGATGAGCTTGAGCGCAAGCAGGTCACTCTCCTTGAGCTTTTCAAGTAGGACCTCAAAACCACCCAGCAGATATTCCTTGAGGGAAAGATTCTCGTTGAGCGTCACGACGAACGCTCTCCCATCAGCTCTAACTCACCTCCAATTGCTGGTGCCCTCAACTGGACTGGTGGTCTTTTTGAGCGTGTCAATGACCCTTTCCAGCGCCTCCAGGCTCTCACCAGCTCTGTCCAGGAGCGTGAAGAGTACAAGGACGTCAAGAAGCTCTACAACTCTCTCGTCAAGAACCTTAAGGAGTTCGAAGACTAAAAAATTAAGGAGTGGGAAGCTGGTGTCGAAGAAAACACCGAAGAACAGCTCAACAAATTCCTCCTTGTTCGCGAAGAAACCGAACTCGCAGAGGAAGGCTTCATAAGAGTCAACTTCGACCCTATCCTTGTTCGCCTTCTCCGTGAAGTTAAGTACCTAAAGCTCATCGATATCGATGTCCCAGAGCGTGCCTCCAAGCTTTTCGCCAAGGTTGACCTTTACCGTACTCAGACCGGCAACCTCGAATTGTGCGTCAACATGTACAACGAAATTCTTGCCACTCTCCTCCCCGTTGAGAAGCCTCTCCTTGCTGATCGCATCAAGCAGATGGGTGACGCTCTTGAGGGTGGTATCTCTGAGCTCCGCTGGAACTCTGAGAACATCAACAAGTTCATCGGCAACGCTCTTAATATTGTGACTGTTGTTGACGAATTAGTCAAGAAGATGAAGGAGAACGTTCGCAAAATGAGCGAAATGATGGAGAAGTGGAACAAGCCCCTTTACGAGCGCAAAAACAAAGCTATGCTTGCCGAAGATGTCGAGCAGATGCATACCGCTATGGTTGGTCCCCGCATTGAGGACATCCGTACCAACGGTAAAGAAATTCTCAAGCTCGTGAAGGACACCATGGAGTCTGTCAAGCCCGACAAGACCAGCAAAAGCTGGCGCCAGTACATTGACTACCTTAATGGCCTTGTCATTGAAGGTATTACCCACGGTATTGGAGGTTCCATGAGCTACATGCTTGACCAGCTTAGCATTAAGTTCAACAAGGACAACATGCTCCAGCCCATCTTTGACATCAAGGTTACCCTTGAATGCTCCAAGGTTGAATTCGAGCCCTCCATTATTTGCAATGACCGCCAGAACGGTATTCGTGACATCATTAACAAAATCGTTGATGACTTTATTTCCCTCTCTACCCAGATGCCTCGCCTTGATGCACCCAATGGAGATTACCTCAATGAAATCAAGGATCAGTTCGAGCTTATGGGACAGTTCCAGGGCGTGACCCACCACCTTGACGAGATTGAGGATGCCACCAACCACTTTATCCAGTAGTATGATGATAAGAAGTTCCTTTGGGAAGAGGTTCTAGAAGTTTCCTTCTAGGGCTTCCTTGACTCTGGTGAGTCCCTCAAGGAAATCTTTGTCAAGTCTCTCGAAGAAAAGCGCACTGGTGAGGAAGGCGAGGAGGCCAAGATTGAGGAAGAAATTCTTTTCTTCGATGACATGAGCCACAAGGTTCTTAACGGAGTCTGCACCCGCTACCCTACCCTTGAGATCTTCGACGAGAAGATTTCTCACCTCGAAGATGTTAAGACCAGCATCAGCCACATGAAGCACTCCGTCGATATTGGATGGCTCCGTGTCCAGTCTACTCCCCTCATTCGTGAGCTCGAGAAGACTATCTGTAGCTGGATTGAGGCTCACACTTCCTTCCTCCTTAACAACACCACCAAGCAGATTTCCAACATCCGCGAATTTGTTAAGGACGTAAGCGAGGGAATCAAGGTTATTCCCGCCGCCAACCAGTCCGAGAAGGAGAAGAAATAACTTATGTCTGTTATGACTCACCTCCGTGACGTCAAGACCATTAAAGATAAGACTCTTGCCTAGATCGAGCCCATGAAATAGGCAATTCTCCTCATGAAGAAGCATCAGGTCAAGATGGACGATGACTACCTCGTCGTTCTTGAGAATAACAAGAGCCAGCTTATTGATGTTTCTGAGCGTGCTCTCGGTCCCGTCAAGGAGGCCATCCTTCCCCTCCAAAACCAGGAGGCCCAGAACATTAAGGCCCGCCTCGCTCGCTTCTCCGTCGAAGTGCAGGAGTTCCGCATTAAATTCCAAAACAACTGCCCCTTCCACGTCTCAGAAACTAGCCCCCAAATTATTGAGAAATCATACATAACCATCTCCGATTTCTACGAAGAGTTGTGCGGATTTGAGCAGAATGCTAAGGACCTTAACAACTTGGAAGGTCTTTTCGATCTCACCCGTACCTCCTACAAGCAGTTGAAGGACTGCCGCAGCGAGCTTATCTCCCTCAAGCAATGCTGGGATCTTGTTGCCCTCATCGACATGCAGTTCGATAGCTGGAAGAAGACTGGATGGGAACAGATTGACACTGACAACCTCACCAACTTAATCAAGGAGATGCAGACTAAGCAGTGCAACCCCACTGCCCCTGCTAACAAGATTATCAGCAAGTGGAAGTCTTTCGTGTTCCTTAACGAACGTGTAAAGAACATGAACACCATCCTTCCCCTTATTTCCTAACTCCATTCCAAGTTCATGCAAGACCGCCATTGGCGCAAGCTTGAACGAACCACCAACCAAAAGATTGAGCACGCCTCCCCTAAGTTCTGCTTCGAGGACCTTATCAAGCTCCATCTTTACAAGTACGCCGACGAGGTCAATGAGATTGTCGAGGGTGCCCAGAAGGAGTCCAAGATTGAAAACAACATTGGCAAGATTAGCCGCACCTGGGACGACCAGAACTTCGAGTTCAAGGATTTCAAGGACACTTACATCCTTGGATCCATGGAAGAAATCGTTGAGTTCGTTGAGACCCAATCCATGGAACTAATGGGCATGATGGCCCAGAAAGAAGTCGAGGAGTTCAAGGAGAACGTCACCAAATGGCAGCGCACTCTTAAGTCCGTTGACAACGTAATCGGTATCTGGACTAAAGTGCAAAAGAACTGGCAAAGACTTGAACCAATTTTCCTTGGTTCTGAAGATATCCGTGCCCAACTCCCCGAAGACACCAAGCGCTTCGAAAAGGTCGATAATGACTGGAAAGACCTCATGCGTGAGGCCAAGGAAGAGCCTGGAGTCGTTTTGGCTTCCACTGCTGATGGCCGTGAGGAGTTGCTCCAAAGCTTCAACGCTGAGATTGAGACTTGCGAAAAGGCTCTTAACGAGTACCTCGAGTAGAAGAAGAAGGTTTTTGCCCGTTTCTATTATGTTTCTAACCAGGCCCTTCTCGACATTCTCTCTAACGGTAACAATCCCGTCAAGGTCGACGAGTACATCGGTGATTGCTTCGATGGCCTCAAGTGCCTCAAATTTGTTGAAGAAGGTAATGCACCTTATCGCACCACTAGCGGCATGTACTCCAAGGAAATGGAGTTCGTTGCCTTCAACACTAACTTTACCATGAACGGCGCCGTAGAAAACTATCTCTGTGACCTCGAGGCCAAGATGATCATGACCCTTAAGGAAATTCTTGATGAAGCCAAGGTCACTGCCGATAACTGGGACATTGAAAAACCCCGCCACCTTTGGTTGGACGACTACAATGCCCAGGTCTCTCTCCTTGCCACCCAGATCATGTGGACTGAAGAGACCACTCGCGCTTTCGACGAGCTCGAAGGTGGATCTGAAACTGCTATGCGCGACTACTTCTTGATCACTGTCGCTCGCATTACCAAGCTCATTGAGCGTGTGCGTCTTGACCTTTCCCCTGAACTCCGTGTTAAGGTTATCACCATCATTACTATTGATGTCCACGAGCGTGATGTCATTGAGAAGTTTGTCCAACAAAAGATTACTGACTCTGGCATGTTCATGTGGCAGTCCCAACTTAAGTTCTATATGGAGCAGAAGGACGTCAAAGAAGGCCGTAAGGTCTGTCAAGCCAGGATTTGCGACTGGGCCACCTGGTACAACTACGAATACGTTGGTAACTGTGGTCGTCTCGTTATTACCCCTCTTACTGATCGTTGCTACATCACCCTTACCCAGGCCCTTAACCTATCCATGGGAGGTGCCCCTGCTGGTCCCGCTGGTACCGGAAAGACTGAGACCACCAAGGATTTGGGTCGTGCTCTCGGACTCCAGGTTGTTGTGTTCAACTGCTCTGATCAGATGAACTACCATACCATGGCTCAGATCTTTATGGGACTTTCCCAGACTGGTGCTTGGGGTTGCTTCGATGAGTTCAACCGTATCTCTATTGAGGTGCTCTCTGTGGTCTCAACTCAAGTCAAGTACTGTCTTGATGCCATCAAAGAACTCAAGATCAATGATAAGAAAACTATGTTCTTCTTCCAGGATGAGGAAATCTCCCTCAAAATTACCGTTGGTTTCTGGATTACCATGAACCCCGGTTACGCTGGACGTACCGAACTCCCCGAGAACCTTAAGGCGCTTTTCCGTTCCTGCGCTATGGTTGTCCCCGACATTGTGCTCATTTGCGAAAACATGCTCATGTCTGAGGGTTTCGCCACCGCTCGTGATCTTTCCAAGAAGTTCATGACCCTTTACTCCCTCGCTAAGTCCCTCCTTTCCGCCCAAATCCATTACGATTGGGGACTCCGTGCCGTCAAGTCGGTGCTGCGTCAGGCCGGTAAGCTCAAACGTGCCGACCCCGATATTTCTGAGGAAATTATTCTCATGCGTGCCCTTCGTGATTTCAATACCCCCAAGATTGTTGTTGAGGATCGTGATATTTTCAAGGGTCTCATTGGTGATCTTTTCCCCGGACTCAACCCCGCTGTGCGTTCCGATGAAAACCTCAAGGAAAACTGCACTAAGGTTTGCGCCACCAACGTCCCTCTCCCTCTCCAGGCTGAAGAGGGCTTTATCGCTAAGTGTGTTAACTTGGCTGAAATTCTCGAAGTGCGTCACTCAGTCTTCCTGATTGGAAGTCCCGGTACCGCTAAGTCTGCTATCTGGAAGAACCTGGCCCGTGCTCTCACCAGCATGGACTGGCTTACTATCTGGGACATTGTCGACCCCAAGGCTATCACCTCTGATGAGCTCTTCGGTTGCATGAACGCCAAGACCAAGGAGTGGAAGGACGGTGTCCTTTGTGTCATGTTCAGAGACATGGTCAAGAACCAAGGAAAATTCAAGGCTGCCCAGAAGTACAAGTGGTGCATCTTGGATGGTGACGTCGACCCCGAGTGGATTGAGTCCCTTAACACTGTCATGGATGACAACAAAGTGCTTACTCTTGTGTCTCAAGAACGTATTCCTCTCTCTCCAGAGATGCGTCTCCTCCTTGAAGTCTCTAACTTGCGTAACGCTACTCCCGCTACTGTATCCCGCGGTGGTGTCCTCTTCATCAACGACTCCGATGTTGGATGGAGGCCCTACTACGAGACCTGGATTGGCAAGTTCAAGAAAAGAGGAGACGAACACGCCACCAACGTGTTCACTCTTAACCTCACCTACTACATGACTGAGGCTTTCTTTGAGCAGCTCAAGAACTGGGAAGTTGCTGCCCCTATCTGCGATATGGCTTACCTTTCCTCAATTACCACTATCATTGACTACCTCTACAACCAACTCCATACCGATAAGGCTGAAGTTGAGTTCCTCAAGCGCCTTAAGGAAGAAGGAGGATCAGCCTACGAAGACAACATTAAGCTTATCTACGAAGGCTTCTTCGTCTTTGCCGTTACCTGGGCTTGCGGAGGACCCATCCTCGAAGCCAAGGTTTCCTTCTCCAACTCCCTCAAAGCTGCTGCCACCCGTGTTAAGTTCCCCGAAGGTGGACTTGTCTTCGACTACTTCTTTGACCCCCTCACTGTCGACTGGAAGCTCTGGTCTTCCCGTGTCATTCCCTACGACCCTAACTACGATGGTCTCTTCAACAACTTAGTCGTTCCCACCGCCGAGACCACCCGTCAGAAGTTCCTTATCGACATCCACCGTGTCACCAAGAAGGGCATGCTTTTCATTGGTAACGCCGGTACCGGAAAGACTGTTATCCTTAAGGATTACTTCTCCGATGCCAACCTTGATACTACCGTTTGTGCCACCCTCAACTTCAACAACTACACTGACTCAAAGGCTCTCCAGCAAGTCATTGAAGGTAACGTTGACAAGCGTACCGGTAAAATCTTTGGTCCCCCCACTGGAAAAATTCTTATCTTCTTCATGGACGATCTTAACATGCCTCAGCTCGACAAGTACGGCACCCAGTCTCCCATCTGCCTCATCCGCCAGATTATTGACTACACCATTGTGTTCGATCGTGACCATCTTGAGGAACAGAAGGTTATCCACGACATTATGTTCATCGCTTGCATGAACCCCAAGTCCGGTTCCTTCAACGTCGATCTCCGTCTCACTCGACACTTTACCATGATCTCTCTTGGTGTACCCGAGAAAGAAATTCTCACCACCATCTACGAGCAGGTCCTCAACAATCATCTCGCAAATTGGGATAACACATTCAAGGGGTACGGAGCTCGTGTTGTCAACGCCACTATGGAAGTTTTCAACGTTATTGCTAAAGACGCCCGCTTTATGCCCACCGCCCGCAAGTTCCATTACCAATTCAACTTGCGTGACTTCTCCAAGATTATCTAGAATGTTATGAACGCTCAACCCCACGTCTTCAAGGGTCAGCCCCTCATGCTAGCCCGTGTTTGGGCTCACGAGTGCCATCGCGTCTGGCTCGATCGCCTCCTCTTCCCCGAGGACATTGAGGCCTACATGGGCTTCATGAAGAACGCCATCAAGCAGTTCCCTTCAGACCTCAAGGAAGAACTGATCTTTGAAGAACCCCTAGTCTTTACCTCCTTCGTCTCTCTCTGCAAGGGTCACGAAGCTACCTACATGCACATCGTCGACATGGATGACCTCAAGAGAGTCCTCGACGAAAAGATGGCCGAGTACAACGAAAACGTTGGTTCCCTCGACCTCGTGCTCTTCTCTATTGCTTGCGAGCACATTTCACGTATTGCCCGCATCATTGACTAGCCCTTCGGAAACGCTCTCCTCGTCGGTGTCGGTGGTTCCGGAAAGCAATCCCTCTCCAAGCTTACTGCCTTCATTCTCGGCCAGGAAGTCTTCCGTATTGTTGTCTCCAGCAACTACACCTTAAACGACCTTAAGATTGATATCCAGACCGCTTTCACAAAGTCTGGTGTCCAGGGAACCCCCACCCTTTTCATTTTGACTGATTCTTAGATTCCTCAGGAGAAGTTCCTCATTTACATCAATGATATTCTTTCAGCTGGTTACATCCCTGAGCTTTTCGCCAAGGATGAGCTTGACGGCATCATGGGCAAGATTCGCTCCGAGGCTAAGTCTAGCGGAGTTGAGGACACCCCTAACGCCCTCTTCTAATTCTTCGTGGACAAGGTCCGCCGCAACCTCCACATGGGTCTTTGCTTCTCGCCCGTCGGTGAAGCCTTCCGTAAGCGTGCCCGTTCCTTCCCCGGTCTTATCAACAATACCAGCATCGATTGGTTCCATGAGTGGCCCGAGGATGCCCTCGTTGGTGTTGCTAACCGTTTCCTCAAGGAAATTGAGTTCCCCAGCGACGAGCTTAGAGAGTCCGTCTCTTCCCACATGGCCTTCGTTCACTTGTCCATTAGTTCGGCCAACGACGACTTCTTAAGACAATGCCGTCGTTACAACTACACCACCCCCACTTCTTTCCTTGAGCTTATTTCTTTCTACAAGAACTTGCTCGGAACTAAGACCGCCAAGATCACTGATCAGATCTCTCGTCTTGAAATCGGTCTCGAGACTATGAACACCACCACCACTCAAGTCGCTGAGCTCCAAAAGCTCCTCGATGTTAAGATGGTTGAAGTCGAGGTCAAGAAAGAGGCCACCGACAAACTTATTGATGTTGTCTCTGCTGAGAGCGGAGCTGCTCAGATTGAAGAGGACGCTGCCAAGATTCAGGCTGACGCCACTAACGCACTTGCTGCTCAGGCTAATGAGACCAAGGCTGCTGCTAACAAGGAGCTCGAAGAAGCCGTTCCCGCCATGAAGGAGGCCGAAGACGCTGTCGCTTGCCTTGAAGTGAAGGCTATTCAGGAGCTGAAGTCTCTCCAGAACCCTCCCCCAGATTGTCTTTTGGTGACCAAGGCTGTGCTCATCCTGAGAGGCGAGCGCAAGAACCACGCCTGGAACAACGCCCAGAAGATGATGGGTAACCCCAAGGCTTTCTTGGACCAGATTAAGAGTTACGATGGTGACAACATTGATGAGAAGCTTCTCGGTGATGTTGCCCCTATTCTTGCTCTTGAAAACTTTACTTATGAGAACATGCTCAAGAAGTCATCTGCCGCAGCCAACTTGTGCAAGTGGGTTATTAACATTGTGCGTTACAACTCTATCTTCAAGAAGGTTAAGCCTCTTATGGAATCTGCCGATGCCGCCGAGAAGCTTGCCAACGAAAAACTTGCTGAGCTCCAGATTGTGCTCGAAAAGGTAAAGGTTATTGTCGATAAGGTCAATGAGCTCAAGCAGAAGCTCGATGAGGCCAACACTGAAAAGCAGGCTGTCGTCGACAACGCCGAGAAACTTGCCAGCCAACTGGGACTCGCCAACAGACTTGTAAATGGTCTTGCTGACGAGCGTGTTCGCTGGATGGCCAACGTCGCCGCCTTCAAGTTGGAGCGTCTTACTATGATTGGTAACGCCCTTGTTTCCGCCGCCTTTGTCTCCTACATTGGTCCCTTCAACTCTTAATTCCGTGGCCTGCTCTGGCAAGAATAGTGGCTCACCGACATTACTGAGAAGAAGATTCCCTTCACTGATGGCATTGACCCTCTCAACGTGCTTTCCACTCTCTCTGACCAGGCCATCTGGAAGACCGCCGGCCTCCCCGCTGATCGTGTCTCTCTCGAGAATGCCGCCATTGTGGTTTCCTGCAAGCGTTACCCCCTCCTTATTGATCCCCAACTCCAGGGTATCAAGTGGATTAAAGGCAAGGAAGGACCCGAAATGGTCACTATCCAGCTCTCCCAAAACAAGTGGCAGACCAAGGTGCAGATGGCTCTCCAGAACGGAAGCATCCTCATGATTGAGTCAATCGGCCAGGAAATTGACTCTATGCTCGACCCCCTCCTTTCCCGTCAATTTGTTAGAAAGGGTCGAGGTGTCACCGTCAAGCTCGGAACCGAAGACGTCGACATGATGCCAACTTTCAAGCTTTACCTCCAGACTAAGCTTATCAACCCTCATTACAAGCCCGAGACTGCCGCCCAGTGCACAATTATCAACTTCATTGTCACTGAGTCTGGTCTTGAGGACCAGCTCCTTGCCATGGTTGTGCGTGTGGAGAAGCCCGACCTTGAGTAGACCAAGGAAGAGTTGGTAAACCGCCAGAACTCTTTCCAGATTCAGCTCGCCGACCTCGAGAGCAAGCTCCTCCAGAACTTGTCCGATGCCGACCCCAACACCATCCTGCAGAACATTGCACTTATTGAGTCCCTCGAAGTGACCAAGACCACTTCCATGGAGATTCAGCGCCAGCAGGCCGAAGCCACCAAGACTGAGGAGACCATTAACATCATGCGTGAGGTTTACCGTCGCGTCTCCGCAGAGGGTGCCATGCTCTACTTCTTGCTCATTCAGCTCAACATTGTAGACCACATGTACCAGTACTCTCTCGAGTCTTTCACTACCTTCTTCTTCAAGGCCATTGAAAAGACCGAAACCAGTGAAGACGAAGATGTCCGTGTTCTCGCTCTCCGCCAGCAGATCCGTATGACCATCTACCAGTGGGTCTCCCGCGGTCTCTTCGAGCGCCACAAGCAGATCTTTTTGTCTTAGCTCACTTTCCGCATTATTTAGAAGGGCATCCTCGAAGGTGTTGAATACAACACTCAGATGATGTAATTCTTATTGTTCTGCCCCACCAAGATTGATGTTCCCAACCCACCCCACCTCAAAAGCTGGCTTCCCGACTTGGCCTGGTACTCAGTCCAGACTCTCGTCTCCATCGAGATGTTCGAGCAGTTCAGCAACCATCTTGAGAAGGAAGCACCTTCCCGCTTCAAGGACTGGTACAACGAACTTACCCCCGAAACCGAGAAGTTGCCTCTCGACTGGAAGAAACTTGAGTAAATGCCCTTCGAGAAATTGCTCGTCATCCGTTGCCTCCGTCCCGATCGTATTACCACCGCTCTCGACAACTTCATCCGCAAGACTCTCCCCCGCGGTGACGACTTTGTTGACTGTGATCAGACCTTCGGTTTTAACGAAATTCTCCTTTCCGCTTACGGAGACTCCACCACCATGACTCCCATCTACTTTATCCTTTCCCCTGGTTCCAACCCCGTTCGTGATGTCGAAGAGCTTGCCAAATCAGTTGGTCAAGACCCCAAGAAGATGCTCCACACTGTTGCTCTTGGTCAGGGTCAAGACGTTGTCGCCAACAACAAGCTTGACATCGGCCACAAAGAAGGTCACTGGGTCATGTTGCAGAACGTTCATCTCATGCCTGGCTTCTTGATTGAGCTTGAGAAGCGCCTTGAAACCTTTGCTATTGAGGGATCCAACCCTAACTTCAGACTTTTCCTGTCTTCGGACCCCAGCAATGCCATTCCCATTGGCCTGCTCGAGAAGTCTATTAAGTTGACCAACGAGCCCCCACAGGGTCTCCGCGCCAACATGAAGCGTGCGATTACTTTCTTCGGAAGAGAAGAGTTCGACGACAAGGACGCCAAAATTAAGCAGATTATCTTCGGTCTCTGTTACTTCCACTCGGTCATGTGCGAGCGTAGAAAGTTCGGAACCAAGGGCTGGAACAGATTCTATCCCTTCTCCATGGGTGATCTCCGTGACTCCTCCATTGTTCTCCAGAACTACATGGACGGCAACGCTGGATCAGGAAAGATTCCATGGGACGATCTAAAGTACATTTTCGGTGAAATCATGTACGGTGGTCACATTGTCGATGACTGGGACAGACGTCTCTGCGCAAGCTACCTCGATAACTTGATGTGCCCCTCTCTCCTTGACGAGGCCGAAATGTTCCCTTTCATTGAGGGCAAGAACATCACCTTCAAGTCACCCACCGCTCTTTCTCACGAGAAGTACATTGAGTACATCGAGACTGAGCTTCCCCCAGAAACTCCTCTCGCTTTCGCCATGCATCCCAACGCCGAAATTGATTTCCGTACTACCCAGTGCAATAATCTCTTCCGCCTCCTTACCGAGCTATAGCCTAAGGGTGCCGCCGCTGCTGAAGGTGCTGGTGCTAACGATGCTGTTCTTGACTTTATCGTGCGTGTCAACGACGAGGCCTCCCTCGAGTCTAACAAGCTCAACATTGACGACATTGTCGGAAAGTTAACTGATGAGTCTCGTGGCCCCTACTAGAACGCTTTCTTGTAGGAGTGCGAGTGCATGAACGTTCTCATCAAGGTTATTGTCATTTCCCTTGCCGACATCCAGTTGGCCTTCAAGGGAGAGTTGACCATGTCCGAGAACATGGAAAACCTCATGGAAAACATTAACCTCAACAGAGTGCCCCCAGGCTGGTCCAAGAAGGCCTTCCCCTCACAGCGTGGCCTCGGCTCCTGGTTGACTAACATCAAACAGCGCCTTGAGCAGCTCACTCTCTGGAAGGATGACCCCGCCAAGATCCCCAAGGTCACTTTCATTAACCGCATGTTCAACCCTCAGTCCTTCCTGACCGCTATCAAGCAGATCTTCTCTCGTGAGTACAAGGTCGAGCTTAACAAGACCGCCATTCAGACTGAGATCTCCCGCAAGTGGTACTGGGAGGCTGATATCCCTGAAGCCAAGGATGGCGCCTGGGTGTTCGGTTTCCAGGTTGAGGGTGCCCGTTGGGACATCAACAACAACTCTCTTGAAGAGAGCATGCCTAAGATTCAGTTCTCTGTTGTGCCTGTGATCATGGCCCGCGCCCTCCAGGTCTAGGCTGGTCGCGAAGAGAAGAACGTCTACCAGTGCCCCGTTTACAAGACCGAGGATCGTATGATGACCTACGTGTTCACTGCGCAGTTGAAGACAAGCAAGTACCCCCCTGCCAAGTGGATTCTTGCTGGTGTTGCCCTTATTCTCGATGTCGAGGGCATCTCTGATCAGTTCTCTCCTGGAAAGGAAGTCGCCATTGTTTGAGCAATGGACTGATCAATCTCGGGTGAAAATCCCACAAGTGTTGCTACGGATGACAAGTGTCCTATTTTTGCTGATGTTTTATTCCTAATGCG
>Ga0075492_1020627_pt1 | contig 13294 bp, 1 predicted proteins | sample DEB08_RNA1_12_FD_73465 | JGI IMG/M metagenome (GOLD analysis project Ga0075492, IMG submission 73465) | Aqueous microbial communities from the Delaware River and Bay under freshwater to marine salinity gradient to study organic matter... | ecosystem: Environmental > Aquatic > Marine > Coastal...
GAACTTTTAAAAGTCTTCTTATATTCATTTAATCGGGTTTTTACCGTTTCGCCATCTATGGCATGAACGCTGGGAAGCCCAGCTTGATGAATATGTTGGCAAGAAGAGGACTTGGTACCTTCTTGGTGCTGCTACAAGGCGCAGCTTTGACGACTGCGCTTGGTTTGGACTTATTCCCCTCAGGGATCGGTGGTAATGGTAATACTTTGGAAACACTCGACCTAGACGACCCCCACTTGTGGAACGGCACCTTTGCGTGGAACGACACAACTTCCAACGGCGCTTTCCACCAGTACGCTGAGTACGCTGACAACAGCCACGACCCGCTGGGTGAGTACACGAGCGACGATCTCGTTTATCATGGAGCAGGGCGTGGGTTGCAGCAGTTCGATTTTGAAGATGAAAGGACTAATGCCTGGACAGAAGAAGGCTGGGAAAACGCCCTGATGGAAGCGAACCTGCAGCTAAATGGTACATCGATTCCGGAAGGGCGACGGCGTCTCAATAAAGCAGCCTACATGGATCTATCGGACGATTCGCGTTTATGTCCTGCGGGGTATTACTGTGACGTTCACGACGCATACCCAAACTCGTACAAGCGGAAATTTTTAGTGACCGTGGGTAATTCCGGCGCAAGGACAAAAGATGCCACCTCCAAAAGTTTCAACAACGCCCCAATATCTGGGTGGAATTCAAAAGTGATCTCATGTCCAGCCGAAATTAACAAGGGCAACTGGTTTGGGGGGTTCAGATACCCCGACCGGTTCAAGATCACTGTGGGGCAAGACACAGGAAAAATCACGGCGTACCGCCTGGACCATAATGGCGGGTGGGGCATGGGCCTCTCGTTCTACTGCTATTACTACCCGAAGGTGAAAAAGGCCTGCCCCGCTGGCAAGTACAGCAAGATGGGACAAACATCGGCGTCCGGCTGTAAGCCATGCGAGGAGGGACATTGGTGTGGCTTCTCCACCACGATCGAAGCCCGTTACATCTACATTTATGACATTCAAGAACACTTGACGCTTAACGAAGTACAGGTGTACGATGGAAATGGCGTAGAACTGACCATCGCTGCCGCCTCACAAGGTGAGGGGACATGGGGGGGACACCACGCGAGTCTGTGTAAAGACGGGAACAAAAGGACGACTTGTATATCAGGGTCTAGCAAACCTGGCCAATGGCTCGAGATGGACCTCGGGGTTGTCGTGAGTATCTCAAAGGTGGCCGTGACGAACTACCACGGGGCCCCTTATTTTAACCGTATCTTGGGTGCGAAAATTGGCGCGTTCATGGGCCCCCGTGGTACAGCGAACAGAAATGGGGCGAGCAGTGGCACACAGCGACGTTGGGTGGTGTACAGACATGGTCGACGATGCAACCTATGGGTTACATGGGAACGCTGGACGACTCGCCGTTCAACAACCGTGGCGATTCGGACGTGACCGGTCAGACGTTGCAGTACGGCTTGGGAAATGGATACACTGCAACTCTTTCCGGATGGACCCACACGAAAACGCAAACAAAAGGATTCGTGCGGAGCTCTGCAGGCGCGGCGCGGGCTGTGGTGTCAGGACTGTCACCTGTTCGCGAATACGCCTTCTCACTCTATCAGTACACGACAATTGGATCCAATCAGTGTCGATCAGGCAGCCCGTCGAACTGCAGAGCAGAAATCATTACCCTGAAGGGAACTTTCTCGCCGGGCGCACTGATACACGTAAAGAATGGGCTTCGAGCGCGCTATTCAACCGACAAAAACAGTTGCCCGGATGGGTTCAAGATCTTTTCGCCGCGCAGCAAAGAGGACTGGCAAACTGTGAAAGATTCTGTTCGACTGCCGGTACAAAACCCGCACTTTATCATTGACGTGACGAGGTCCAGCGATGGTATTTGGAACGGCAGAGGGTGCTGTAGATGCAATAGGAATAGTTGTAGGATTTTCAAGACTGGAAACAACGGAAATTACGCATCCCACACTGGCTGGCGAACAACGGATGGAAGCCCTTTTTGGATGCGTGATTCGAGATATAGTGAGCCGAACGGTGATTATATTAAAAATGCCTACATGCACATTTACCACGCGCGTGGAATTCCCAATGATGTTCGATGGAACGACGGTTGGAATCACTACCACAGTCGAGACTACCTGTGCCAGCCGGAGAAAAATTCGAATGTTGGAGGCGTCTCGAGTGCTGCCACCGAACTTAAAGTGAACGGGGGCGGAGCCATCAGCACCTCGGCTAGGGCGGATTCCTCCCCCTCCGCCGAAGGGCTGGCGACCGCCGACAGTGCCGGAACAGTGACGTTTGAATTCTTCAACACCATGCAAAACGGCCAACTCCCAGGCGTTCACCTTTCGGGCCTCTCGCTCGCCGAGATAACCGTCAAGCATAAATGTTCCGACATCGAGGGGGCGCCCATCTTGTCTCAGACCACAACAGGTAGCTTCACGGACGGAACTTCTTTGGACTTCAGCGGAGACATAGTGAAGGCAGTAAACTTTGGCGGGTCGTCTGGACGAGATCCCGTTTTTGATCTGGACGCATCGGTGATTACCGGATCCACTATTTTGGATCAGGTCGCTGAAATGCGCTTTACGTGGAAGGGGACTGCTGGGAACATGGAGACTGGCAAAGACGGAGTTAAATATTGGGATTTGGGCAAGGACAGGTCGTGGCTCGAGCGCTCTGGGGGCGGAACTGTGGCGTCCAGTCAGCACTACACTCAGGCATACGTCCTCAAGTGGCGAGACTCCGACTCCGGCGCACGCTCGCTGTTGTCAACAACGCCTGATGCATGTGTGATTGTGGATGATGCCACGCGTAAAATCGGTTCATACGACAACGCTGACGGAAAGTTCCGGGACACAGGGTATCTCATTTCCCCGCAGCAGGACCGCTGGGAGCTTCTTGTCATTACCGGAGAGGCGTCGTCGGCAAACAGTGGTCGTGGAACCACGACGTTTTATACCCAGGAAGGCGAGTGGCGCGAAGGGGTTACGAATGAACACTTGTGGCCTCTGCAGGCGTATAACTTCAACATCAAAGATTCGAATAATCCGGGAACCCATGAGTTTGAAATTGGCAACGGCTACCGTGCGAAACTGTGGGGATGGACACACACACGGAATTACCATATGGGTTTCTTAAGAAATCAAAATGGGGTGGCGTTCACAGAGGTCACCGGATTGCAGGCAGGTTCTTTGTATTCGTATCGAATCTACCAAAATGCTCGATCTTACGAAGGCAAGAATCGGTACAGCGTCAATGAAGGGGCATGGATTTCAACGGAGAGCAAGAGAACCTACGATTTCACTGGTGAGGGAATTGCAACAGCTAGGTCGGATGGTACCTTGCTATTTACTTTCAGTCGTGATTCTCATCACGTGGCTGTCTCCGGCATTACGGTCGCAAAATTGCCAAGCATGGCGAAGCGGGGGACGAGCGATCGAGTCTGTGGTAACACATTCGACAAGCTGGGGAGGACGGCGGAAGGCGCAGGAAAAATTTCCCGCGTTGTCGCATGGAACGCGGTTCTATCTGAAGCAGAAATCGCGGCGCTACCGGCGAAGCTACTGCCGTCGTACAACCCCCTCGCACCTCCCATCTTCGATCTCGATGCCTCTGTGCAAACCGGCTCCGCCGTTGTTGAAAAGATTGCCAAGATGGAATTCGGCAACAAAGACGTGTCTGTGGATAACGATGGGGTACCGTACTGGGATCTTTCCGATGGGGTGCCTCTAATACGGTCGGGCGGAGGAACCCTTGTTGAAAGCAGCGAGTACACACATGCGTACATGCTGAAGTGGCGTGCAGACGACAAACAACAACGGACATTACTAACCCATATGGACGAACAAAAAATTCATCACCAGACACGCCAGTTAAAAACGCAATGTGCTACGGTCTTTCGAAACGGGAAACGCCTCGGCATGCATAACCCAGACCCAGGGGGTTGGAAGGACTCAGGTTACGCTATTATTCCCCAGCAAGACCAGTGGGAACTGGTGGTCGTCACGGGGGTGTCGAATGTCAACGATCTGGAGTACAAAGGCAGCAGTGAACCGTATAAAAAAATCCCCAAGCTTTTCAAAGGCACGACAAATTTCTACACTCAAGATTTGACAAATGAGTATACCTTTTTGTTCGATGGATGTCCTCGGGGTGGGGCGGCCTCTTCGTGGGCGGCCAAGGGACATTACGATTTGCATCTTTGCAAGTCATTGTGTGACAGAGACGCGAAATGCAATGCCATCGAGGTCAACGGATGCTTGAACAACCCTGTTAAATGCGGCGGAACCTGCTATCATTTCTACGGCACGGGCACAGACATAACCAATGGCAAGTGCAATCTGAGCGGGGACCAAAAGGCGTACAAAAAGGGCAATCCCGTCTCGAGGCTTGATCGTGACCTTGTTTTCCGAGGGACCGCGGATGAAGTGGGCAGCGGATCGAGTTTTTATATGTTAGGGTATCCAGGCCAGGGCCCAGGAAAAATCGCGCGCGTTATTACATGGGACCGAGTGCTGTCGCCGTCGGAGCTGGCGGAATTGCCCACACAGCTGATGGCGCCCGTGGCCACTCGTGAAAAAACAGGCTGCTGCACCGGCAAAACAGCTGTGAAAGATGCCGTGTTCAAGAACGACTTCTCTGCCAATACGGGACCCCTGTTTGTAATAAGTCCAGGATCTCAAAACTATGCCAACTCGGTGGCGTACTGCGAATCCATTGGGCGCACGATTGCCAGCATTCACAGTGCCGCAGAAAATGCCGCGGCGTATGCCCTGGTGAGCAGAACGACATATAATGGAGCCGAGTCAGACGGTAAAGGGAATTGGCACTGGCGCGATGGAACGCCATGGGATTTCGTGCCCTCCTTAACTGATGGAATACGAGGTAAAGGTGAGACTAAAATAGCTCTGCACACCGATAAACGTTGGCATGACTGGGGCAAAGGTGGCAGTTCCATGCATGTTATTTGCCGAAGAGCGGCAAAGCAAAACACAAATGTGGCGGACGACATACAGGCATCTTTTACGCACGGAGCAGGCATCAGTGGCAAACCTACACGTATCGAGTCGACAGTGGGAGCCCACAGCTGGGGAAATGGACTGTCAAACATCCTTTGGAGCCATCGATACGACCCAACCACTTTGATCGTCACCCTAGACAGCATAGATACCTTTCGTATGTACAAGCTACAGTTACTCTTCATGGAAGTGTCTCCCGTCTTTATCGGCACTGACCGTGAGTTTGACATTAAGGTGGATGGAAAGTTGGCTGTGCAGAAATTCAACCCTGCCAAAGGGCAAGTGTGGGGCAAAGATACCTACGGTAATATTGGGGCATACGTACAACACGTCTTTGTTTTCCAGGGTTCGTCCTCCAGCCAACAGACGAAACAACTGGTCATCGAGTTGGTAGGAACATGGCCCATGGTTAGTGGTTTGACCCTCGAAAAAATGCCTGATTCTCATTTCTATTGCTCGGAAGGCCTTGGCGCACCGAAACTTGTTCCTCCAGGACACATATCAGTGGGAGGAAATAGCATTTCTGCGAGAACGCACGAGGAACAGTGTCCTAAGGGGCATTATTGCGATGGCGATGGAACGGCTCGTGAATGCGGACCCGGAAGTTATTTGCAGGGTATAGGAGCAACTGATTGCTTGCTTTGCCCCGCGGGAAAATTCTGCCCCACAAAGTCGATCGTTCCACAAGAGTGCGGCATCGCCTTGGAGTGTTTGGTTGCTGGAAATTCGCCGTTGTCGTATGATTATTGCTATTGCCCCGAGGGCACCACAACGCGGCTCCTTGCGGACGAAGGCTACTACACGCTCGGCTCCAGCGCTAGTGCGGACCGGAAAAGTCGTGAGAAGGTGGGGTTGTGTCCAGTGGGGTACCACTGCGAGTATGGAAGGCGTCATGTGGCAGCGCGTTTTGCTGCAGATGGTATCTGTGCGACTGGAAAGGGGACTGTGGAGATTTACGAAGCAGACACGGTTTTACTGTCCGGTACTAATGATGGCTACGCGAAAAATCTGCAAGCTTGCATCGGAGAATGTGACCAAGACGGTCAATGTGCGGCGGGATTGGTGTGCTTTCAGCGCTCTGCTGGTGAGCCTATCCCGGGCTGCCACGGCACCGGCAGTGGACGAGATTGGGATTACTGCTATGACCCGGGTTGGATCCCACCTGACACGATCGACAATATTGAAGCCGAAGAAATCACGTGTTCGTCGTCAGGCTGCGCGTTTTCCAAGGTCGCACAAGCCGATATTTCTATTTCAGGAAGCATTTTTCGCTTCGACAAGACGAAGGGGAAAATTGTGTTGAATGTTGGCGAGGAACTTACCTATTCTACCGGTCTTAAGTATGACGAGATTGTCACGCATACCGTTAACGGCGCGACTGGAACGTGCAACGTGGCGATTCAAGTTCTGAACCTCAACGCACCACCCATTGTGAACATGCAGCAAACAGTCTTACTGTCCGGTACCGATGACAACAATGCTGACAACCTGCAAGCTTGCATCGGAGAATGCGACAACGACGGCCAATGCGCGGCGGGATTGAAGTGCTTTCAGCGCCGGGGTTGTAGCCCCGTTGCAACCAAGCCAATGTGCGACGCACAGCCCACGCTTTGGGCAGACCCTATCCCAGGCTGCCACGGCACCGGCGGTGGAGCAGACTGGGATTACTGCTACGACCCGACCTTGCCGAGGCTTGTGGTGGCCGAAAGGTCGAAAACTGGGGCCGTCGTGCAGATTACACACCAGCTGCTCGAAGGCAAGGTTGAATATAATCTGCATGACGGCGGCAATCCCTCGTCTGCTTTCTCCGTAAACGGTGGCTTGCCATCTGGCACTGTCGGTAGCACGACATCAAGCTCGATTAACTTCGGAGAAAAGGGCATCACTCTGGTTCCTGGGAGGGCACTGACGGTTACCACGACGTACGATCACCCGAAAGAATTGTTAAGCATTCGGACGGATTCTACCACTCGGTTTGAGGTGCAGTACAGCCTGGACGGCCAAACGTGGGTAGCATGGAAACATGTAGAAGCCAAAAAAGTTCTCTCAGGATCCAACAGTGGTTCTGCCCGAAACCTCCAAACTTGTACTGGAGAGTGCGATGGAGACATTCAATGCGCTTCTGGTCTAAAGTGCTTTCAGCGAAGCAACGGCGAGACGGTTCCTGGATGTGTTGGCGAAGGTTCTGGGAAAGACTGGGATTATTGCTACGACCCTACATGGGAGGACGACACCCAGCTGGACGGAAATATCAATGGAGAGAATACGTACTTCCAGTACTACGTGCACCCTCGCACCGTACAATATACCCGCATGGTTTGGCACGGTGTGCATGGTGTGCAAACTACCATTCCAATCCACGCGCAGTTTATGGGCGAAAGTGATCTCGACATAATAGGGATGGGCCTGGTGGAAGACCTGGATCCCAATGACGAGCTAGCGTTCGCTATCGTCGAAGACGGGAGCAACAATAAATACTTAAACACGGGGGACGATATCTTTGCCATCGGGGCGTGTAGTGGTATCTTGACCGTCAAAGATGCGTTCATTTCGCATCAAGAGCTACAAATTATTGCACTCAAAGTGCTCGTGAAAGACAGTCTAAAAGCTGAGGCTGAGTTCACTTTGTACATTGATGTGCGAGATGTCAATGAGTCTCCCGCAATTTTTCTTGGGGGAAACAAACTACAAGATGGGGACACTGTACAAATCGACGTACCTGAAGATACCGCGTTGGGTGCACTGGTGCGCATTCCCGGTGTACTTACGACAGGGGATCCGGACATGAGCCATCACCCTGACCGCGCGAAGACAAGTTTGTGGTACACTCTTACCGGTAGCGACCTGTTTACACTCGCTACACCCAATGGTCATGGCGTGTCAACACGAGCGGAATCATATTTGATTAGTGACCACGGCTTTCAGGGCGATCTGAAACTGGTCAAGGCGAATTCGCTTGATTTCGAAAGTCAGACTCCAAGCTTCAATCTGTTCCTCATGGTAGAAGACGAGTATGGCCTGGCAGCGAATGTTGTAATTTCAGTCGTTGTAACTAACAGTAACGACCCACCACGGCTGGAACAAGTGCATAGTACCGTGTCCTCCGTGCCATCACAGAGCTTTCATGTTAACGAAAACACGGCCGTTGGTACGAAACTGCAGCCGCGCTTAATGATATTTGACGACGACGTGGACGACACGACCTTTACATGTGCTGTCTTGGGCGCGAACACGAGAGCAATTATGGCAGAAGAACAGATCGGTGGCCAAGGCCAGCTAGGGCTTTGGGATGGACGCAATGCTGGTGTGTGGACGCAAGGCCAACGGGTCAAAATCGAGTGGTCGTCGGGAACTGCAGGAGCGTCTTTATGGGACGAGTGGATTGAGTTCACTCCCAAAGGAGATATTTTCGTCTCCTCTCCGGCACCAGTTCCTTTCCTGATCGACATTGAGGACGTGACGACGAACTCGGCGCAACTGGGTGGCTGGATAGATCGACCGCAGTTTTGTGTTGGTTCGAACGCCAACAGCGACGATGGCACTGTCTGGGGTCTTACACTGGGCGAGAAACATTCCGCGACAGGTTGTACTGGGCTGAGGGTTGGCGCAGGTGGCGCCGTGGGAAAAAACGGGGTGCACGCTGGACGTGGGCTATTCTACCCCTCGCTCAAACAGGGCGGTGGCTTCACAGGTCCAGTTGATCATGGCGGCGGCAAGGTGGGCATCTCGGATCACGGCGTGCGCATTTCTCTGCGAGATGACCGGGAGCTTTTTGACTGTGTGGCGGACGGAACGTCGAATTTCGTGACGGTGGCCAAAGCCGAGTTAGACTTCGAGCGCGGCACGGGAGCATACTTGGTAGTGGTGCAGGTGAACGACGCGGGGGGCGGTTCTGCTGAAGGTGGAATCGTCGTGCACGTAGGGGATGTAAATGAGAAACCCGTAATCAAGACGACAGCTGTTGAAATCACTTTCGACGAAAGCTTAAATGTTGGCGACTCGGTCGGTGCGGCTCTTGGCAACAGTGAGGTGGGCGACCCAGACGGCGATGATATCATCTTTTCTTTGGCGTCATCGACTGCCACGAATAAGTTCGTGCTTAATCAGAATGGGCAGATTGTGCTCGATGCGTCGGTCGACTTTGAGTACCAGGATGAGTACACGGTCGACGTTCAGGCTGGAGACGGTGAAAAGTATGCTGATGGGACGATCGCTGTCACGTTGAAGGTGCGAGACGTCGACGAGGCACCAACATGGACTCAAAATCCAATGTATTACGCAGAGGAAGGTTCCACCGATCCAATCGGTACACTGACAGCCGAAGATCCCGAGGGGCGAAGCTTGACGTTCAGCACGACCTCGTCGCTGTTTGATGTTAGTTCTACTGGCGAATGGACTTTGAAAGCGACCACCATTCTAGACTACGAGGACCAATCCGAGTATACAGTTCTAGTTACAGTGTCCGATGGAAAACATTCAGTGGAGACTGGCGTTGAGTTGATGGTGACGGACATAAACGAACCGCCTTCGTTCCAAAACAGCGCGTACGCCGTGGCGGTCGTGGAGCGCAGCCCTGTCGATACTAAAATTGGTCTAGCAATACTAGCTACTGATCCAGACCAAGACGACAACGTGACGTACACTTTAGAAAGTCATTCTCAATACTTCAAGGTGGAAGACATGGAAATAGGGGGCAAGGTATTCGCCCAGCTTAAAGCAAATTCTCAGCTTCCTGCGACGCAGCAGACAAACGCACAAAATCAGTACTTCGTAACGCTACAGGCCCTCGACTTACAAGGCATAATGACAACAGTACAGGTTCAAATCGACATTTCCCCAAAGAATGACCCTCCAATTCTTCCACACTGCACGTTCTCGCTACCTGAAGATGCCAAGGTGGGCACAAAGCTTCAGGTTGTGGGTTCTTGCAAAGGGACCGACGCGGACAACGACGACATTAGTTACCATGAAGATCTGAATGTGGCTCTACATCCTTTCCGCCTTGGCACAGGTGCACAGTCTGGTGAGCTTGAGCTGTATCTGCACGATGCAAGCGTCATCGATTTCGAAACAACGGAACGGTACGACCTGCAAGTGATCGTGAAGGATGTGGTCAAGTACCCCCTGGCTACGCGAGGCGATATCACAGTGAACATCATCGACGTTAATGAAGCACCGATTCTCAGCAGTGGAATACAGCTGAACATGTTGGAGTCCGACCCCATTGGCACCGAGATTGGCTCCCCACTCGAAGCGCAAGACCCCGATGTCGCATTGCAGACGTCCGTGTTTTCGATGGTGGACGGTAGCGGTGTCTTCGGTATCTCTGCAGATGGACAGGTCCAGTTTGTGGCAGGCCAAGTGGACTTTGAGGGCCAAAGCTCGTACACGATTGTTGTAAGGGTAACCGACAACGGATCCCCGCCGAGATCGATGGTCCAGAACGTGGAGGTGCATGTCGGGGACACAAACGATGCCCCAACACTGGCAGAGCCTGGCCGTCGCTCGCTGTCAGAAAAGGAAGGTGCTGGGTTTGCCATAGGAAATCCCCTTACTGTGCTGGACCCAGAGGCGAAATCTGGGATGCAGATCCTGAGGATGGTCATTATCGGTGGCAACAATTTCAACGTTTTTTCTCTGGACGACAACGGGCAACTGCGCCTACACAACGCGCTGGGGCTCAATTACGAGAGCCAGAGCGAATATACTCTCTCGGTTCAAATTCGAGACGAATATATAAATGGCAGCCCCCTACCTGGAGGGGCACAAGTCGTGACAGAAGACATCACTATTTCGGTACTGGATACCAACGAGGAGCCACGCATTTTGGGTGCTTACCATCTGGTGGGCCATTACAAGCACCCTAATGCTACAGAACAAGATGATGCCTTTCAATGCCAGGAAATGGACTTGCCTGACACCAGCCAGCCATCTTGCCGTGGCGGTAGCCGTGATAGATGTCAAGGGCAGAACACAACAAGAGAGGAGTGCCAGGCTTCTTGCGAGGACTATACTTCAAGCTCAGAGTCGTGCACCGCATTTGCGTGGAATCGAGATGATGGACAGTGCTTCCTCGAGACCTCATTCGACAATGTCGCAGCAACATGGGGAACAAATCCGAATGGCACCAGCTGGGATTTCTGTTACTTGGCGGAAAGGGCAGCCGAGCCGCAGTTGTTCAGTTCTGGTGTGGGACCAGCGACAGGATTACGTCATGGGTTCGCCACGCCTCGCAATCGACGGTCGCTTCAAAGGATGACCCCAGGGCATAGACGACAGGATTGCTTCGTCGTCTGTGCAGGATGGCCCTTCTTCTCATTATCGCTTGAAAAAGAATGCTACTGCCACGACGATACGCCACTGGCATCGTCAAAACAGACCATCCAGCGGTCGTGTCAGACCTCATCAGCTGGTTCGTGCGAAAGTTTGTTCAAGACCCACTTTGTGCAATCCGATCCCATTGTTGAAGGCTATTTTGACTTTGGGTTAGGAGAATGTGTGCAGGATGATGGGCAGTTGCCCGAGATGGTCGTCTGCGAAGGTAACGACTGTGTATCCGAGGTGGAAAGCTGCGGGGCTCTCTGCACAAAAGATGCCTCGTGCGGAGGGTTTATGATAATGGACCGCCCCGGACAGAATCCAACGTGCGCTCTGCTGACATCGCAAACGCCCAACACCTTATCCCAGACCACCACTTGGGTATTGAAGAATGGGCCCACGCTCCAACGAATCAGCGGGGTCAACCGCGGCACGCCCGATAAAATGTGCTACGTCCGCGTCCGTTCTGCCAGCGGGTCTCCTGTGGCACCTTCTCGGGTAATTCAATTGAGCGAACGGCTGGCGGTGGGGAGCCCCATCGCAAATCTGGCCTTAGCGGATCCCGAGGCAGCAGAGATCTCGTGGAGCATAACAACCCTAAACGCCCGTGCCGGATCGAGCATCACGGTGCACCCGGAGACGGGTGCGTTATACCTCTCCCAGCCGTTGGATTGGGAAACAGAACAGTCCTTCGATTTCATTGTAACGGCCACCGACGCTGGGGGTCTAAAAACAACCATCACTATTGAAGTCGAAGTGCTCAACGAGAACGAGGCACCCAACTTTGAGGACGTAAAGCTGAACCTTGCCGAAAACAGCTTTGACGAATTCCAGCTGATCGCGAGCGACGACGACTCCTCCCAGACATTGACCTTTACGATCGTGAACAACGAGGACGACCTATTTGAGATCGATGGCTCCACGGGCATCCTGTCCAACATAAAGCTCGCCGACTTTGAGGGAAGGGACGAATACACATTGACCGTCCGTGCGACCGACGACGACCCTTCAGATCCACTCTTCAAGGATGCAAAAATCACCATCGTCATCGGCGATAGAAACGACCCCCCTTCACTTGGTGCGACAATCGAGCAAGTGACAACTTCATTACCAAACCAGGCTGGCTCCTTTGGCCGCCAAGTCTCGGTGGTTGAGACCGCAAAGGTGACAATTCTGGATGATTGCAAACGCCTGTGCTTCCTGGACCCTGATTGCAGTGTCATGGAGTGGCAGGAGGACGCGGTGAAACCTGTGTGCAAGCTGTTCACAAATGTGGATCTCGACACGCTTCCAGACCCAGAGTGTTCTACAGGGATCTTGCATAGCGACAGCCGTGTGTGCTGCCGGTCGTCGTGTGGCATGTGCGGCGCCCCCGATTGTGACGAACTGGTGGGTGGAGCGTCCCACTGCTGTGCTGCGAACATTACCACGGCGGCAGTGGCTTGCATCAATCAAGGCCCTCCCTGCATAGTGGCTGCGGCAAACCTTGTAGTTGTGACGTCCACGACTGTGTGGGAAAAAATCTTCCCCACCTACCACTTTCATGTGTTTGAGAATTCCCTTGTAGAGGCATTCGTTGGCTCTGTAAAGGCCCAAGACGAAGATGAGGCGCAGACATCCAACCTCGCGTTCGACAATGGAGGCTCGGTTGAATTTGAAATCGATTCCTGCGCAGGGCGCATCTCAGTGCGGAAAGCGGTGCTCGACTTTGAAACCAAGGATATGTACACCGTGGACGTGAAGGTCACAGACAACGGAGTCGACCCCCCCAACCTGGTATCATACGCCACCATCGTCATCCACCTCGATGATGTTAACGAGGCCCCGGTGTGCGTCAGCCAACAAACTGCGTTTAAGGAGAATACAGTGGGACCCGAAAAAATTCTGAATATCGATGGAGCCGATGTGGACCTTGGACACGCAGACGACCTCTCATTTTCGCTG
>Ga0075492_1019959_pt1 | contig 13085 bp, 23 predicted proteins | sample DEB08_RNA1_12_FD_73465 | JGI IMG/M metagenome (GOLD analysis project Ga0075492, IMG submission 73465) | Aqueous microbial communities from the Delaware River and Bay under freshwater to marine salinity gradient to study organic matter... | ecosystem: Environmental > Aquatic > Marine > Coastal...
GGCATCTGGATAGATGAGAATTAGCCCTTAGCTTTCTGGAAAGTCTTCTTCTCTTCCTCATCGAAGACTTCCTCGTAGGTGTAGGCGGACCAGAAGTGTTTCAAGAATTCGTCTTGGGTCATGTACGATCGCTTACCCTCGTCAGTGAGCCTCTTAAGGAACATCTTCATCTGCGACTCCGAAATGCCGAGTTCCATCCTGATCAGACAAGAACGAAGCTCGTCAACGGAGACAGTCTGTGAGTCGTCGGTGTCGACCATCTCGAAGCACTCCTAGATGGTCACATTGTTCTTGCGCAGGTAGCGGCCCATCTTCTTGAACACGCCGCGCTCCCACTCCTTCGTGTACTGGCTCTCTTGGGAGTAGAGTTGTTGCTAGATGCCTTCAAAGGTGTTGTCGATCTTCTCGTAGTCGAGCTTGTCTCTGTCCTTTCCCTTCATGCCGAACACGGTTGAGATAAGTGCCTTTTCGTACTCTTTGAGCTACACGCCGTACTTGATAAGACGTTCAAAGAAGATGGATTTGCTTAGGCCGATGGCTGCCATTTGCTGCTCTGCAATTGTTGCGTTCTCCTGCGCCACTTGGCTCTTGTCATTTTTGGAGTCTTTGTCTTTAATCATTGCATCAAGCTTTTGCCTGTCTCTCAGTCCAGCATGCTTCTTTCTCTAATCCTCGAGATACTCGTCATTCTTCTCAGCAACATCATCGAAGAACCGATCGCAGTCAATCGACAACTCGTTGATGATCTTCTGGATGATTGGCTGCACTTGCATGAAGGCGTACTGCCCTCCGCCGATTTGCTGGTTGAGGATCTCCATGCAGAGTCGAGTGAACTCGTAGACTGAGATCTTTCCATTGCTCTCAAGGAAGTTCATAAGTGTGCGAGTGTGTTGCAAGGTGACCTGGTCGTTAAGGTTGCGGACAAGAGGCACGAACTCGGCACGGGAAACGTAGCCCGTTTTGTTAATGTCAATAACTCGCATGAGCTGTCTAATGCTCAGGTGCTGCTTCTAAATTCCATCTGCAATCTGCTTAAGAATGGCAGAGATGAGCTAGTAGTTGACGACGCCCTTCTTGAGCGAATTGGTTCCCTTGAGCAGGAATTGGTCTGCGATAGAGGGACCTCCCATCTTCGAAGAGATGAATGTCATCGCGTCCACGAACTTCTGCGCGTTGATCTTGTTTTGGAGCTTGTCGTCGATGTAGTTGAACAACTCATTGATGTCTTCAACTGACACCTTGAGGTCCATCCCTTGGAGGAGAACAACAAACTTGTCCTTAGTCAAGAACATGTTGTCATTCACGGAAGCTGGCTTCGCTCCTCCGGATCTGAAGGCGCTTTAGTTCGAAGTCTTTTCTTCTTACTCATCGGCTGCCAAGATCTTAAACAGTTGGTAGTGGGTCAAGTCGTACTCGTCCTTGAGTTGGTTAATCTGGGACACACTAGCCGCGAGAAGAGGGTCGACGAAGCCCTTCTCGAGGAAGGCGACATTGACACGCTTACGGGTAAGGAAGTTGATCACGTCGCTGTACGTGCAGTGGAACTTGCCGAAGTTAGCTCTTCTGACTTGCTGCAGAATGTAGTTTCCTTCATGAACGGAAATGTTTGCGACGCCGAGCTTAGTAAACGAGTCCCTAAGGCCTTTGCTTGTAGCGAGAGCGTTGGCCTGGAACTTCATTTCGTTGAGCATGATGTGCTCCATGGTGGTGTTCTTGGTCTCAACCTTATTCTTGATCTCTTCGTAAATGTCGTTCACTTGTTGCTTTAGCATAAGCTGCTCGCCAGTAAGTTCCTCATCTGGAATCTCGTTGAGTTCGCTGTCGACCTGATGCTTGAGGTCTTCTTCGTCAACGGCCACTGTCAGCGCAGACACGTTTCTGATTTCTTCCAGTCTCAGCGAACTGTTCTTGTTCCTGTCAACGGCATCGAATATTCTGCGCAAGTCCTTCTTTGAAAGGCTGACTCCAACATACTCGTTGAGGTTGGCAAAGTCCTCGAAAGAAAGTGCGCCCTTGTGACCTGAGTCGTACTCTTCAAAGAGCCTCTCGAACGGGTACTAGTGTCGCTCAATCTATTCGTTGAACTGCATGATCCAGTCGGTCAAAATCATGCGTTCGAAGCTCTGCTCAGATTCGAGCTTCGCGGCACCTCTATTGACAATTTCTTGGAAAGTAGACGCATCGATTGCGTTGTCTTTGCCGTCGAAGTGAAGCGAGCCGACCAATTGTTCAATCTCATCCTAGGTGAGTCCGGCCTTAAGCCTCTTCAAGCCAACCATAAGCTCCTTTTCGTTGAGGCGGAAGGCACCGCCGATCCTCGCGGCCTTGTCTTTCCACTGGTTGAAGAGTCTCTTGTAGGTGGTCGACTTCTGGATAACGACAGAGTTGATCTTGATGTAGGCCTAGTTAATCCAATTGTCGTCTCTCTTTTTAAGGATGGTGTCGACCAGTTGCTTCTGGGTGAAGCGGGTCTTGCTCGACTTCTGGGGTTTCACAAGAGCTTGAGATTACTGGTCGGTGGCTGCGGGCTCGCTTTTGGAGCCTGAGCCACAGATGATCTCAAAGATCTTCTCGTACTCCTCTTCCGAGAATTCAAAGCCGTAAACTATACTTGTCTCGATGAAGTCACTCCTGAACACGAATCTGTGGTCATGGGGGTCGTACAACTTGTAAAGCTTGTCAACTGATAAGCCTAATCGCTTGAGCTGCTGGCGGAACTTCTAGATCAGCGTGTTGCTGCGATCAGTGGCTTTCGCGAACTTGATGCAGCCAGCAGAGACGAAGGCGTGGATGAGGTCCAGGAAGGTGACCATCTGGATCTTGGGTCTGTTCTTAGTGTTCAGACTGCCGCCAGTTCCAAAGGTGTCTTGGCGAGCTTTGTCTTTGACACTCTTGATTGATTTCTTCTTGCGGTACATGTGCTTCCAGAGTGCTGCAAACTCATCGCGAGTTGGGTTCAGTCCGAGGCATTGGATTCCAGTCTTAAACTCGATCTGACTGAGAGATCCATTCTGGTTGACGTCGAGTCTGAAGAAGAAGTCAAAGAGAGACATGCTCTTGATCTTGAGGATCGAGTGCAGCTGGCGAATGAAGGCATGGGTTGAGCTATTATTCTTGCGATCTCTTTTCTTGACTTCGCGCATAATTCTGTGTGAGAATGTCCAAATGTCGATCTTCTCGTCTTGGAGGCCGCATCCGCCAATTTGCAGAACAATTGGAAGGTGGGCTTCGAAGTTCGAAACGTTGAGACGCTTGAAGACCCTGATGAAGTCTTCGCGGTTAATAGTGTTGTTGTCATCGAAATCATAGACCTTGAGAACATCGTAGAGTTCTTCGCCCGAATGCAGCAAACAGTTGCTGATTTGCTTGAAGATGGCATCTTCGACAGTTTCTCTCAACGCACCGCGTCTGTGGCGGATGTTGGCATCCATCTGCTGAATGAAGTCATCGTAGGAGATCTGTCCGTCGTTTCCTGTGGACATAAGTCTCATCAAATCGTCAATCTCGTCGTAAGTGAGACCCAAGTCAAGCGAGTTAAGGCCGTGTCTAAACTCACGAAGCGAAATGTAGCCATTTCCGTCGAGATCAAACATCAGGAAAGCTTTCTTTAGGTTGAAGTTCTGGGTGAAGAAGGCCGTTGCAACCTTGTCGAGGGTACGGTTCAAGCGGAGGTTTCTCAAGTCGAGTGTCTCGAATCTGGGGCAGAACTTTCTGAGGTCGACTTTGCCAATGGACTTGGGGTCAGCGATGCGGCGCAAGATTCTGTGGTCTTAGACAGTCAGGGGCAAGTTGAGAGTTGCTACCATGTCCTTGAATTTCTTGATAGACACGATGTTTCGGTCGCTCAAGGGATCGTAAGTTTCTTCAAACGCTTCGAAGAAAGTGATCTCTCTTTCTCTGAAGATAGACGTGATCTTTGAAATGAGGGCGCTTTCCCGCTTGAACTAGGCGTGGTCGACGACGTTAGCCTCGACACTGCGCATGAGATTCTCCTAGTAATTCTTTTCTCTCTGCATGCGTGCATGGTCACCAGAGAAAAGCTCCTCCTCTTGTTTCTTCTAGAGGGTGTCGATTTCTTCCTTCTTCATCACGTTGATGATTTCAAGAAGGGCTTTCTCCATGTGGTGGAATTGGATCAGGTCGCGATCGATGTCTACATCGCCAGCCATCTGGTTAGCGTCATGTTGATCTTTGGGGGTGCGCAGACTTCCACGGACACAGAAGACGGTGAGCAAGTGAATGTCGCGGTTTTGCATCTATGGGATGTTGGCCTTGATGAGGTCCTGGAACTGACTCGCCGTCAAAACTCCAGAGTTGTAAACTCCGGTGTCCTCATCGCCAAACTGCTTGTCAATTTGTTCTCTCAACAGGGCGAGGTGCTCGAGGACAAGCTCGAGAATGTGGACGCGTCCCTGCAAGTACTGGATCTAGTACTTCCACTTGACGATGTCGAAATAGGTTGAGATCTCTTCAGCGTGGATGATCTGATCGCACAAGTCCCACGCGTGAATCGTCTCCGTGTTGTTCTCGTCAGCATACATCTTAATCAACTCGAATTCGCTTTCGCTCACTGGGTACGAGATCAACTCCAGAATCGAATGCAGTTGCTTGTAGGTGATGAAACCGGATTCCTTGGTGAAAGTTCCAAACACTTCTTTCAAATCAATAAAGTCCTAGCTCTGCTTCAAGTGCATCCTGATCTTAGAAAGCAAGTCCTCGAAATCTTGTAGCGAGTAGGAGTTCTTGACGATCTTATCCTTTTTGCCCTAGAGCTCTTCTTCATCAAAGAAGAGCTTGATGAACTCACTGATGTCAACGGTTTGATCGTATGCGAGACACTGAAGCTCGTGCTGGAGACCAACAAGAAGGTCTTCCTTCAGGAAGTGGCCCAGGTTGTGCTGAAGAACTTTCACAAGCTTGAAAGCTTTAATAGAGCCAGTTTCCAACGGATCGAACTCCTCAAACTTGTCTTGCAACGCCTTGCAGTCAATCTCATCAGCATGCTTCTTCAGCTTCTTCTTGATTTTGCCGAAGTAGTCTGTCGTCTTGATGACTTCGAGTGCCTTCTTCGCCATGTCTTCCTTAAGACCCAGGCTGGTTGACTCCACATTGAGTTGTGCAGTGGCCTGCTTGTAGTAAGATTTGTAGCAGTGTTTCATTGAGGCGATGAGATCTTCAAGATTGACGGGGTATCCGTTTGAGAAATGCTGCAAGAACATGTCTTGATCAATATGGTTCACGGAGTACTTGATGAGTACTTGTCTCAAATCGGCCAACGCAATGTTCTTGTCCTCTTCGCGCTTGTTCTTGAGCATGCCAATGTTCTCAACGTTGTTCCTGAAGAAAGTCTCGTTTTAGAGAAGCTTTGAACAAATAACAGGCAAGTTGCGTCTGTCAGAAATGTGGAAGGCCGTTTGCACACGGCGCAAGTGGTGCAACCAGGAGTTCAGGTTGACGACAGATTGGTTCTTCTGGTTCAAGGCGAGGAAGTTAGCCAAGCGAATGACCTTGTCTGGAGTCACGTACTGCGCATTCAGCTGGTTGACTCTGTTCTCGAACTCATCTTTCACAAGCTATTGAGCAAAGCGTACCTGGTGGCTCATGATGTCGACAAGTTGGTTGTCGAATTTGGTGGCGTTGCGAGCTTTGCTTTTCTTGACGCGCTGGCCAGGCTTCTGCTGCTCTGGCTCATCAACAACCTCAGCAAAGATGACACTAAAATCGATATTTTTGTAGATCATGGTGGCCTTGATGCTCTGGAGAGTCGAATCGATTTCACATATTTCGACTGTTTCGTTCTTCTCGAAGAGTCTGTTGTTGAAGTACTGCAAGTTGAGAAACTTATCTTCTTCTTCCTCAACGGTTCCCTTGACCATAGATTCGGCGTTGAACTCGTTCGGATCAGCGGGCGTGTTGTACCTTTCCGCCATCACGTCGAACAAGAACTCCAAGTTCTCACGGTTAATGTTAACTGGAACCCTGTAGAAAGCCTGCACAAGCTAGTCTTTGGTGATGAAGCCATCTCCTTGCTCGTCAGCACTGGCGAGTGATTGCTGCAGTGCGATCTTCTTGGCGGGGAAGGCAACCGATCGGATCTGCTGGAGAAGTTCGCGAGGTCTTTGCAGATTGGCCATCCTGTGGTACCTAATCTCTTCACAGTAGTACCTCTACACGAGGCTGATTTGGATTGCACCCGTGTGGTAGGGGTCCAGTTCGTTCATCACCTGGTCGATCTCAACGTCTGAGAACTTCATCTCCTATTATTTCCCTTAAACAATCTTGATGAAGTAGTCCATGAATCGTTCACGTGTGCAGAAGGTCATCAACACCTTTGCTTTGCGCGAGTCAAAGGTAGCCTCAGCGGGCTCCTACAAAAAGGCAATGTCCAAGCCAAAGATCCTAATGTAGTTGGCAAACTTTTGGACAGCCTCCTTAGGCCAGCGCTTGACTCCACGTAGGAACTGTCGCTGATGACGCTGGTAAAAGTCCTCGATCGACTTTTCAAACTCGATCTGAGTCGTTCGAAGGGGGTGAATCTGCGTAAACTTCTAGAGGTAGAAGAACGTTTCTGAGACTGAAAGCTTGTCGGAGCAGCCGGAAGACGCCAAGAAGCTTTCAAACTTGGTCCTGTTGGGCAACTTGACAATGATCTGGTAGATTTCTCTTAGAGGCACCGGGTTGACGTACTTCTCGTCCTTCCTGCTCAGGATAGCCTTCATGAAGAGCTGTCTGATTTTGTCCATGTAAGAGTTCTAAAGCATTACTTAAGAGTACATCTTCTCGATGGTGATCGGTAGGACTCTCTGGAAAGCTGTGACAAGCTTTTGACGTCTCTATTGAATCAAATCTTCACACTCCTTGATGATATAGGGCGGCACGATGTCGTCGTGATGCTTGGCAGGAACTTCAAGCTTTACTCTCTCAATACCATAGCCGCAAATGAATCCCATCTAGGAATGCTTGGCGGCCTCCGCGAAAACCACGTTGGGCTTGTTAAGCTTCAAACAGACGAGCCACTCAATTTGTGACTTGACCTCGGGCATCTGATCGTTGAGAACAATGTTGGGGATAATCAGGCCACGGAGAGCGAAACAGGCACTGTCGCTGCCAGTGTAGATACGCTTGACTTCCCTGAAGGTCTAGTTGGTCTTGGTTTGCTCTTTCAATAGTGATTTATAGTTGCCAGGTCGCATTTTGGCGTGAGGGTTGTTCTTTGGGTCGGTCAGCTCGTAAGATGAATTGACGGGGTCCCAGAACTTAATCGTCTAGTCAACTGAACTGGTCACGATTAGCTGTGCGTTACTCAGGAAACAGATGTCGACGATGGAGGCGTCATGAGCCGTGAACCTGGTGTGGTAGGGGATGCTCCAAGGAGGGTTTACGGAGAAGAGTTCGATCATGTCTCTCTGCAGGTTCCAGACCAACACCTCGCACTTCTGACTGTGGTCGTTCGTACGTTTTGAATATTGCTCGTAATGACCCTCCTTAGAGTTCTGAGCCTAAAAAGTCGGAGCAAAATCAGGATTGTCGGCAGTGCTCGCCTTTGAGGGCTCAGCATAAGGATCTCCAGTCAAATACTTCTCGCCTGTGATCAGGCATCCACTCGACGGCACGTAGCAAATGGAAGGCGGGTCGTGATTCTTGTGTCCTTTGAGCTTAGCGATGAGTTTGTAGTGGTTCGTAAGCATCTACTCATTGTTTTGCTCGCCATGTCCTGCGTTCTCCTCGTTTCTTTCGGCCTTCTCTTTCATGTTCTTAAGGTCATCGATGGTGTAGTCGCCAAGCTGCGCCAGTTCGATGACTTTCGTAGCCATGGACGCCTAATTTCCAGATTACTAAGGCTTGACTTTGGACAAGTTGGTGATGAAGACAGTGGAAGTCTTGGGCTGCACAGTGGTATAGATGATAACTTCGAGGTCATCAATAAAGATCAAGTCCTCGACCACCACTTTGCGGTTGTCAGTGATGGCAAGGGCGTCATTCGAATTGTCCTCGATTCCGCCTACTTACGGCAAGTCTTCCCCGTTGTTGATAAGCTGGGAACCAGTGACTTTAGCGGCGACTGCTCTCGCCCGAAGACGTCTCCTCTCAAGTGTCACGAAGATGTCACTGTTGAGGATAAGGGTGTAGTCGACGTTACCATAGTTGTCGAAGCTGAGGTCGTTGTCCATGATCTCTGCCAAGTCGCTCTCGTTGAGACCGAGTGGCAAGTCCATCACGATGCCCCAGAATTTGACGCGTGGGATCACGCTCAGCTCCAGTGAGTCGTTCTTAACAAACTCTCTTCTCAAGTCAATGTCCAACTCCGCGCATTTCCTAAGAATGTAGCTCAAGGAAGAAGTCTTCAACAGTGGACGATCAAGTTCATTCTCAATCGGTGACTTCTATTTAGATGCTGCATCGTCGGCAAACAAAGCGCTGTTGGCTCCGCCAGACATGACATGCTTGAACGTCCTAATCACACGCTTGCTCAGTAGCTTGCAGATCTGTCTATAGTTGACTTTTTGATCGGGAGTAATGCCGCTTAGTTTTAAGATAAGTTCGTAGTGGCCTTCTTCCTCGCTGATCACGTCTTGGAAGTAGATAGCAAGCACTTTCTTGAAGTTTGCCACGGTGATATCGCCACGATTGAAGTTGTCGAAAAGACCGAAAGCATCCTCAGCTTGAATATTGAAAGTCGAGGTCAAATGCGAGAACATCTGCGCCAAGAGAGTCTAGATGAGTGGCATCTTTCCCTCTTAGATGACCCACTGGGGCCAAATCTCGTCTTGAAGCAGTTGCTCATCTTGAGCACGCTTGAATTAATCGGAAGAGTCGTCTTCGACTGAGCCGAAGTACTACAAGAACTCATCAAGAGAAATGGATCCGGAGCTGTCTACGTCAAGTGCTCTACAAGTGTGGAAGAGCAATTCGACGGAAAGTTCTGGGTCGATCTCCTTCAGCTCCTGCACTAAGCTCGCAATCTTGACCTCTTCGGTGTTGCGGTCAATGATCCCCATGAAGATTTAACCGATGTCTTTGCCTTGACGACGCTTGATGTCACCAAACACTTGCTTCAGTCTTGTAATCGCATCTCTCACCTTCTAGGGTAGCTCATAGTCCTGGTACCTCAACTGGATCTTCTTGAGGACGGAGAAGGAGATGGGGTCGATGAACACGATGGAGCCATCGACACAACTTGTGTTCACGACCAAGATCTACTGGTTAGATTCCTGCAAGCACAAGAACCGAGGCTTTGCCTTGTAGTAGGTCTACCTGTAGTACAGCGAGATGAAGTCCTTGCCACCCTCGTTGGTGCACACGGCGATGCGCTTCTGAGGGAAACTGGCATTTTGCTCGATGTTCCAGATCTCGAGGATCCAGTTTGAGTTCAGGGTGTAGATACGCCCACTTCTCTGGTCCACTACCATGTCGATGATGTCATAGTGCTTGAGAGGAGGACGTGTTCCCAAGTTCACCTGCTAGAGGGCCTTAGTGGTTCCAATATCATACTGGTTAAGCTGATTTGAGCTGTTCAAGAACATAACTTGACCGAGCGCATTCATCGACTGGAGACTCTTTGGTTGAACGCCAGCAACCTGGAACTGGAATTGGAGCACCAAGGGGTAGACGAACTTGGTCACGGGCCTGTTTTCGAAGTTGCTCTGGATCTCGTTGCAGACTTGCAGAGATTCTCCGTAGCATTGTGCTGCCGTTACCATCTGCTCGATCAAAGTGTCTTTGATCCACGCCTCCATGTCTCTCTTGGATTTGCGTTCCCGCTCGAGGGCTCTCGGATCTCTAGACCCTTTCACCTGCGCGTCCATCTTCTTGTCAAGAGTCAGAGTGGCGTTCTTAGCCAACCGTTGCTGTCTCATAGTTTCTTTCTTCTTTTCCAGTTGCTGCTCACGAGTTAGTCTCTTGCGAGGTCCCGCAGTCTTCGAAGGACTCGATGATCTTCCGCCGCGCTTACCGAGAGTCTTGTCGTGTGGGTCAAGGTGGGCGCCTTTAAAGTCTTTAATCTTGTCGCCGATCGCCTTATAATTGGTCGCTCTCATCTTACGTGACAACATCTTTGCAGCGTACATACGCCAGCACTTTTGGATGACAACAGCGCCCCAGGCGAGCTCCGAAGTACCAGCTACCGTTGCTCTCTTGGGCTCGCAGCACTTCAACAGCTCGATGTAGTCGATCAGCTCATTCTTGTCTTTATCTAAGATCAAGAAGCTTCTTTCCTTGAAGTCTACCTTATCCGATTCAACCATGGGGAGGTCGTAGTCGAACATGATCGTTTGGAAGACGGAGAGTGGGATAAGGCCAGTGGAGCCAAAGTCAATGTCAGCATCTTGGCACTCACTGTGTAGCGACTTAATCAATCTCATTTGACCTTTTTGAACTTTCTTCTGGAGCTTCTCGATGAAGGAGCCGAGCGGGCTTTCCTGTCTTACGAAAATTCCGAACTCTTCTCTTGAGATCTTGTGCTTTTGCTCCGAGTTGAAGGCTTGGAAGAGGGCGCGGATCTTGTTGGGGTCGGGCGCCTCGTGCTTGTCTTTGTTGTCGGCCTTGGCAATGATGCCTCCGGAGATCTCGTCGTCGATGTAGTGGTAATGCGCCTTGTAGATTTCTGTAAACTCATTATAGGTGATGTAGCCTGGAAGCTCCTTGCCGTATTGATCGACAAAAGACTCTGGGTTTCTGGTGGCGCCAGACACAGTCCTTAGTTCCTTCTTGAGCGCTTAGATAAAGTCTTTGATGAGGTAGTCAATGGCGGGGTCATACTTCATGGTTCCTCTGTCGCGCTAGTAGACATAATCCTTCTGCCTGTAGAAGTCTGGGTTTGTCTACGAGTTGACCGACAGGGTAGTAGTGTTAGTGACGTGAACGGCCTGGCCTGCTTTCATCTGCTTGGGGTCGCTTTGTTTGACTCTAAGGATGGCATCGATGCGCAGAGACGCTTCTGAGTTTCCCTCGTATTCGTCTTTGATCGAAGCCGTCTGACCCTTCTTCTCCATAAGCACTTTCATCCTCTCTGCCTTGGCTTCAGCGATCTGCTCTTCTTAAAGGTCCTACTGGCGACGGCCAGCCAGAATGGGATCGATTAGCATTGACTCAAAGGACGTCTGCACCTTGGACGAGTCGCCGTCATCTTCCCTCTGTTGCTCCAGGAACAGCTTGCGTCGTTCCTCCTCGATGAGCTCGGGACGCCAGGGTCTGCCGGGATAGAAGCGATCCTTGAAGTCTCTAATGGGGATGTAAGCTGGGTCAAGCATTTTCTCGTTGCCCGCCCTTGCATTTTCTCTGAAGACGAAGCGGATCTGTGGTTTGGAGAAAGAATTATTGCCGCATGTCGCGAGTACAGCATTCTAGAAGTCATCAAAGACGACCTTGTGCTCAGCACCGGGCTTAGGTCTGCCCATCTTAGCGAGCAGGTCTTCGAAGGTGAAGCACTTGTCCATGAAGGTCTCCTTGATCTCCATAAAGTTGTTCGAGTAGTCGTCATCGTTGATCAGCTGGGGAACTTCGCGCTCAGACATCATGTCAGACCTTTGCATGAGCTCTGTCATGCCTGAGACCGATGGGTGATGTTTCTCACTTGCTCCTTTGAAGGTGGTCGCCTTACTGGCTAAGCGGTTGGCTTCGATGATCGAGTCGGTGATGCCAGTGTCACGGCCTTCGTTCTTGCGGCGCTCGGAAATGATCTTCTCCGCGTTGACCTTCTTCGAGCCGTAAATCATTTGCACTAGTTCCTTGTAGTTGATGGGAAGTCCTTGGCCAACGTTCTCGGGCTCCAAAAACTCGTTCAAAAAGACGATCTCATCAGGATTAAGCCTGATTCCTTTGCGCGTGAGAGCTTGAGTCAGCTGGGAGAGTGTGAGGAAGTTGTCTCCGTTGGAGTCATACACGCGGATAGCGTTAAAGATTTCCTCCTTGGGGCCGGCTTCGACGAATCTGTTCATGGCGTGGTTGAGTCGCTTGTTGAACTCAGAGACTTCTTTCTTGACCTTCTAGAGCTCTTCGCTCTTTCTAATCTCTTCGATCTTGCGCTCTTCCTCGCGCTTGAGCGCCTCTTCTTTCTCCTTGGTGCGTGCATCTCCCGCGGTCATTTTAGTGGAAGCGGCACCGCGGTCCATGGCAGATCTGTTCTTCGAGTTGTCAGCAATTCTTCTCTGCGCCATCAGGCTCTTTTCGGTTTCAGCGCGACGAGTCTCAATATCCTGAAGAAGCTTCTCCTTGGCTGCCTTAGCATCCTCCTCTTCCCTCTTTTGCTTCTCGAGCTGGGCTGTACTCGGGGGCTTGGGAAGAATTTTGGGGAAAATGCCACGGATGCTGTTGATCTCCCTAGTTGTGTTCGCTTCCAAAAGCTTGCGCCAATCGACCATCATGGTGCTCTCATCGTGGAAGACTTCAAGACCACGGAAGAGCTTTTTGAAGGGGGCCTCCGTGGGTTCGGGCTACATATACGCAGCTTTGAATCCGCGAAGGATTTTGTCGAAACTGAGCACGTGAGGCTGACGTTTGTTCAGCTGGCTCTACTGTTCGCAGTACTCGAGGAATCGGATGCGGGTTGGCTTCATGCCGCGACGCAGCACGATCTTGTTACCTTCAACGTCGACGTCATCGAAGAAGTCACGAAGCTTCATCCAGTTCTCGTCAAGCTCCTTGGACTCAGAGCTGACATTGGCTGAAGCGTTGTCGTCGGGGTCTTCGTGTACCGCAAACTATAATTTGCCCGCCTGCTTTTTCTTTTCGTACTCTCTGATGTGCTTTTTGTCTTCTTCGCGCTTTTTAATCGTGTCCGCTTTCTCCTCTTCCTCAAACTCAACATCAGAGTACTCTTCACCAATGGATTCCTCTTCGACTTATTCCGGGATCGCATCCTTTAACTTTCCACCCAACTTGGTTTTGTCGAGCGCCTTGACAGGTTTCTTGGTGGCGTCGGGAACTTTCCGACTGCTTCCTCCATCCGAGGTCGCCTTACTTGGTTCAGTTCTACTGTATCTTGAAGCAGCGGATGAGGACCCAGAGGGAGCCCAAGCATTTCCTTTGCCGCTTTAATTGCTTTTGTTGTCGCTATCTTGCATTTTAGCTCAAGTGATAACTTTGTT
>Ga0075492_1002609_pt1 | contig 12964 bp, 9 predicted proteins | sample DEB08_RNA1_12_FD_73465 | JGI IMG/M metagenome (GOLD analysis project Ga0075492, IMG submission 73465) | Aqueous microbial communities from the Delaware River and Bay under freshwater to marine salinity gradient to study organic matter... | ecosystem: Environmental > Aquatic > Marine > Coastal...
GCTTCACCGGTTGGACCAAAATTCATTGGTATTGGCGGTTGTTCGTAATCTTTAATTTCTCCATGGGCTTTCTCAAATTTAAGAACGTTATCTGCAAGGGCTTTTGACAACCTTTTAGCATGTTGCGGCGTTAAGATAATTCTCGACTTCACTTTTGCTTTAGGTACACCTGGCATAATAGTAATAAAATCAACGATGAATTCAGAAACTGAATGATTGATGATTGCTAGATTAGAATACGTTCCTTCCGCAACAGATTCGTCTAACTCAATATTAATTTGTCCGTTCTTATTTTGATCTTCGGCCATAGGATTATTTACTAATTAAAGCTTTGTTCGATTTCTTCTTTTGGCCCTACTATTAAATGATCATAAGCTCTCATACCAGTACCCGCTGGAATTTTCTTACCTACAATAACATTTTCTTTCAATCCTTCTAAGTAATCTATTTTACCATTTACAGCAGCTTCATTCAATACTTTCGTTGTTTCCTGGAACGATGCCGCAGAAATAAACGATTTTGTTTGAAGAGAAGCTCTTGTAATTCCTTGTAATACTTGTTCTGCTGTTGCAGGTTGTGCATCACGTGCAGTTACTAGATTCTTGTCATTTCTTCTTAATAAAGAATTTTCATCTCTTAATTGACGAGCTGTAATAATTTGCCCAGCTTTTAAGTTTTCAGAATCTCCTGAATCTTCAACAACTTTCATACCGTAAGTAGCATCGTTTTCCTGAATAAAGTCATTCTTATGAATCAATTGATTTTCTAAGAATAATGTATCTCCAGAATCAATAATTCTAACTTTACGCATCATTTGACGAACAACAACCTCAAAGTGTTTGTCATTAATCTTCACACCTTGTAAACGATATACATCCTGAATTTCATTTACCAAATACTGTTGTACAGCAGACGGTCCTTCAATTCTAAGAATATCTATTGGCGTTACTGCTCCATCAGATAATGGCATACCTGCTTTAATAAAGTCATTTTCTTGAACTAATATTTGATTTGAAAGTTTAATTAAATACTTTCTAATGTCTCCTGTTTTAGATTCAACAATAATTTCTCTATTTCCTCTTTTGATTTTACCAAAAGAAACTACACCATCTACTTCAGAAACTACTGCTGGATTTGATGGGTTACGTGCTTCAAATAATTCTGTTACTCTTGGAAGACCTCCCGTAATATCACCTGCTTTACCTGATTTACGTGGTATTTTAACTAAGGTTTTTCCACTTTTAACAGCTTCTCCGTTATCTACCATTAAATGAGCTCCAACTGGTAAACTGTAAGAACGCAATGCATTACCATCTTTATCTTCAATGATTAAAGAAGCAATAATTTTCTTATTCTTAGAGTCTGTAATTACTTTTTCTTGGAATCCTGTTTGTTCATCTATTTCTACTTGGTAGTTCATACCTTGTTCTAGATTATCAAACTTCACTTTTCCTCCAAATTCAGAAACAATTACACCATTAAATGGATCCCACTGACAGATTGCTTCTCCTTTTTTGATAGTCTTAATGTCTTTATCAAAAATGATAGATCCGTAAGGAATAATATTTGTACTTAAAGTAATTCCTGTCTTTTTATCAATAACTTTCATTTCTGCAGTTCTAGAAATAACAATATCAATCGCTTTGCCATCATTGTCTTTTCCTTCTACAGTTCTTAAATCTTCTATCGTTACATTTCCATCAAACTTAGCAGTAAGCTTATTGTCTTCAGAAATATTTCCAGCAACACCTCCAACGTGGAACGTTCTTAATGTTAACTGTGTACCAGGCTCTCCAATAGATTGTGCTGCAATTACTCCTACAGCCTCTCCAATTTGAACTTTGTTACGAGTAGACAAACTCTGTCCGTAACATTTAGCACAGATTCCTCTTTCAGACTCACAAGTTAATGCTGATCTTACTTGCACTAAATCTAATCCTGATGCATCGACAGTTTTAGCAATTTTAGGAGTTATAACTTCACCTGCTCCTACCAACAACTCTTCAGTTAGTGGGTGGAAAACATCTTGTAAAGCTACTCTACCTTCTATTCTATCGCTTAAAGATTCTACAATCTCATCGTTTTTCTTTAATGGAATAACGTCTAAACCTCTTAATGTTCCACAATCTTCTTCATTGATAATTACATCTTGAGAAACATCTACTAAACGACGAGTTAAATAACCTGCATCGGCAGTTTTTAATGCTGTATCGGCAAGACCTTTACGAGCACCGTGTGTAGAGATAAAGTATTCAAGAATTGATAATCCTTCCTTAAAGTTAGAAAGAATTGGATTCTCAATAATTTCACCACCACCTGCAGTAGATTTTTTAGGCTTCGCCATTAATCCACGCATACCAGTTAACTGTCTAATTTGCTCTTTAGATCCCCTTGCTCCAGAATCTAACATCATGTAAACTGAGTTAAATCCTTGTTGATCTTCACGCAAGTTTTTCATAGATAATTCAGTTAATTGATTGTTGGTTCTACCCCAAATATCAATTACTTGATTATAACGCTCTTTCTGCGTTAACATACCCATGTTATAGTTCATTACAATTCCATCCACTTCTTTATTAGCTTCAGCAATCATCGCTCCTTTTTCTTCTGGAATAATGATATCTCCTAAACTGAAAGATAAACCACCTTGAAAGGCAAATTTATAACCCATGTTTTTAATTTCATCTAAGAACTTACCTGTAGCAGGAATATCAGTAGCTTTTAAAATGTTACCAATAATTCCACGCAATGATTTCTTAGTTAAAACTTCATTGATATAACCAGCAGCTTCTGGTACAACTTCATTAAATAAAACTCTACCAACTGTTGTTTGAATGATTTTCTTTACAGAATTTCCTTCTTCATCTATATCGTATGTTCTTACTTTAATTCCAGCATTCAATTCAACCATTTCTTCGTTAAAAGCAATTGTTACTTCTTCTGGAGAATAGAACGTCAAACCTTCCCCTTTAACAGGTACTTCTTTGGTTGATTTTCTTTCCTTAGTCATATAGTATAAACCAAGTACCATATCCTGAGAAGGTACAGTAATTGGAGCACCATTTGCAGGATTTAAGATATTGTGAGATGCCAACATTAATAGTTGTGCTTCTAGAATAGCTTCTGGTCCTAATGGTAAGTGAACAGCCATTTGATCCCCATCAAAATCGGCGTTAAAAGCAGTACACACTAATGGGTGTAATTGAATAGCTTTTCCTTCGATTAATTTTGGTTGAAATGCTTGAATACCTAGACGGTGTAAAGTAGGTGCACGGTTTAATAAAACTGGGTGTCCTTTTATTACATTTTCTAAAATATCCCAAACAACTGGTTCTTTTCTGTCGATTATTTTCTTTGCAGATTTAACTGTTTTTACAATTCCTCTTTCAATCAATTTACGGATGACAAAAGGCTTGTAAAGTTCAGCTGCCATATCTTTAGGGATACCACATTCTGATAATTTTAATTCTGGTCCAACAACAATTACCGAACGTGCAGAATAATCAACACGTTTTCCTAATAAGTTCTGACGGAAACGTCCTTGCTTACCTTTTAAGGAATCTGATAATGATTTTAATGGTCTGTTAGATTCAGTTTTTACTGCAGATGATTTACGTGTGTTGTCAAATAATGAATCTACAGATTCTTGTAACATACGTTTTTCATTACGTAAAATAACTTCTGGAGCTTTTATCTCCATCAATCTTTTTAAACGATTGTTTCTGATAATAACTCTACGATATAAATCATTTAAATCTGAAGTTGCAAAACGACCACCATCTAATGGAACTAATGGACGTAATTCTGGTGGAATCACCGGAACTACTTTCATAATCATCCATTCTGGTTTGTTTTCTCTATTTTTTTGAGAATCTCTGAATGCTTCAACAACATTTAATCTTTTTAAAGCTTCAGCTTTACGTTGTTTAGAAGTTTCTGTATTTGCTTTGTGTCTTAATTCATATGATAATTCATCTAAATCTATACGAGCTAATAACTCGATTAAACACTCTGCTCCCATTTTAGCGATAAACTTGTTAGGGTCAGAATCATCTAAATACATATTCTCTTGAGGCAATGTTTCCAGAATATCTAAATACTCTTCTTCTGTTAAGAAGTCCATTTTTTGTAATGGTTCTCCTTCAATATTTTTTGCAATACCTGGTTGAATTACAACATATCTTTCGTAGTAGATAATCATATCTAACTTCTTAGATGGTAATCCTAATAAGTATCCCATTTTGTTTGGTAACGATCTGAAATACCAGATGTGAGCTACAGGCACCACCAAGTTGATGTGTCCTACTCTATCTCTACGTACTTTCTTTTCAGTTACTTCAACACCACATCGATCACAAACGATTCCTTTATATCGGATTCTTTTGTATTTACCACAAGCACATTCATAGTCTTTTACAGGACCAAAAATACGCTCACAGAACAAACCATCTCTTTCAGGTTTGTGTGTACGATAATTAATAGTTTCTGGTTTTAACACCTCTCCTTTAGAAATTTCTAAAATAGATTCTGGTGAAGCTAAACCAATTGAGATTTTGTTAAACTTTTTTACAGTGTACTTCTCGTTTTTTCTTGCCATGGTAATGGTATCGAATTAAAATTGGGGTCTCAGACCCATATAATTAATAAAGCTTTCTGAGTGAAAAAAATCACTCAGAAAGCATTCTGTAAATTTATTCTTCTAGTTTTAGGTCTAAACCTAATCCTTTAAGTTCATGCATTAATACATTGAAAGATTCTGGTAATCCTGGTTCTGGCATAGTTTCACCTTTTACGATTGCCTCGTAAGTTTTGGCTCTACCCATAACATCATCCGATTTTACTGTAAGAATTTCTCTCAAAATACTTGAAGCTCCATAGGCTTCTAATGCCCAAACTTCCATCTCTCCAAAACGCTGACCTCCAAATTGTGCCTTACCACCTAATGGTTGTTGAGTAATCAACGAGTAAGGTCCAATAGAACGAGCATGCATTTTATCTTCAATCATGTGTCCTAGTTTAATCATATAGATTACACCTACGGTTGCTGGTTGATCGAAACGTTTTCCGGTTCCACCATCATATAAGTATGTATGACCAAATCTTGGCACTCCTGCTTCATCTGTAAATCCATTGATTTCATCTAAAGTAGCACCATCAAAAATTGGAGTTGCATATTTTCTGTCTAATTTCTGACCAGCCCAACCAAGAACTGTTTCATAAATCTGACCGATATTCATACGCGATGGTACACCTAATGGATTTAATACGATATCTACTGGTGTTCCATCTTCTAAGAATGGCATGTCTTCTTGACGAACAATACGAGCAACAATACCTTTGTTTCCGTGACGTCCTGCCATCTTATCTCCTACTTTTAACTTACGTTTCTTAGCGATATAAACCTTAGCTAATTTTAAGATTCCTGCTGGTAACTCATCTCCTACAGAAATAGTAAACTTCTCACGACGTAATACACCTTGTAAATCGTTTACTTTAATCTTATAGTTATGAATTAACTCACTTACGTGAGCATTAATCTCAGCATCAGTAGTCCAAGTTCCAGAAGTTAAATGAACGTAATCTTCAACTGCATTTAACATTTTTAGAGTGTATTTTTTACCTTTAGGTAAAACTTCTTCTCCAAGATCATTAAATACTCCTTGAGATGTTTTTCCACTAACTAATTGGAATAATTTTTCTACTAAGTTTTCTTTTAAAGCATTAAATTTAGATACAAAAGAAGATTCTAAAGTTGCTACTGCCTCCTTATCTCTAACTCTTTTGGTCTTATCTTTTACTGCTCTTCTGAATAACTTTTTATCAATTACTACCCCTCTTAATGATGGCGAAGCTTTTAAAGATGCATCTTTTACATCTCCTGCTTTGTCTCCAAAAATGGCTCTTAATAATTTTTCTTCTGGTGTTGGATCAGATTCTCCTTTTGGAGTAATCTTACCAATTAATATGTCTCCAGGATTAACTTCAGCACCAATTCTGATCATTCCATTTTCATCTAAGTCTTTTGTAGCCTCTTCTGAAACGTTAGGAATGTCATTGGTTAATTCTTCTGTACCTAATTTTGTATCACGTACATCTAAAGAATACTCATCTATATGAATCGATGTAAATATATCTTCGCGAACTACTTTTTCAGAAATAACAATTGCATCCTCAAAGTTATACCCTTTCCAAGGCATAAAGGCTACTTTCATATTTCTACCAAGTGCTAATTCTCCTTTTTGAGTTGCATATCCTTCACAAAGAACTTGACCTTCTTCAACTCTATCACCTTTACTAACGATTGGTTTTAGGTTGATACAAGTACCTTGGTTGGTTTTTCTAAACTTAATTAAGTTATACGATTTCTCATCAGCTTCAAAACTTACCAATCTTTCTTGATCAGTTCTGTCATACTTAATCGTAATCTTATTTGCATCTACATATTCTACAACACCTGCTCCTTCTGCATTAATTAAGATTCTAGAATCTTTAGCTACCCTTCTTTCTAATCCAGTTCCAACAATTGGAGATTCTGGGCGTAATAAAGGTACCGCTTGACGCATCATGTTAGATCCCATCAACGCACGGTTTGCATCATCATGTTCTAAGAAAGGAATCAAAGATGCAGATATAGAAGCAATTTGATTTGGAGCTACGTCCATATAATCAATTGTTTCTGGTGTTACGATTGGGAAATCTCCTTCAGCACGAGCAATTACTTTCTCTCCTGCAATCAGACCATTCTTATCTAATTCTAAATTAGATTGGGCAATTTTCTTACCTTCTTCTTCTTCAGCACTTAAATAAATTGGAGCTTGTTTTACATCAACTGAACCTTCTTTGACTTCTCTATAAGGAGTTTCAATAAACCCTAAGTTATTTACTTTCGCAAAAACAGAAAGAGAAGAGATTAAACCAATGTTTGGTCCCTCAGGAGTTTCAATTGGACATAAACGTCCGTAATGAGTATAGTGTACATCACGCACCTCAAATCCTGCTCTTTCTCTTGATAAACCTCCAGGTCCAAGAGCCGATAAACGACGCTTATGTGTAATCTCTGCTAATGGATTTGTTTGATCCATAAATTGAGATAACTGATTGGTTCCAAAAAATGAGTTAATTACTGAGGATAATGTTTTAGCGTTAATTAAATCAATTGGAGTAAATACTTCGTTATCACGAACATTCATTCTTTCACGAATAGTTCTAGCCATACGAGCTAAACCTACACCAAACTGACTTGCTAATTGCTCACCTACTGTTCTAACACGACGGTTAGATAAGTGATCAATATCATCTACTTCTGCTTTAGAATTGATTAACTCAATTAGATACTTTATAATAGTAATAATATCTAATTTGGTTAATACTTTTTGATTAATATCAATATCTAAACCAAGTTTTGTGTTCATTCTAAAACGACCTACTTCACCTAAGTTGTAACGTTGCTCAGAGAAGAATAATTTATCAATAATTCCTCTTGCAGTTTCCTCATCTGGCGGCTCAGCATTACGTAGTTGTCTATAGATATGTTCAACAGCTTCTTTTTCAGAGTTTGTTGGATCTTTTTGTAATGTATTATGAATAATTGCGTAATCTGCTTGTTGATTATCTTCTTTATGAAGTAATACAGTTTTCGCTCCTGCTTCAATAATTTCATCAATATGTTCTTTCTCGATGATTGTATCACGATCGAAAATAATTTCGTTACGTTCTATTGATACAACTTCTCCAGTATCTTCATCTACGAAGTCTTCGAACCAAGTTTTTAATACTCTAGCGGCTAACTTTCTACCTAATACTTTTTTAAGACCAGCTTTTGATACTTTTACTTCTTCAGCTAAATCAAAAATCTCTAAGATATCTTTATCTCTTTCAAATCCGATTGCTCTAAATAAAGTAGTTACTGGTAATTTTTTCTTTCTATCAATATAAGCATACATTACTTGATTGATATCGGTTGCAAATTCTATCCAAGAACCTTTAAAAGGAATTACTCTTGCAGAATATAATTTTGTACCGTTTGCATGGTATGATTGCCCAAAGAAAACTCCAGGTGATCTGTGTAATTGAGATACCACAACTCTTTCTGCACCATTGATAACAAAAGTACCAGAGTTTGTCATATAAGGAATTGTCCCTAAATAAACATCTTGTACGATGGTTTCAAAATCTTCGTGCTCAGGATCTGTACAGTATAATTTTAGACGTGCTTTTAAAGGAACACTGTGTGTAAGTCCTCTTTCGATACATTCTTGAATGCTGTATCTAGGTGGATCTACAAAGTAATCTAAAAATTCTAATACAAAGTTGTTACGAGTATCCGTAATTGGAAAGTTATCCATGAAGGTTTTGTATAAACCTTCTTCACCTCTTTCTTCAGCTTTTGTTTGTAACTGGAAAAAATCTTGAAAAGATTTTACTTGAATATCCAAAAAATCAGGATAATCTGTTCCAAGCTTTGAAGATGCGAAATTGATTCTTTCAGTAGTGTTTTTCGTTGCCAAAAGAGAATGTTTTTTTGATTAAAAATCTGAATTTAATAAAGAACGAATATATACACAAAATGGTTTAGGTCTAAGAATCAATATTCTTAGTACCTAAACCTTAATTTGTTAGATATGTTAAAGCTTACTTAAGCTCAACCTCAGCTCCTGCTTCTTCTAAAGATTTTACAAGACCTTCAGCCTCATCTTTAGATACACCTTCTTTAATTGGTGCTGGCGCGCTATCTACGATACCTTTAGCTTCTTTTAATCCTAATCCAGTTAATTCTTTAACTAGTTTTACAACTGCTAATTTAGAAGCACCTGCTGCTTTTAAGATTACATCAAATTCTGTTTGCTCTTCAGCGGCATCTCCACCTCCAGCTGCTGGTCCAGCAACTGCTACAGCTGCTGCTGCAGGCTCAATACCATACTCGTCTTTTAAAATACCAGCCAATTCATTAACTTCTTTTACTGTTAAGTTAACTAATTGCTCTGCGAAATCTTTTAAATCTGCCATTTCAATTGTTTTTAAAAATTTTTATTATTTAGTTTATTAGTGCGCTAATTTATTTTTCTGATAATGTTTGTAAAATACCAGATAATTTACCTCCGCTTGATTGTAATGCTGAAACAACATTTTTAGCAGGCGATTGTAATAATGTAATAATATCTCCAATAAGTTCTTCTCTAGACTTCACATTTACAAGAGCTTCTAATTGGTCATCACCAACATAGATAGCTTCTTCAACATAAGCACCTTTTAAAACAGGTTTCTTAGATTTTTTTCTGAACTCTTTGATTACTTTAGCAGGTGCATTACTTGCTTCAGCAATCATTAAAGATGTATTACCTTTTAATATATCTTGTAATTCTCCAAACTCCTTATCAGAAGCTTCCATTGCTTTTGACAGCAATGTGTTTTTTACAACAGCTAATTGTACGTCGGCTTTAAAACAAGCTCTTCGTAAGTTTGATGTAGCTAATGCATCTAATCCAGAAATATCTGCTAAATAGATTGTATTAGTTCCTGCTAACGTAGCTGTTAAGTCTTGTATTACTTGTGATTTTTCTTCTCTAGTCATAATGATACATTTTTAACTGCCTACGAAACAGATTTTACATCAATTTCAACACTTGGACTCATTGTAGAACTCATAAAAATACTTTTTATGTATGCTCCTTTAGCTCCTGTTGGTTTCAATTTGATAATTGTTTGTATTAATTCATTTGCATTTTCAGCAATTTTATCAGCTTGAAAAGAAGATTTAGCTACTGCGGCATGTACGATTCCAGTTTTATCAACTTTAAAATCAATCTTACCTGCTTTTACTTCTCTTACTGCTTTAGCAACATCCATAGTTACCGTTCCTGTCTTTGGGTTAGGCATTAAACCTCTAGGACCTAAAACTCTTCCTAAGGGACCTAATTTACCCATGACACTTGGCATCGTGATAATCACATCTACGTCTGTCCAACCTCCTTTAATTTTCTGAAGGTATTCATCTAATCCAACATAATCTGCTCCAGCTTCTTGAGCTTCAGCTTCTTTATCTGGTGTAACTAATGCAAGCACCTTAACATCTTTACCTGTACCGTGAGGTAATGTCACTACGCCTCTAACCATTTGGTTAGCTTTACGTGGATCTACTCCTAAACGAACAGCGATATCTACAGATGCATCAAACTTTACATTAGTAATTTCTTTGATTAAAGCAGAAGCAGCATTTAAATCTAAAGATTTAGAGCTATCTAACTTTGCGTGAGCTTCTTTTTGCTTTTTTGTTAATCTTGCCATTTTACTTATCTTTTATAAAGTTTATGCAGGTGCGTCACCCTTTACTTTTAATCCCATTGAACGAGCTGTTCCAGCAATCATTTTCATTGCAGATTCGATAGTAAATGCATTTAAATCTACCATTTTATCTTCTGCAATCACTTTAATTTGATCCCAAGAAACTGTCGCTACTTTCTTTCTGTTAGGTTCACCTGAACCTTTCTTGATTTTTGCCGCTTCCATTAATTGAACTGCAGCTGGAGGTGTTTTTACAACAAAGTCAAATGACTTATCTTTAAAAACACTAATAACAACAGGTAATACTTTACCTTGTTTATCTTGGGTTCTAGCATTAAACTGCTTACAAAACTCCATGATATTAACTCCTGCAGCACCTAGAGCGGGTCCAACCGGTGGCGATGGATTCGCGGCACCTCCCCTAACTTGTAATTTAACTACTTTACTTAACTCTTTTGCCATTTTAATAAATGTTTAAAGTGACATGTTTTTTAATTGGAAGCCAAAAAACATATCGGTATATATTTGTGTAACAATTATATTTTTTCCACTTGCATGTAACTAAGTTCTAATGGAGTTTTACGTCCAAAGATCTTAACCATGACTTCTAACTTTCTCTTTTCCTCGTTTACTTTTTCAATAGTACCGTCGAAACCATTAAATGGCCCATCGATTACTTTGACAGTTTCACCTTTTGTAAAAGGAATCGCAATATTTTCATCCTGAATTGCTAATTCATCAACTTTACCTAGCATTCTGTTTACTTCAGATTTACGCATTGGTACTGGCTCTCCTCCTTTTGTTTCACCTAAAAATCCAATTACACCTGTAATTGATTTAATAACGTGAGGAACTTCACCTGTTAAATTAGCTTCAACCATAATGTATCCAGGGAAATAAACTTTTTCTTTATTTACCTTTTTTCCATCACGAATTTGAATTACTTTTTCTTTAGGAACCAACACCTGACTCACATAATCAGAAAGACCTAAACGAGCGATTTCAGTCTCTATATAAGACTGCACTTTGTTTTCTTGTCCTCCGATTGCTCTTACAACATACCATTTCATTACCGAATCAGCCATAGTGTTCATTTAAAATAAGGTGAAAAAATTATCTAACCCACTCTGGAATACGTAATCAACTCCGGCAACAGCCAAGGCAAAAACGATTGTAAAAACAGCCACGGTTACGGTAGTTTTCTGAGCATCTTGCTTAGAAATCCAAGTCATGTGATTGTTTAATTCTCCGAAAGAGTCTTTAATATATTGTATAAACTTCATTTCTTTTTTATTTGCACGGATTGAGGGACTCGAACCCCCGACACCTGGTTTTGGAGACCAGTGCTCTACCAGCTGAGCTAAACCCGTCTCTATTTATTCATAAAGGCATCCCGATATATAATATCGGGACACCTTATCAATTAAACTTTTATTTTTGACTAAAAAATTAGTCTAAAATTTCAGTTACCTGACCAGCTCCTACTGTTCTACCACCTTCACGGATAGCGAAACGTAAACCTACGTTCATTGCAATAGTACTGATAAGTTCAACTGTAATAGTTAAGTTATCTCCTGGCATTACCATTTCAACTCCATCAGGAAGAGAAATAGTTCCAGTTACATCTGTAGTTCTAACATAGAACTGTGGACGATAGTTATTATGGAATGGAGTGTGACGTCCACCTTCTTCTTTTTTAAGTACGTAAACCTCAGCTTTAAATTTAGAGTGTGGTGTTACAGAACCTGGCTTACAGATTACCATACCTCTAGAAATTTGAGTTTTCTCAATACCTCTTAATAAGATACCAGCGTTATCTCCAGCTTCTCCTCTATCTAAGATTTGACGGAACATTTCAATACCAGTAATTGTAGAAGTTAATTTTCCAGCTCCCATACCGATAATCTCTACAGGATCTCCTGTATTAGCGATACCAGTTTCAATTCTACCAGTAGCAACAGTACCACGACCAGTAATAGAGAATACATCTTCAATTGGCATTAAGAAATCTTTATCAACTTCTCTTAATGGCTCTTCGATCCAAGTATCAACTGCTTCCATTAATTCTAATACAGTATCAACCCATTTTTGCTCACCGTTTAATGCACCTAATGCAGAACCAGCGATTACAGGTCCGTTATCACCATCATACTCATAGAAAGAAAGTAATTCTCTTACTTCCATATCTACTAATTCAAGTAATTCCTCATCATCAACCATATCTACTTTGTTCATGAATACTACAATACGAGGAATACCAACCTGACGTCCTAAAAGGATGTGCTCACGAGTTTGTGGCATTGGTCCGTCTGTTGCAGCAACAACTAAAATTGCACCGTCCATTTGAGCAGCACCAGTTACCATGTTCTTTACGTAATCCGCGTGACCTGGACAGTCAACGTGAGCGTAATGACGGTTTGCTGTTTGATACTCTACGTGAGATGTATTAATTGTAATTCCTCTTTCTTTTTCTTCTGGAGCGTTATCAATCTGATCGAATGATTTTGCTTCTGAGTAACCAGCATCAGCTAATACTTTAGTAATAGCCGCAGTTAATGTAGTCTTACCGTGATCTACGTGTCCGATTGTACCAATGTTTAAGTGTGGTTTCGAACGGTCAAAATTTGCTTTTGCCATGATTATTAATTTTAATTCTTAGTTAAATATATTTAGTGTCTAATAA
>Ga0075492_1541024_pt1 | contig 12416 bp, 18 predicted proteins | sample DEB08_RNA1_12_FD_73465 | JGI IMG/M metagenome (GOLD analysis project Ga0075492, IMG submission 73465) | Aqueous microbial communities from the Delaware River and Bay under freshwater to marine salinity gradient to study organic matter... | ecosystem: Environmental > Aquatic > Marine > Coastal...
AGAACCGTGGTGGGCAGTTCCAGCAGTCCAGGCAGTGTCAGAGAGAACATTAATCTCATCAGCGTTCTGCTCAGCCCACTTTTGTCCGACGACCGAGGGGTCGGCATCGGATTGAAGGTAGGTGGTGGTGTCTGGGCTGGTTGTGTGGGTGAAGACCTGCACAGTGTAGGTGTCGGCAACTCCCTTGGTGATAGCACAGCCAATTGTGAAGGGGTCTTCAGTGTAATCGGCCGACTGGTCAATCATGGTGACCCACTGGTAGAGGATCTCACCGTCCGACATCAGAGAGTCTCCCATGTCAGTGGCAACGTACCACCACCAATAGTCAGATTCGACTTCGTTCTCATAGATGGTCCAGCCGTGTCCAACAGACGAGGTAGCAGTGATATCGGCTGATTGCCTACTGTTCTGCTCCACGATGGCGAGACCACCCTGTTGAGCAGCTAATTCAGCAGCTGCGGCGGCGGCAACTTCGGCGTCGTAGGCAGCCTGGTAGGCATCCTTTCTAGCCTAGCTCAAAGTCGAGAGATCAACGGGGTCGTTGGTGATTGCAGCCTCGACCTTGCCCTTGGCAGTGGTGATGTCGTAGACGGGCTCAATCTCATACTTGGCGCTGTAAGAGAGAACTTGGTTGTACCAGTCGAAGGCCTTTCCATCTCTGCTCTCGAATTCAACGGCATCATCGTTCGCGTAGAAGCGAGCACCAATCTGCATATCGATGGTGACGTCGTCGGGAAGAGCACCTGCAGCAATCTCGATCTCAGCCTGGCAGTGCTGGACTTTGTAACCAGTTCTGTCGGGGGCATCGACGAGGTTGAAAATGTCATTCCAGAAGAGGGCTCTGTATTCAGGCTCGGTCATCTTGCCATCTCTCTGCTGCTTGTACCACTTCTTGCCGATGATTGCATCCGAAGTGCTGAGGAGATCAGTGACACCCTGCCACTGGTCAACTTGGGTGGCTGTGACGTCGCCTACAACGGTCTTGCAGGCAATAGCACCAGTCAGTTCAGGGGTAAGGTCAGTGTCAGCATAAGTAATCCACTGGTACATAATTCTGCCGTCAGTGAAGTACTTTTCAGGCATGATCAGAGCAAGGTCCCAGTACCATCTCTCGGTGGCAGACTTGCTATTGTAGAGTTTGTAGCCACCGGAGGCAAGCTGGTAACTCCAAGCGTCGTCGCCAGAAGTGAATTCCGATGGGAAGACAAGCTCGTTCTTGAATCTCTGAAGCTCAGAGAAGGACTCAAGAATCTCAGATGATTCTTCAGGCTCATCTTCTTCGTAGAGGGCAGCAAGGTCAGACTGAGGCTCTCCAAGGGTGACGGAGAAGGTCTGGGTAGGAATGGTTTTGGGAGCTGTGTCGAACTCATCAGCGTAGACTCTCGCGCCAATGGTCATCTCGTAGTCTCCGAAGAAGTCAGAGTCGGCGGCGAGCTTTCCTTCGAACTCACGCATGGCGAGGCAAGGAATGACAGTGTTTGCAGAGGTGGCAGACTCCATCTTCTTGTACCAGACAGTCTCGGCTCCAAGTTTGAAAGAAACAGACTTTCTGGCCTTCTCTTCAGTGTTCTACTCGGTCCAAGTTTTGCCAGCAACAACAGTTGAAGTGGCAGCCATGGAAGAGGTGCCGTTGAAGGTGTCGATTTGGGCCACGTAAGGGTCTCCAACCGTAGTTGCGCAACCGACAGTCGTGAACTTCGAGGTGGAGCCAGACTTGATGAAGGAAACGTACTGGTAAACAATGCTGCCATCGGGGATAGCCTCAGTGGGGGCATCAAGAGTCCACCAGAATCCGAAGGAATCGTTAGCAGTATCATCGTAAGGGTTGACCTCGAATCCAGTCTCGAACCACTGAGTGGCCTATCCAGAGACATTGAGCTCGTTCTTGTAGGAGAAAGATTCAGTGGCAGCGATCTGCACGTCCTTGACAACGAAGTCGGGCTCCTTGAATGTGAAGTCAGCAGCGGGCACGGTGATCACGTAGTCGTAAGATTGAGTTTGAACGAAGTTTTCAGAAGTCCAGCTATCGTAAATGCGCCCTTCGACGGTGACATCGTATTCTTTGTCGAAGAAGTAATCAGCTTCCTCAGGAGCGACTTCAACTTTAGCGACACAAGACTGGCGGCTCTTACCGTTCAAGCCAGCAACGAGGGCGTACTTCTCCATGTCCCAGTCACGGCCCCAGTCGGAAGAAGCAACAAAGTTAGCTGCGTTCTGTCCGTCGATAGTGGCATCACCGGAAGAAGCAGAGACGAAGTTTTCATCAAACTCCAAGACCATAACATCTTCGGGGGCATCAATTCCAGTTGCGCAAACGACAGTCTGGGGAGGGAAGGCTTAGTCCGTGGGTTCGAAGGTGATTTCGGCATATAGCACGTTTTCACTGTCGAAGTATTCGGTTGGCATCTCGAGCTGGAATCTGAAGTACCAGAGAGCGGTTTCGAAGTTGGGGACCACAACGAATCCACCAGCAATCTTCATGAAGCCAGTGCCAGAAGTACCATCAACAAGGGCAGACATTTCGAAGGTCTCAGACTCAGAGAAGACATCGCTTTCACTGACATCCTCGTTGAATTCGTAGTCGTCACCAAACTCATAAGAGGCGTTGGTGATTTCAGTGACCTCGAATGAGCCAGCAACATCGTCGACGAGGGTCTTGTAAGTGGTTAAATCACTCTCGAAGATCTTGACACCGTTTTTGGTGGTGTAGGTTGTCCAGAGGGCTGAGCTAGCGCCAACCTTGGGGATATCGATCCTAGCAGTGCATCCTACGTCTCTGATGGAAACATCAGCACCTCCGTTTGCATCAGGCATGTCGTAAGTGTAAGTCCAGTAGTCATACTCCTGATAAGTAGATCTGACTCCAAGAGTCTGGGAGTACTCACCACTGTAGAGAGTGTCGATGGAAGTTCCAGTGCCGACAGCGTTATCGTCGAAGGTGGATGCTCCCTCCCACTCAAAGATTCTCTCAGTGGCCGTCTCTCCGTTGACAGTGGTCATGCAACCGATAGTCTAGGGCGTGCCAGAGCTAGGAGTCAACGTGATCCATTGGAAGACGGAGGAGCCATCGGGGATAGCATCAGCAGGAGCCGAGGTATAGAACCAGAAGGTCCAGAAGTTGGGGATTGTGAAGTCCTTGTTGACCTCAACATCGGAGTAAACGAAAGCGGATCCTTCACCAGAAACGGACAGAGCAGCAGTAGTGTCGGCAACAAGTTCAGAAGTAGAGCCAACTTCGATCCATTCAGCCTCGATCTCACCGTACTCGAAAGTGTCGTACTCTGACCAGTCAGAGGTGTAAGTAGGCTCGGTGATAGTAACCTCGGTGGTGGACTCGCCAAGGTTGATGGGGCTAGTGTCGCTCTTGTCTGTGTAGATTCTGGCACCAAGGGACACAGTGTAGGTGGTGTAAATTGCGCTGTTGTCTTCCAATTTGTTGAGAGGGATTTGAGCAATGCAAGGCTGAACCTTGTTCTTTGCCATGTCAAGAGTGGAGTTCTGCAAGGCGTAGAATTGCTCGTCTTCTCTCTTTTAGATGTTAGAGTCAATCACTAAGTCGGCGGTGGCCTACTCGTTGACTTTGTTGGTGCCTTGGGTGGCTGCGTCAAGAGATGTTGTTCCAAAGTACTCTCTAACCTTGACTGCGCTGAAGTCGCCAACGGTGACCTGGCAACTGACAGAGATAGTGTCATCTGAGGAGGTTTGTCCAGAGGCCATGAGGTTGGCCCATTGGTAAATTATGGCTCCTTCAACAAGTTTGGATTCGGGGAGGTCGACAGAGAAGTAAAGACTGATGAAGTCACTCTCACTGATCTCCTTGGAGACTTCTTGGGCAACATAGAAGAACTACTGGGCACTTCCAGAAACACCAAGAGTGGCAGAGGTGTCGATAGCGGCAGAAGCCTGGCCAAGAGCTATGATTTCTTTCTCAGTAGCCTCAGAGTTGTTCTCGTCAACGAAAAGGTTTAGGGTAGTCTCATCAACGAACTCAGCACTGTAGTCGGGCTCAGAAAGGCTGAACTTAGTCTTTTGCTGTTTCGTGGCCTTTGCGCTGGTAGCACTCCAGCTATCGTAAAGATGAGCACCAACGTGGATGATGTAGTTCGAGAAGACGCTTTCGTCGCGGTTCTGCTTAGGAATCTTCATGTCAGCAACGCAGGACTTGACCATGTTTCCTTCAACACCACTCTGCCAGTCTTCGTAGGCCCAGGTCTCGTTATAGTCGGCAAAGATGGCGGAGAAGGAGGGAACTTCTTCATCGACGAGGGTCTGGTTGAAGACAGTGTCGGTGATGCCAGCTCCACTCTGGAGAGAAGAGGTGCCATCGAAGTTGTAAACATGTTGGATTTCGGTGGTGTTACCCATGACAGCTGCGCAGCCAATTCCGATCATGGCATCAGTGCCGTAGGTGTCACCTTCGAGGAGGAGCTGAGCCCACTGGTAGACAACGGTGTCTTCGCTCATGAGCTTGCTGGGAAGGTCGATATAGAAAGTCATGCGGAGAATATCATCCTCAGTGTATGACTTGCTCGTGATAAGTTCAGCCATGATGGTCTGTGAGCCGCGGCCTTCCATGTCGAAGGTGTTGGCAACGTCGATGTCGAAGTCTTTGTACTTGAGCATCGTGTACTGACGCTCGCTGAAGCTTGTCTCCTCGTATGCGTCGTACGCTGGCTCCTCAAGGGTGTACTTGATCTCAGCTTCGTTGAACGCCTCATAAGAGCTACCAGTCCAGAGTCTTACTCCAATGGTTGCGACATACTTGCCGAAAACATTGTAGTCACGGTCAATCTTAGGAAGAGCCATTTAGGCTCCGCAATGGAAGACAGTGTTGCCTGTGATGTCACTAGCCACGGGGTCGTATGCAGATGTGTCGGCAAATGCTGAGAAATCTCCTTCGCTCACGTAATCAGTAGGCAAATAATTTTGAGCCGATGAACCTTCAATTTCGCTACCTCCATTCGCAATGGTATTTGGTCCAACAAAGTTTTTCACATTGGTTCCACTTATTGTTTGGCTATCACCAACTGTCTGTAGGCATTAGACTTTTTGAGTGTCAGTTGATCCACCTAGCTCTTTCTTGAACCCGATGTAGGAATCAATTTCAGTGGTGGAGAGGGTGAGGCTGTTGGGGATATCAACAGTCCAGTTGAAAACAATCACGTCGTCTTGGTCGTAGTTCTGACTGACCAGGAACTCAACGTCAAATGCTTGGACGACAATATCGTCAGCGGTGCCTGTGATTGCTGAAACGTCGTTCACCCAGAGGAATTCTGAGACCTTCTCGATCTCCTCTTTGCCCTCGAACTCGTCGAACTCGGGGTAGGGCAAGTAGATTGCCGTCGAGATATAGTTCATCAACTCATTGGCGCCAGTGTTAGTGTCGGCAACGTAGATAGTGGGGCCAATCAAGACGTCGTAGACGGTATCGAAGACCTAGGACAGGGTTTCGGTGTCGTTGAGGAAGAAGTGGAACTCCATAGAGCAGCCAACCATTGTGAAGGTGTCTTCCTCCCACCGCTCGTAATCTCTGAAATCACTAGAGTTTTCGAAGGTTGCTTCGTCCTTGGGAAGACCAAGAGTTGGGTCACTGATGTCACTCTAGGTCATGTCGAAGCTGGGATCGTAGTTCGAAGAATCGTACATGAAAGCGTTTCCGAAAGTGTTTCTGCAAACGAAGTTGACCTGGTTTGTGTCATCATTCCTGTCCTTGAGTTGGAAATAGGTGGCAAGCATGTTGCCTTCACAGTCGGCGAAATTGGCAGTCTCAACACCAGCCTCAATCCTGAACACAACAGTCTGTGTAGCGTCCACGTCAGGGTTCATGTGGAGTTCTCCGATTGCTCGGATTCGGCTAGTGGTGGCAACGCCACAAAGGGTTTTGGAATCGATATCCATCTCTTCATCGAGGAAGTTCTGGATTTGCTCGTTGAACTCGCGCTCGATTTCAGCTTCAATTTCAGCATCGTAGTCGGGAGAATCGAAGTCCTGATCGAACTCGATTTCGGGGACCTAGAAGAAGTTAGCTTCGCCGGGATTCTTGTAGATTCTAGCTCCAACTCTCACGTCGTATTCTCCGAACCACTCTGGGTCGAAGTCGAACTTGTCGAACTCAAGCATGGCGAGGCATCTCTGAAGCTTGTTTGCTCCGGCAGTTTCCAGCTAGTAAGACTCGTCGTCGTCGACTCTGATCTTGAAGAACTCAGTGCCATCGCGAGGATTCTTCTCAACGAAATCGCTGAAATGCTGATCTTTATAAGTCAGCATATCGCCGGTGGCAGAGTCGAGGCCAGTGAACTTTTGCTTTCCGCGGAAATTGAAAACTTCTTGAGAGTCTCTGCTACCGACTTGATTCTTGCAAGCAACAGTGACCCACTCACCAGCATAGTTCTCAGTCTTCCTGTACTGAGCGTACTGGTAGATGACAGCTCTTTCGGGGATGAGTTTGCTCGGAATATCGAGCTCGAACATCATGCCCATCTGGTTGGGAGTGTCGAAGTCCTGAGTAATCTCGTAGCCAACGAAGAAGTCCTGAGTGATCTCGTAGTCAACGTTTTCGACAGTGACAGTCGCGTCATTAGTCTCGCTTCCTTGGATCTGGACTTCTTTGACAGCTATGTCAGCGTTAGGAGGTCTGAACTCGATCAAGTCTTCACCCTTGATAAAGTCAGTCTCAGTGCCGTCTGCAGCGACGTGTCTGGCCCCGAAGATGACGCTGTAGTAACCGAAGTCAGGGGCATCAGACGCGTTAAACTCGGTCATGGCAAGGCAATTCTGCAATTCGTTGTCAGCTGGGAGTTGCTCTCCAATGTCAGCGTAGTAGTATTCCTCGCCCTCAGCGACCATCCAGGATGTTTGGTCAAGAAGGTATTGCTCGAAGGCGGAGCTGGCAGTGCCGGGGTTATCGAAACCTGCCGCGTAATTGTACTCTTCGACTGAAGCCTTCCATGGCTCGTAGAAGTGAGTCATGCAAGTAATGGCGGACTCGTTGCCGAGAGAGTCCAGGTTCTCATCGAGCATTTGGTACTTGACCCACTGGACGAGCGTGTCATCAACGTTGAAGAGCGAGCTGCTTGTCTCCGTGACGAAGTTGAAACCAAAGTAGATTAGAGGATCACTGCCGTCGCCAAAGTCTTGAATCTCGTAACCAGCTTAGAGGGTCATGAAGCTTTCAGTGCCCGAATTTGAGTCGTAGTTGAAGGCGTACTACTCGGACATGAGGTCAAACTTGGTTTGTTCAGTATCCTCGAACAGGTTTTCGAAGTCGCCAAAGTCTTGTTCAGCCTTGTTCAAACCATCGAGAGCCTCGACGTATGGGAACCAGACGCTGAGTTGTCCCTCAGTAGTATCTCCTCTGGTGGTGAAGTCGGTAGCCTCATATTCTGCGTAGACTCTAGCGCCCATGGAAAGCACGTCGTCCATGTACCAGTCTTCGTTCAACTCCATATCGAAGTAGTACTCAACGAGGTCGATAGCGTCCTCAACCTCAGCGAAGGAAGCTGAGATCTCGGCCAGACAGGAGTACACGACGGTGTCACCCCACACTTCCTTGAAGGCTCCGGCTTTATCGGCGGGAGAAAGGAAGAGAGGGATAGAGACTTAGGATGGAACACCACAGAGCTCGGGGAACTCGATACAGACATCGAAAGAGGGGTCTGAAACGCAGGCGATAAGGTCCTAAGCGCAAGGACTGAAGTCCGCGCTATTCTCGTCACACTTATCGGGGTAGACACCACAGATGTCCGAGCTGAAAGTGCCTGTATTGGAGTCGCAAAGGTCGGGGAAAGCACCGCAAGCTTCCTCAAAGTCGACCTCGCAGAGAGCATCCATGCCAGTGTCCTGGAAGTAGTCTTCTGGGAAAATCCATAGGTTGTCACAGAGGGCAACCAGGTCGACCTCCTGATCCACGCACAAGTCTGGGAACTGGTCGCACAAGTTTTCGAAGTCGATGTTGTAGTCGATGTAGTCGATGTCCAAGTCATAAAAGAAGTCGGAGACCATTTCGAAGGTGAGCTGCTCCTGCGACAAAGTCTGCTCGCCAGTGAAGTCTTTCTTAGTTTTCGTCATGGAGTAGGGGTCCACAGTGGTCACGATGCCAGTTTTGGGGTCCAAGATTTCGACTGTGCCATCGGTCTTGAACTGCACTTCTTCGCCTTCATAAGTGTAGATGGTTGCGCCAACGTACACAGCGAAGCTCTCAAAGGCTTCGGCGATGCTCTCTTTGTAGACCAGGTAGCCCTCAGCGTCGTACTCGTAGTAGACAAGGTTGCTCAAGTCGAGCTTCTCGTAGCTTCCGTCGGGGTAAGTGCAGATCTGGTTGTTGTCTGCATCGTAGGTTTGCGTGCAGACCTGACCGTCGTCATCAAGGTTGATGTCGTCGAGGAACCAAACCAGGTGTTCGGCAGTGTACTCAATCAAGACATCAACAGGGTCACCGTTCTCATCCACGTCGGAGAAGATTGGGTCGATGGTCTAGCCATTGGAGTCAACAGCAGTGATGGCTCTATTCTAGTGACTGATAGTCCAGGTTGTTCCATCCCCTTTGACTGCGGTCACGTCACCAGTTGTTTCGTCAATGGTGATGTCTGTGCCCAGAGAAGTCAGCTGCCAGGCAATGTAGGGGGAATCTAGAGCGATAGTGGTGAACAGTTTCGTGATTGGGAATTCATCCACCACGTTGCCATCAGCGTCGTACTCCCAGAAGAGCCAGTTCGAGTCGATCTTGACCATGTAGTCCTCCCCTTCGCAGACATAGTCTCCGTTGGTGTCGTACCCGCACTACTCTTCGTCTTCGCCTGTGCCAAAGGCTTCGTCGTAGAACTCGTGGGCCTAGACGATGAAAGTGTAGACGAGGTCCCAGGTAAGGGCCTCGGTCTCGAGCAGATCACCATCACTGTTTGTAACGGTGAAGTTGCGTTTGAGCAGGTCAACTTGGGTCATGGTTTCATGCTCAAAGTCCTCGATCTCGATCGAGACATCGTCAATTATCTTGGCATACTCGGTGTTTGAAATAGGGAACGGGATGTTCCACAGTTCTTGTGGAATCTGCTCACCGAGAAGGGCCACGAGCTTGACAGGGGCGCTAGGGACACCGTCTACATCATACAAAGTAGACTCGAGCGTGTCGGTCTTGATCTTGATGTAGGTACCGTCATCTTCCCAAATGGTGACAGTCTTGGTGAACTCGTCTTCTTCATAGTTCACGTCGGCGAGTGGGTCCAACTCTTCCTTCTGGTAGCTTGACTCCTCAATCATGGCGTCAGCAGCACCCATGAAATCCAAGATTTCAGCGTAGGTCAGAGGTTTCTCAGCTAAGAAATTTCCATCCAAGTCCCGAGTGATGAGATACATGGAATTCAAGTCGACCGAAGTTACCAGTCCGGCAGCTTGGTCTTCGATGGTGACTGCGCCGTCGAAAGAGATTTTGGCAATGGTGCCGTCCTCCATTGGGATCTCCTTACCGACGAGTTCGGAGTAGGTGGAGAAGACTTCATCGAGTGAGAGCTTGTACAGCTCATGTCCGTACATGTCGTAGGCGGTGGTCTCTAAGGTCACGATGTCGAATTCAATCTTGTTGTCATCCTCGTCGTAGAAGACGATTTTGTTGTTTCCTTGGTCGAAATCGTAGTCAAATGACCCGAAGGTCTCGTAAGCAGCCTCGTTAACGACAGGGAGGAGAAGAGCCAAGTCTAGCAGCTCAATGGCGGCTTTCACTTCGCCACCAGCGCCGTCTGGCCTTGCTGTTTCAGGGGAAGAGATGCTGTACTTAATCCAATTGTTTGAATCGCTACTATCGGTAAAGATGATTACACCCGCTGAAGAATCATAGGTGACATCGAAGGGGATGTCAGGGTAGATTCCAGCTTAGACAGCCCCCGCGAGCGTGGTCATCAAATCCGAATAGGATAGATCATCAATCACTGGGTTGCCCCAGGGGTCAGTGACGGAGGTGGTGAAGGTGCTCTAGTCGATTGAGATTTCGAGCCCAGATTAGAGGGTCAGCTAAATGACATTAGCTGAGTCGTCCACTCTTAACTGCTCAAGTGCGAAACCAACAGCCTCGAAGATCTCTTAGAAACCGAAGGCTTGAGGGCTACCAAAGGGGTTTCCCGTGGACACCTACTTCTAGGAGCTTTCGAGAGTCTAGCCATCGTAAGTCAATTCGATGTCTAGAACTGGGTCGGTAACAACGAACTGGCCCTGACCGAACGAGAAAGTTTTGGAGCCGTCTGAGAAGTAAGCAGCACCGTACTTGTCGGCAAACGAGGTAAACATTTCAGCGAGACTCTGTTTGCCGAGATCTTTGCCATCGTAATCGTACGAGGTGGACTCCATAGTCACTGGGTTGATCCTCAGAATGCCCGTGGGACCGTCAACAACGATCGTGCCGTCGGGGCGGATAGACATGCCCAGCTCTTCTTCGATGATCAGGTAGATGTCTGCAACGTAATTCCATGGGACAGGTACAGTGTAGACAAAGATGTCACTAGAGGTATCATAGATTTCCATGGAGTCTCCAGAGATGATGCTGTAGATCCCTTCGTCAGGGATGACAACTTTCACGGTTCCGTTTTGCATGAACTCGATCGACTCGACCTCGTTGAACCCTGGGATGGTTTGTTCGCCCACGATGCCGATAATGGCTGCGAGTTGGTCGGCGACAGTGTACTCTCCGACGGAGCTGCCGTCACGGTACTCGGTGACTGAGCCAGTAGTGGCGTCAATGCGCATCTCAGACCCTTCTTCGGTAAAGTAAGAGAAGGTGCCATCGGCGTTCAGCTCGAAATCTGCGGTCAGGTCATTGTCAACCTCGTTGTAAATCGCGTCCCAGTCGATTTTCTGGAGAATGTCGATGATAAAAGACAGACTCAGAGTTTCTGGGCCCACTTTGTTGCCTTGATCGTCATAGAAAACGACTTCGTTGGCGCCGTAAGTCAACTTGGCTGAAGTTGAATCACCAAAAGAGAAAAGGGCCTCGGTGCCCGACCCATCAACGAGGAAGGTGATGTAGGTGCCGTCCGTAGTCACGATTCCATACCTCGAGTAGTCCTTGAGGTACCAGAACATGTCGTCAAGGTTTCCTCCATCGATGATTTTGTCGCTCGAGTTGTAGATCGTGAAATTTTAGAAGTCTGCATCCATGACAGCGTAGTCGCCATTGGAATAGACGCAGCGGGTCGTGCCATCAGCCTGCACTTCGTCATTGCACAAGGCTGCTTGGCTTTCTGCCTCTTAAAACGCTAGTTTGATAGCATCCTCGAGATCGAGTACCATCTGGGGGTCCAGCGTGATGTCACTAATTTTGGTCCCGTCTGAGGCGTGTTCAGCACCCACGAGCCCATCCGTTTGGAATACAGTGTAGAGGCCGTTCGCGTCTGTCTGTCTCACAGTGGCTACATCCGTCGCGGTGTCGACCTCGATGGTAATGTCACGGCCATTGACTTGGAGTGGGAACTCTGCCAGCATCCACTGCCATTCCAAGACACGGTCAAAGAAGGTGGCGGTGTAGATAGGCTAAGCAGTGTCACCAAGATCGTAGACGGTGAGGCTGAGGTCAGTTTCGGAGTACACCTTTGAATAGTCATCATCCTAGACAGTGAGGTCTGCGAGCTTTCTGCCCTGGCGCTTGGTTTTGCGGGTGCTCTTGTAAGCTTCTCTAGCTTTCGCAATAGTGGATAGCTTGACCTCCTTCTTGGCGGCTCTGTCTGAGGCGAGGGTGGAAGAGGTCCTCCTCTCAGATTTTCTGCTGCGCCAATTTTGACTCGAGATTTTTACGGAACTCTCGGTTTTGGTCGTGCTCTCGGTCTTGCCTGCCTTCTTGAGCTAGGATTTCTTTGCGTCACCAACAGCACGATCGGCCCTGGCGCGTTTGATAGCGGCGACAGCTTTCTTGGCATGCTGGATGGAAGCGTCCTGCTTGAGGGCACGAAGGTGCCTATGGCGGTGCTGCATGTGTCTCTGGTCCTTGGTGGGGACGCGCTTGAGCACGCGCCTCGCGTTGGGGTTCCAATCAGCATAGGCGCCTTAGAGGTAGTCACCGGCGTTGGCGGTATAGATGTTCTATCCGATGACATCGTTGGAGGCGCTGTCGAAGGTGCCAGTGCCATGATAGTTGGCAACATCGGACTCGAAGGAGCCGACTTTGGTTGCGCAGGCGAGGGTGAAGTTGTCCAGGGTCTCGGAGACGAAGGTGGCGTACTGGCCGAGGATTTCACCCTTGGCAACCTCACTGGCGGTTGTGGTGTAGTAATCGAATTGCACTTCGAGGGTGATCATAGAGTCAGCCTCTAGGACATCGGGCACCCAAATGTAGGCCCCAATACCCATGTAGTCGTCGTTAGTGGTAAAGCTTCCACTTGCTTGTCCAAATTCAACTCTTGTCAGGCCGTCGTAGACGCCCGAGGTAGAAGATGTTG
>Ga0075492_1027387_pt1 | contig 11873 bp, 17 predicted proteins | sample DEB08_RNA1_12_FD_73465 | JGI IMG/M metagenome (GOLD analysis project Ga0075492, IMG submission 73465) | Aqueous microbial communities from the Delaware River and Bay under freshwater to marine salinity gradient to study organic matter... | ecosystem: Environmental > Aquatic > Marine > Coastal...
AAAAGAAGAACAGTATTATTTCGGGAGCGGCATTTTCCTCCGCGCTGATCAACAAAACAGTTCTGAAGCACGAGCAGGCCATCGAAGAGATCCGAGCCAATCACTACTAAAAAGTGCGCAACGTGCTTGACCAGTACATGAAGACGAAGGTGACCGCGGACACGATCGAAACAACTGAAGACCAGATGCGAAAACGTATCATCCCCAACTCCTACTAGCTCATCAAAAAGTAGATGCGCTCCATATCGCCTTCTAACCTGAAGAGGCAGGCGGGAGGCTAGGCAGTGCGTGGCTAGTTGCCACCGTCACTGGTCGAAGAGTTGGAAAATGGGTTCTAAAGCGAGCGGTACTCCAAGAAGCGGGGACTTAGTGAAGTTAACTAAGCAAACAGAGTGGGGCCCAAGAAGTCAGTCCAAGTGCCCAAAGACTTGATCCTGATGAAAATTGCTAAGAAACAGAACGAGATGCAGAATGTGCACAACTAAAGTCTGATGTCCAATTCGATCGGCGCAACCCCGGCAAACATGTCGAACACGGTCGTCCCAATTTAATTGAGAGACAACAATAGCCCCTTCCAACTGCCAACCGTTCCCAATACCACTCGCAACAACTAGTAGAACGTGTCGTATATGGGGCGAGCAACGAATCAGAAAGACTCCTATCTCGAATTTCTGGAAAGCGGCAGCGCACAGATGACAGCCAGACAGAGCCTACAAATGGGCGGCGACATGACGTCGAGAAACAAGCGCAGTCGTGACTTCTTGTTCAAGGAGGGAAGTATGTCGCAGACTAACGCGCAGGGGCTCTCTACCAACATCGGAGTGTCGTAGACGATACAAGGAGATACTACTGGAGATGCGCTGAACACCCAAGAGCAGAGCATTTCGTTCTAGATCACAGATCTGTTAGAGCAGTCACTACACTAACCCCGCGAAGCAAACAATACCAAGGCCACGATCGACTTCTACAAGCGGTCCGTGAAACCTGAGAAGGACATCAAGGTAAAGAAAGAGGTGATCATCAAGAACTACAGACTTAGAGTTGTGGACGCTAATGTGGACCTCACGGAGAAAGACAGACGGATCATGAAGCTAAACAAGGGCACGTCGATTTACGTGAGCAATTCCTTGGTCAAGCCTGAGATCTATCGCTACTCCACGAAGGTCTCAAACGCCATCACCGAGGTCTTCCACGAGTTGAGAACTAACGAGCACATTGGAAGGGGACCGCAGATTTAATCAGACGAGATGATCCTCTCAGTGCCAGGCAACGAAGACTACGACTCGCTCACCTTCCAGGACCAAGTTGAGATGGAGACACAGCTGTAAGAGAACTACAGCCGGAAGGAGATCCAGTGGAACCAGAACGAGATTGCTGAAAGAGTGGACGAAGAGATGGAAACAGAGTTCGACCTTGAGAAAGCGAAAAGCCGTCATGTCTTGGAGCAGTACAAGTCGTCAGGATCGCTAGGGTCGATTGCCCAGAAGCGGGGGGCGACGACCAAGATGTTGTCCGAACAAGCGGCCTCCGAAAACGATAGTGTCAAATTGCCAAGCGGCGTTATTGGTATTCCAACTAGATAATATAATGTGAAGTCATATCCACTCTCAGTGGCGACTGGCTCCTCAGGCACGGCCGGACTCTTCTTAGAGCAAGATGAATTCGCAGCTGTCGAATTTGGCAACCATCTGATGGATAAGTGGGTGAGAGACCTCAAGACTGCGTATAGCGAGCCGATTAACATGCCAAAAACTAACTTCTTGTCAAACGGAGAGCCCGTGGCGCCCACGATTAATGAGATCAACTTCAAGATCTTGAAAGAGTAGGGCAAAAATGTGATGCTGAAGCAAAAGTAACTTCCTATCGATAAGTTGACAGCTATCACACAGATCCAGACCAGGCCGTACCTACACCTGATGCGCTCAATCATCCACAGCAACATCCGCACCTTCCACTACAACTTCATGCAGAGAACCATTAAGTTCAAAGACACGATGTCGCAGTTCTAGCCGACCCACGCCATGCCTCTGGTACAGATGCTTGACTAGGACGAGGTGAAGCAGGCCATCAAATTTGTCAGAGAAGAGTTGACGCATTTGGACCCTCACTTAGTTCAAGACTCGAACCTTCACCCTGAGCTGTTCATGAACTACGACTGGGTGCTCGATCTGAAAGAAAAGCTTCAGGCTCGGCAGTCAGACCCCAGTCTTAACAGACCTTTGATCGGAATGACAGAGTACATCTTCGCCGATGGTTCAAACAAGGCTATTCCCGTGGAGGTAGTCGGCTTCGACCCCGCAAGCACGCGCTTCTATGTGGCGAACAAAGAGCACGGGATTAACACGATGCGCTCCCGAGTCTACATATGCTTGGAAGATGACCATCCAGGCGAACTGACGATGGCAAAACGTGACGCTGTCAGTATGCGCGCCGAAGCCCGACAGTACTTGCGAGTCGCACGCCTAATCCAAAACGAAATGCTGATGCGTTACGGGCACATCGCGCTGCCAGAAGAAGTCAGAACTGCGGTCAACAAGCGGATAAAGATTGACATGAACCGATACGACCCCAGGGATGTCAAGAAATTGATCCTTCAGGTGGAAGCTCTTTACGTCTTCGCTATGCTTAAAGCGACACTGAGTTCTTAACGAGACGACCCCTTCATCAAGAACATGCTGATCAACTTCAAGGTGGCTTCTGACTCCCCTGCCCTCGAAGTTGAAAAGCAACAGTTCACCGAGCGAAGCAGTCTCCAAGGCATCAACGCTTTCAAGATCCAGGGTATTCGCTAAGAACTGGACCACAACTCGATTCTCTTGATGAGTCGCAAGTACATCTAGCTGCCAAAACTGTTGTATCACGTCACGTATGCTGCAATTGGCGCAACCATGATCTTCGCGTCGCCGATCCCTCCAGCTATTCTCATCGGATACGGTGGCAAGGCATACCACAACATAGGTCAAGAGAATATAGATACAAGCGTGAACAAGTACCCGCTGGATCACACCGACTGGGTCCAAGCCCAAAAGGTGATCAGTAACAAGTTTAACGACCTCATCAAGAACAAGTGGTCCTCAAACATCGCGCACGAGATTTGGGACTTTGTCAAAGATGACTTCGATTTCGACATCGGCAAACAAATAACGGTGGCTATGATTGATCCCATCCTCATAAGTATCTTCCTTCAGATCAAGCAATACCAGCAAACAATCCTGTACTAGACCTTTGAAAGAGGCTTGCGCGACTACATGATCTTCATCCTTGGCTTCGCCCTTCGGAACGAGGATGTCAGGAACTCGACCGTCGTTAACACCGTTAAGCACACCAGAGCGATCCGCTTGACGACAGACGACTAGATGGACGTGAAAGTGATTGGAGACTTTTTGAACGATCTGGACCTGATTCCTCTGAAAGAGAAGCCTTTGATCAACTTGGAGGCTATTTTGTCTGAATACGGCAAGACTAGCAAGAAGAAAATGAGAGTCATCACGACTCCGGATCTGGAAAGTATCAGCAAAGACATGTTCTCGATTGTCAAGGCGATGCACGATGCCCTCAAAGGCCTTAAGCGAATCGAAACGACCATCTTCCCAACTCTCGAGCTTAAACAGCCGATTATCCCGTAACCCGACATTGGGCAAAACCCCAAGCTTAAGACTGTGATCAAGATTGTCGACAAGCTGATCGAGCAGTGCATGAAGGGGTGCAAGTAGAAGCTGACCGTGTTTAACTAGTACGTCTCTATCTTCTAGAAGAAAACGGACACGATCATTCTCGAACTCAAGAAACAGAGTTTTGCGCTCGCGAATGAAGGCTCTGAGTAGTCTGGCAGTGACGTAGACGATGTAGGTGACGCTGACTCTTAAGCAGAGAAATCTATTCTGAGTTCATCAAGCGAGGACCTTGAGGATGAGTACGATGAGCAGTCGCCTTTAGAAGATGACAGCGACGCGTCCACGGGCGGGTACCAGCAAAACAACATGGCGTACAAGTCAGTCGAGATTGACCAAGGACTGATGCGCGAGGAGCTGAACAGCATAAGGAAGCAAAAGTGGCTCAGCATGGAGAGCATCGCCGACTAGTACGACTTCGGCATGCTCAATGTCAACTGCTTGCCCTTTAAGACGGAGATTTTGGATCATTGTCAGAAGCTTGAAGACCATTTGTGTAACTATATCAGGGAAGAGTTCCGTGATAAGATGAAGTCTGTTCAGGCTGAGATCTCGATGGTGAAAGGGCGCCTTGATGACGACGTTGAAAGCATCGACGACGTGATCTCGTTGTTGGACTACATTGAGACACTGAAGCGACAGGACAACAAGGTGGAAGAAATCGGGGACTTCATCGAGATCCTGGCCAAAAACATGGACTACATTGAGAGTCTCAAGATCATGTTCCCGGACTGGGAGTACGAGCAGTACTTGGCGACAAGAAACTGGCCTCGCTCCTTCAGCAGGTGGATCATGATTCGCAGACAGCAACTCTTGGCACAGAAGGAGAACCTTATTCATGAGATGTCGATGGAGACAGACAACGTGTTCTCAAAAGTGAACCAGTTCAAGCAAGCAATCTAGGACATTCTTCGCAAAGGACTGATTAAACTCAACGTCGAGGACAGAACAGTCAGAGTCAACATGCTGACCAAATTGATGCACGAGCTCTCAAACTCAGGTCAAGTCGATGGACGCCAGCTTTCGTAGAAAGACATTCCCATGTTTGCTTCGTTTGAGTGGATGGCTCAAGAGACTGGCTGGCACAAGAAAAGGTTCGACTCTGGCTTGGTTGACCAGACTTATGATCGCACTGAGAAGATGAAAGTTGAATTCGATGAGGTCGAAAAGCTAACCACTGTGATCAACAAGAGAGAAGCACTGCTCGGCATCACCAAGACGCATTTCTCAGAGCTGAAGCAAATCCAAGACGACCTGAAGCCGTTGTTCGAACTCTGGGCAGTCGCATCGAGGTTCAACAACACGATGCCCATCTGGCTGGAGGGGCAGTTTGAGGGTCTTGACTCCGCTGAAATCGATAACACCGTTGAAGAGTGGTTGATCGAGCTGAAGCGACTCCAGAAGACCAACGTGGTGCTGAACCACAAGAGACAAGCAGAGCTGCTCTAATTTATCTTCGAGGCACTCGGCTACTTCAAGAAATACATCCCCATGATCAAGATCTTGCGAACAAAGGGACTCGTGCTCCGTCACTGGCGCCACATTGGTCACCAGCTCAACATGAACTTAGATCCCAGCTCCATCTCTCTTTTCAAGATCATCGCTATGGGCCTCTTTGAGGAAGACAAGCTCAAGATTATCAAAGGAATTTCTGACGTGGCTTAGAAAGAGTACGCTGTGCAGCAAGCACTTGACTCTCTGGACAAAGAAATGAAATCCGTGGAGTTTGAATTTGAGACATCTCCTGACGGCGTCACCAAGCTTTGCAAACAGATAAACGACATCGTGACCAAGTTCGATGAGTTCAACCTTCGAGTGAACGTGCTCAAGACCAATCCTCACATGAAAAACTTCTTTGACAAACTGCTCGAGCTTGAGAAAACTGTGAAAAGTGTGACGGAGGTTATTCAAGAGTGGACAATCTTCTAGAGAAACTGGCTATATCTCAATGGCATCTTTAACAAAGCGGAGATCTCGAAGCAGCTAGCAAGTGAAGTGAAGTACTTCCAGTCAATCGACACCCTCTACAAGGGCATAATCAAGCAGATGGTCCTCAACCCCTAAGTCTACCGTGTCCACTACAAAGATAATTTCTTGGCGCAGCTGAAGAAAGCTAACAATGATTCTGATTCCGTGCGTGAAGGGCTGACTGCCTTCTTGGAACAAAAGAGGGAAGCTTTCCCGAGACTTTACTTCTTGTCGAATGAGGAGTTGATCGATATCTTTGGAAGAGCGGACGATCTGATTGATGAGTTGATCTATGGTACACGAGCTGCTTTCATCTAGAGCCTGTTCGAAGGAATGGAGCAACTTAAGGTGAACAGCGCGTCACGCCGTATCGTGGGCATGTACTCGAAAGAGGGCGAGTTTATTAACTTCCCAAACCATGTGGACACATCCTGCTCACCCGAAATGTGGCTTAGCAACCTTGAAAGTGAAATGAAAAATGCAGTCAAAAGTCAAGTTTACTTCACATACGAAGCCATGGACTCTGACATGCCTAAAGTTCCTTTAGAGAAAGCCGACTTCAACAAATGGCTCTCGAAAGACATCAACACTGCGAGGACAATCGACGAAGTCAGCCTTTTGCATTGGGTGTCGAGTTGGCCGGGGCAGGCGACCTACCTGTCGTGCTAACTCTGGTTCACCTAAAAGATAAGTGCCATCTTTACGGGCGCCTAGACTAGAGCAAAGAGAATCAGAGAAGCCAAGGAAGACGTGATCCTCATGGAGACTGACGACTCTTCCAGCAGTGACGAGTTCGCTTCGGTCATTATGCAAACAAGGAACTCACCCGGCCTGTAATCGGTTCATGAGAAAGTCGCCAGTGAGGCCCATTAAGAACGCGCAACTCAGAGCTATGTTGGTTCGATCAAGGATGAGCCTTAGCTGTCGTAAGGAGTACTGGCCAAAGAATCTGAGGCTGGAGAGGCTAACGTTAACCAAGAGCAGGAGGAGAGCGAAGTTGAAGGATCTGAAAAATCTTCCAAAGTCAAGAAGAGCGTACAGAAGGAGGTGTCGAAGGAGAAAATTGTTGTGGACGAGCTAGCCCGCTACGGCAAGCCTAAACAGTCGACCATCCAAAAGTTGATGCGCTTCACAGACAGGTTCTACGTCAACGAGAAGAGACACCCGGATCATCAGATTGCTGATGTGTAAAGCTCTCTCCACTAGAAGATCTTGGCCCTCAGTAAGATGCTCAAGCAGAGGCTTAGTTAAAATGTGCGCGCGTCGGCGATCGCTATGATCACCATTTGTGTTCATTAGAGAGACATGTCGATTAAAATGAGAGAAGAGAGGATGTTCAAAGTGACGGACTTCGGTTGGGAGATGGCATTCAAGTTCAACCTCGCCCACATGGATCAAACCGTTGCACGAGTAGGAGCACCGAGTGCGCTCGATGAACCTCGCGATGTCTGGAGACACAGGTTGGACACACAGAAGATGGAGATCAAGTTCGAAGTCCTCTCCTACCAGAAAGACTACGGCTTCGAATACCTAGGCAACTGCCCCCGTCTAGTGATTACCCCATTGACCGAACGTTGCCAAAAGAGTCTTCTTGTCGCCATGCAATACTGCTATGGTGGTGCACCTGAAGGACCCTTCGGCACAGGTAAGACTGAGACGTGTAAAGATCTGGGAAGAACACTCGCTAGACTTTGCTTTGTGCTCAACTCATCAGCAAACTTTGAGTACGACGGCGTCTTGCGATTCTTCAAGGGTGTAGCGTCAAGCGGCTCCTGGGTGGTCTTTGACGAATTCAACAGAATGGACTTCAAGGTGCTCGCTTTCCTAGCTCAAGTAATCATTCAAATATAGAACTCGCTGAAGAAGCGTGTCTAGTTTGTACACCTCGACGAACAGAAAGTCTCCATTGACGCTGAATGCGCCATTTTCATCACCTTGAACCCGGGGTATGCGGGTCGTTCCGAACTGCCCATCAACTTGAAGAACTCCTTCAGAGCTGTCCAGATGGTAGTGCCCGACTCCATCTTCATCACAGAGCTCCTTCTCTACAGCGGAGGCTTCGTTAACGCCTAGAAGCTTGCCGCTAAGATCATTTCAGTTCAGAAACTTGCCAACATCATTATGTAGAAACACAGTGATCTGAAGCACGACTTCGGACTGAGAGCTATCAAAGCTATTATTTCGATCGCGGAGAACTTGAAGCTCAAGAGTGAAGGTATTCACGACTGTGACCTGCCCGACATTATCAATGACAGTTCAGTAGACATGTTGAACTGCAAGGGCCAATAGTTGATCCAGGATGTGTAACAGGAGGTCAACAACGAGAAGACCAACTCAGTAAGGAGGAGCATCTTGCCAGGCTAAAAACTCGATGGATCGATGAAGACACCCCTTGGAGTAATCAAAGAAGGCATCAACCCACGAATTTCATAACAAGACTCCATCTTCACGGAGACTATCACTGGGTCAGCCCTGTCGGGTCCCCGTGCCCAACCCGATAACCGCAGCTAAGCTGAGAAGCTCAACTCGTAACTCAACAAGCCAAGTAATAACGACTACCAATCATAGGCAACTAGAATGACACCGGTGTCCGAACAATCCGAACGGGATCGTCAAAAGGAATCATCGTAGCATACTTACTACTCTGGGCCTCTCAAGCACATGATGATGACTGGGGAGTTCTTCGACTAGGTCTTTGAAGGCGGAAAGCCAAGAGAGCAGAGATAGAAGGAAAGTGTTTACAGGTAGATCGGCGTGAGAGTTGGCAGTAAGATTGACCCTGATGAGCTCGAAGAATGCATCGTTATCAAGGCGATCAGAGACTACAATCATTCGAAGTTTGCACAGGAGCAGTATATCATGATCGAGGGCATCATTCGCGATGTCTTCACTGGCTCCGATGCCGCATTCAACACCCAAGAAGACTACGGCAGCCTCAAGGACCTTGTCAGGCAGAGTTTCATCACCGAGAAGCTCGACTACAACCTAAACATGGAAACCAAGACTTATCAGCTTTTTGAGATCTCATAAGTCAAGCAAGGCTGTATCGTGCTTGGGTAGACTCAGTCCGGAAAGTCTACTCTTGTCAGACTTCTGATGAGCGCTCTCAATCGAGCTTCGAACAATGAACTTAAGATCAGGATCGCATAGGAGCGCAAGACGAGACTGAAAGCATTTGCTTTGCGCACTAATTCGAATGCTACCTCACGCCACGGCAAGGCCAACGCCAGGCAATCTTCATCAGTCCATAAAGACACGGGGAACATGAGCACAAACTCAGCCCGCAACTTGGCAATGAAGACTAACAGCTCGTTCGACAAAGAGTCCACTTCGTAAAGATAAACCAAGAACAAGTCGTAGGCGAAGAAGAGTCGGCTGAACGATAAGAGCAAGCTGGCAGTGTGGCAAGAAATGTACAAAAAGACAAGATTGGATGCCCACGATCTTATGAAAATTCGAGAGTCGCTCGTCTTAAAGGGCGTGGTATCGAAGAGAATAAACCCGAAGTCAATTCCACTAGACGACCTCTTTGGTGTGATCAACAAAGAGTCTTACGTGTGGAACGAGGGTGTCTTTACCAACTAGTTCAGGCTTTTCTCTCATGACCAAAGCTCAAGAAAGAAGTGGATCATCTTGGATGGACCTATCGACTACATGTGGGTCGAGAACCTGAATTCAATCTTGGACGATAACAGGAAGATGAACCTTCCAAACGGTGAGACTATCAAGATGTCCGACGGCATGTGCTTGCTGCTCGAGACTGACAGCTTGGTGAATGTCACCCCTGCAACCATCTCTCGCTGTGGCTTGGTCTTCCTCAGCCGAACCGAGATCAACAAGAGCAAACAAGTCTTTAACCAGTACTTGCTTAGACTGCCACCAAACTTGTCCGAGTCTATCAAAGACATTGAGAACCAAACAAACTACTTGATGCCGGAAGCACTCGACGTGTTCAACAATGAAAAGAAGAGAGGAAACTTGCTGTTGAGTGGCATCGACGAGCACTGGCTTGTGCAAAACTACGTGAAACTTCTGGACAGCTTCTTCCAAGGTTACTGGATTGAATTTATCAGAGGCCAGTTGCAAAACTCAGATGAACCCTCGCAGTAGAATGCGCTCGCTAAAACACTGCAAGCTCACGGGGTTACTGAAGACCTTGATTAGAAGAGAGAGCAGGATGATGATAAGTTGGACCCGCATGAAGTATACGAACGCTTTGCTAACAGACGTCTGCCGAGTGCTCTCACCGAAGCAGGCAGCGACTTCATCTCGCGTAAGAACGACATCCGTATCGCTTCAAATGACTTCGTGGCCAACGATACTCGATTTGAAAACTCGTTGAAGTTTTTGCCAATCTGGTGCGAAGCTTTCGTGCTCACATCTCTAGTGTGGACATTCGCCCCCTTGTTCAACGACAATGCCAAGAAAGAGCTCAATGAACGGTTCAAGGCGAAGATCTTAAAGTAAAAGTCAGACTTCCAGGCCTACCAGAAGAACAAGAAACGACTTGCTACGATGAAGGAGCAGGAGAAGAGTTTCCAGAGGACGGCAACAATCTCAAAGGGCGGCGTAAATAGCTCTAAGCGTGGCTCTCACTTCAAAAACGGCCATGGAAGCACCTCTAAAGACTTCTTGAATACCATTTCATCAAACAGTTCCTAGTCCAACTTCAAGAGGTCAACATTGAAGGCCTCTCAGTTCAAGTAGCTCTCCGTTGACGGCTTCATGATTGAGAACGACATGGGATTGACCACCGAGTTCAACCCCAACGCGACGACCAAGCCGATGTTCATCTCGGACTACCCCTTCGAGCAAGACTACACCATCTTCGACTGCTTCTTCAACATGGACAACAACCAGTGGTAGAAGTTTAGTCTCGAGAAAGCGACTGCGAGAACTATGCTGAACCATTAGAACTCGTTGCCCTCGCTCCGGGTTGTACAGAATGTGATTATCCCAACTATGGACTCTGTCCAGGCTAGCTACATCATGGAGTGCTTACTGACAACTCAGCAGCCTGTGGCACTTGTGGGTCCTTCAGCCTGCGGAAAGAGCTCCTTCGTCAAAGACTTGATCTTCTCGAACATCTACTAGTACGCGCAAAACGTCTTTTCAGACCACGTGACGTGCTCTCACCACACGACCAGTGACGTTATCAAGGAGAACATTGAGCGGAACCTTGAGACCAAGCGGATCGAGTTTGTGAACAATAAAGACGAGTTCAACAAGACGATGTCGACTAATGAGATGGAAAAGCGCTCAGACTCCAAGAAGCTTCGGCCACTGGGCAGCGCCAACAGTAAGTTGCTTGTCTACTTGGAGGACTTGCACCTGACATGGATTGATAACTATAAAGATCAGCCGGCACTTGAGGCTCTCCGTGACTATCTGATTTCCAAAACATGGTTCTCGGTTCGCAAGCGTGGTATTCGCCAAATCGAAGATGTTAACTTCATCACGTGCCTAGATTCAAACATGGAAAATAAGCAGCAGATTTCATACCGCCTAATGAACAAGTTCTTCCTCTACGGCATCGAATCACCCAGCGACCAGAAGCAGACCAGCATCTACAAAGCTATCATTGAATTGCACGGTGGCACCTGGCCTTCACAGATCCAGTCTCACCTCTGGAAAGTTTCCCAGTCGATCTAGGAGCTCTACGTTGCCTGCAAGGCAAATCTCAAGCCGACTCCCATGAAGGTGTAGTACACGTTCAATCAGAGAGAGAACTTCAAGCTGATTAACGCTATTGCGAAGGTCGAAGGAAACTACTTGCGGAGTGAAGAGAACTTGATGCGCCTGTTCTTCCATGAGGCTATGCGCTCCTACGCAGACAGAATCCTAATGAAACACGACTTGAATTGGTTCATCGAAACTTTGACCAAGATCTGCAAGGAGAACTTCGAGCAGGACAACGAGGAGACTCTTCCAAACGAGAACAAGTCTGGTCAGGGCACCCCAAAAAGCAACAAACTGAACGCACAGTATAGTGGAGCCAAGAACATTAAATACCCGTCAGTGCGCACTTCACGGGAGAAGAACTCCGATGAAATGACCCATCAAGTTGAGACGCCCAAGAAGCAGTCCAAAGCGTCGTGGGAAAAGATCGACTTGAATATTCGTGACCCGCAAAGTCTCTGGTTCAGTATCTTGAATGAAGAAGTTGAAGGCTGCTACCAGGAGGTGACTAACACGGACAATATAACCGGTTTGATAGAAGCGTGGGTCGACCGC
>Ga0075492_1002850_pt1 | contig 11513 bp, 1 predicted proteins | sample DEB08_RNA1_12_FD_73465 | JGI IMG/M metagenome (GOLD analysis project Ga0075492, IMG submission 73465) | Aqueous microbial communities from the Delaware River and Bay under freshwater to marine salinity gradient to study organic matter... | ecosystem: Environmental > Aquatic > Marine > Coastal...
TAGTAATAGAGATAGCATCAAAAAAGAAGAGGCAACAGCCCAAGTGGTCATATCAGCAAAATGAGGGGCTGGCTAAGCAATCTCCGCGGAGATCAAAGCCAAAGAGACAGCGGTTCATCAGCGGCAGCGGGCAATTCTTCCTCATCCGGAGCGGAGGCACCTCCCTCTACGTTGCCGCAGTCCCCTCCACTAACAAGGGGCGGAAATAATAATAATGATAACGATAATGATCGTCGTGGAACAGGACGACTTACAGCCGGGAGATCGTTTCGTTCCGGCGGCAATGGGGGAAATGGCGACGGTCCCGCAAATAATAATACATCATCCGGAGGAGGCGGCGGCGGTGGAGGAGGAGTTATCCAAGCCCTCATGGCCGGACGTGGTGGTGGGGCAGCATTTGCAGATGCCGAAATGGAACGGAAGGTGTCAATCAGTGCACGAAATTTGGGGGATGGAGTAAGTCGGATTGTGTTGGCGGCACGGATGGGCGGAGGATCTTCTGGGCAATCCGGGAATGATCCGGAGGAGTGGAAGGTACGATTGTTAAAATTATTGGGGGGGTCTGATGAGGACAATCAACGGAATTCTAATGGAGATTCATCAGCCTTGACAGAAGATGGTGTGGCATCAGGTGGAGGAAATAATGAAGCACCCTCGGATATTGATATTTTGTTGGAAAACTCCACTTGTGAACGGTTCGTGCTGCGTTGTGTTGAGAATGAGCTCCCTCCCAATCTTATCCACTGTTTGAGATTACTACGTGTGTTGGAGCTGCAGCATGATCATTCCGTGGCACAGAAACAACAGCAATTGAGGCGAAGTAGGCGTTCTGATTATGGTGAAAATAATGATGGCCAAGAAGACGATCTTATCGTCCCGGCGTCTCCCCTATCCACCCAAGCGGCAGCCAAAGTTTCCAAATTATTATGCCTGTTATGTTCTGACCCAAGTGTGGGAGAACAGCTCCGTCCGCACTTGTTCGGACTTCTTGCTTTATCGGGGGCGTCATATCCCAACAGTGGTGTGCACATTGCTGCCGCCGCGAGTGATGTCATACTTGCCTTTTCTCGAAGTTGTCTGAGTGCTAGTCTCGTTTGGTTCTTGCATGATAGGAAAATGATTGTACACATGACGGATGACATTAAAGAGTTGTGTGCCATGACCGGGTCTGGACCGTCATCACCCTCATCATCGAACAATAGCAGCAGCGGTAACAATCGATGTCTGTATGGAAAAGATGCGGAGGAGAAGGGACTGTGGGTTATTGCAATCCGAACAGTGGTGCATCTTGTATCCAACAGTTGTCATTATCAGTGTGTGGAACTGTTGAAGGATTATGATTCTGCGGGGGGATATCATGTCTTGGCATATGCCATTTCGAATAGCAGTATGAAGCATGTGCCCAAATTGTTGGAGTTGGTTACAGCACTTGTTTGCTGTAAGATTGGAGCCACGTCTAGCGCAATGTCATCTACACCATCATCACAGGAACATTTACAAGACGAGGGAATGTTAGCAAATTATAATGATGATTCGACTGATCTTGCCGAGGCCAAGATGGCAATGAATACAAATGCATTCGAAATAATGGATGATTTGATGATACGCTCACTCAAGTTGATTGTAGCATATAAGGCTGAGCACGATGGAAGAAGGCCGGACTTTTCGTCAACCAGCGATTTAACTGCCATGACGGATTTTGCAGTAAAATATGCATGGGATATGACCATGCAGGCGACCACATCCATTGACGATGCGGAAAACGATGTTGGTGTCGACCTGACGAGTGAACTTCTCGTAACAACATTGCAATTGTACTCAGACCACGCCAAGAATTTCGACTTGATTGAATCCGAGTATCACATGCTCTCCCATTACATTCTTGGTTTCCCCGCCTTCTCGGACGTTAGTGTAAAAGTCTTCTCGCTGAAAACGTTGGAATATGTTTGTACAGGATTAGCGGGGGCGAATACTTTTATGCCATTGAGACTTGTAACGGAACTTTTCATCTCGTTGTGCAAACACCTTTTAAAAGAAGCTGCAAGTATTGGCGATGAGGGTGTTGCCGAAGATGATGAGGCAAAAGCCAAGGCCATGGAGGACTCAGCACTTGATCTACAATTACTCTGTGAAACCCTCATCAAATTACTTGAGTTTGACGAGAAAGTGAGCGAGGTGATGCTTGAATGTGGACTTTTGGGGCCCAAGATAGATGATATGCTGGATTTATTGTTTGCAATAACAGGGGCTGATCTTCCAGATGAAGGAGAGGATGTCCTGATAAGCAATCTCCCTCGTCCATCCCCAGCAGACTCTACAAACGTGGATGATATTTTCTCATCGCTGTGTCGGGTTTTGAAAGTTGTGGTTCGTCATCCAAGGGCCCGGTCTGTAATTGGAGAAAGGGGCAGCGCGGCAGGGGATATAATTCATTGCGATAGCGGTTTGAACACACTCTTAATGGTGGGCATACTATATCTTGGGGACACAGCCTCTCGTGGTTCACTAGATGTTTTCGAAACAATGATGGCAAAGAGTCACGATGGGCTATTGCAAAGAGATATGAAATATCTAATTGATATTCTACACAAGTTCGCTGACTCGGCGTCAGAACCAACAACTGAAGAAAATGTCAAATCATCAGACCAGCTTGCCATTTCAAGACAAGGGACTATATTGGACTTATTGAAGAGCATTCTTGCGACGAATGAATCATCACAAGAAGTGTTCCGTGTTTGTTGTGGCTTTGAGTGTGTTGTGCGCCTCATCTTCAGTCTCGAAGGAATAATCAGTGTTGAGAATTCAAACTCCGAGATTGCCACGGCTGCGATGAAACTTTTGAAGTCCGCGTTTGCATTACTAGCAACTGCTACGGGGGACAAGGGCGAAAAGAATTCGTTAACACCTTCGATGTCCATTGACGTTTTATCAGATCATTCGATGTCTTCGACGGCCTTACCATACGCCGCAAATCTTCTATATTTGCGCAGTAATGGGTTCTATGTAGAGTTTGCCAGTGCTATTGCTGCGATGGGTATCTTTTCTGACATATCTCATGCGAGGAGTGTGATGAATCTTGCATTAGAACTGATCCATCCAAGATTGGTTCTGACGGATGGAAAACGTTCCAATGCTGACAAAGGTGCCGGTGACAACGTGCCGATTCGCAATGCAGATGCAACACGTTTAGTTCTTGGTATAGCAATCAGACTTCCTACAACTGATGATGCACACGACCAGCATAAAGCTCTTGCGAAGAATGCGTTCGATGAGTTGCTCCGTCTGTGTGCCAATGATATGGCAGGATCTTCACTATCTCGACTGGCGTCAAGTGGTCTATGTGGTAGCTTGACAAGTCAAACAGAATTTGCACACATGTTAGAAGATCGTTCTCATTTTCTGTATTCGAGGTTTGTGCTATTATTGAGGCGCATAGCTGCATTTAGTATGACATACAACGACTTCGTGTCATTATTGCGTTGTGTGGCTGGGCCTATCCTTCTAGCTGAAGACGAAGAAGTTGACAAGGAGAGTGAGCAAAAGAAGAAGAGAATACGCTTAGCAGTAATTTCATCTTCCGTCCAAGCAAAGAAAGCCACGAGTATTACGAAATCCGAAGCTTGGCATTCGCGTGAAACTGGTTTTTGTAATAGACTTGAAACCTTGTCAGTAATTGCTGAGAGAGGAGATAGGGTTGCGAGATGCGAGCTTGGCGGAGACTCGTTGAACTCCGTCGCAATGTACATGCAAAAAATTCCGCTGGAAGATAGAATTTACAAGCTTGCAGAAGACGGACGAATGAAATTTATCGAAATTGAGAGTGTTGATGCTTCTGCGAAATCACTTGCAGCTTCGTCTTCAGCTGCACCTCAAAGTACAGACACAGTTTGGAGTCCTCTAGTCAGCACTGGCTTTACATACTGCTGTTGGCTGCGTCAGCATCATCCAATCAAAGATGGATCACAAAACAGTCTCTTTGTATTTGATATTTCAAGCCCTCCAGTAAAGAAATCGACTGATGGTTCGGGATCCTTTCCATACGGAAGCAGCGGGCACGACTTCTTCTCTTTCTGGTATGATGTTACAAACCAAAGGTTCTGTGTTCTTACCTCATCTAATTCAAGGGGGGATCCAACATGCTTTCCTATCTCGCCGCTTCCCGCTGGTGTGTGGCACCATGTTCAATTATCGTATCAAGCCCCGAAACGCTCTATGCTTGGGAGAAAAGCTGTGTTAACTCTATTCATCGATGGGAGACCTGTGGAATCAGAGGCTAAAGTTGACGCATTCAATCTTCCACCAACGGCAAGGGTTCACATCGGCGTTCCGAATCCTGTGCTCGCCAGTAGTGGTATTGTGAGAGGCAATCTTCCATTATGGGATCTTGGTCCAGCGTTGTTGGTGTCAACCGTGCTTGGACTCAGAGATGCTACCGCGATGTACACAGCAGGACCCGACTTTCCAGGATTATTTTGGGGCGACCGGCCGCAGCGGCTCTCTCTTGCTGCTGCTGCAACGGCTGCTTTCGTCATGCTTGCTGAAAATGGGGAGAAGGGGAGCGTTGCTGGGGCACTTCGACGACGTAAAATTCCAAGCATGGAAGCTGTTGGGCATGTAATGCGCGAACGAGGATTTAGTGGTGGACCTATTGCAGGACCAGAATCTGATTCTCTCTCTGCAGTTGGTTTACTATGCAAGTATCCTATAGAAAACGTGGTCTTTGGATTTCGTGCATCATCTTCAAGCAACAACACGAAGGATAATTCTTCGTCGAGCAGTAGACGTCATTTCTCACGCCGATTGGTCAATATCTCACGAATCAACTCAAATACGTCAGTCTCTACTGATGCCATTGTGTATGGCTACTCCAGTATTATATCTCCCAACTGTTTTGCGGAGAATGTGCAATGGATTGGTGGTCCAAACATTCTGATGCCCATTGTAAATGCTACACAGTCAGCATCTAGTTTGGCTCTGTCATTACGTATGATTAGAGAAAGTGTTCGCAGACACCCACCTAACCTTGAAATGCTTCAAGCTGGTGGAGGATACCGAATGCTTGCCTTGCTACTACGACAAAAGCGAATTATGGATGCCAGTGTACTTGATCAGTGCTTCGCTTTCGCAGTACATGGATTTGTGCCCGGATTCGCGGAGAAAGATCAAGCAAAAAGTAAGGGTGGGAAGAATGATACTGGGCCGGGTGGAATATCGAAGGCAGTGTCTCATCGTTGGGTGTTTGCTGACCTTGATGCCATGAAATATCTATTATTGAATCATCAGGTTTGGGACTTGAATGGAGCAGGGCCTGAGCTACCACTCCGTCTCCTTGCCTATTTCAATGGCCTAGTTGTCGCGCACTCAACACATGCGGCGTTCAACTCAAGACGGCTGCATTTGCTAGGAATCATTCGTTGGACACTGCATCTTATGCTTGAAGCCACAGAACTCTATGCAGCAGGAGCATCCGCTAAACAAACAGGCGGAAATAGTGATATTCAAAATGAGCGGAAAGCAGCTACAGCCGCGGCTCTCAAAAATGGCTGGTATGCAAAGCCCCCTCTTGTGTCAAGGGTCGCTGCCGGCTGCGATCCCGGTGTTGATATGCTGTTAAGCTGCAAGACATTGCTTCGGAGAGTTTTGACTTTCATGCTCACTCCTGGTGACCTTGAAGCGATTGCAGGTGCCGCAATATATACAGTTTCTATCACTGGTGGGCAGGAAAAGACGTCGGATGACATGCAAATGCCACAAATGTCAGCTAACGCTGGGCAAGAGAAGCTTGCACCTGGCGCCGTTGCTCGTGTATATCTCCTTCGTCTTCTGGAGGAGCTAGTAGTTGACGGAGTAAACGAAATAGTTGCAGATGACACCAAAACTTCGCGCGACGCTGAGGGATCTAATGAAGCTGTGGTGGAACCGCATTCAGGAGGAGGATCGAGTACAGGTCAAACATATTTGGGAACAATGTCTCGCAAGAAGGGCGATCAGCGATCATCACAGGGTGCAGCAGCCGAACCGCAGCACCCAAAGCACCAAGAAGCGCAAATATTCCTTTCAGCTTTTGCAGGGATTCTTACACCTGTTTGGTTTGCTTGTATTTTAGAAGGATGCCGCGAAGAAGCATCTGCGTCGGCAGTCTTGCGGCTTATGATTCTGATGATACAGAATTCTCGCAAGTTTGCATTATCTTTTGAGCAAGCAGGTGGTTTTGCACCTCTTGTTTTGAGTATACCCAAGTTTTCGATTTGCCCAAGCATAATCATGTCGATGCTGAGTAATTTGCTGCATGCCCCGATCTTGCACATGCCATGCTTTGCCACCCTGGAACCGAAACAGCTCTGCGATGTTTTTGATGCCGAAAGTGATGCAGTTGAATTGATTAACAATGAGGCACAAGGAAGTTTACGTTACAATTCTGATCCATCCTGTGGGATTTTTGCATTACTGGCTGAGTGTCTTGGGCGTAATATTCAGTTGGCTTCATTTGATAACGAGACAGGAAAGAAGGCACGTGACACAAACAAAGCAGTTTTGCAGCTGCTGAGTCATCGCCACGCGTTCTCACCTACCTTTCAAAAATTCTGCCGAACGCCCGACTTTTTGGAGCCACTAGCTCAAGCTCTTTGTTTAGTGCACGATGAGAAGCTGCAACAAATGCAAACACCTGCATTTGGAGGAGCTCCCCAAAGCGCGGACGAGCAAGGTGATGAAGCACAAATGCTCGAGAATAAAAACCGCCCTTCACAAAGAGCCGAGTCTGGGGAGTCTGACGACTTTGTGGCTTGGCCAGATGCAAAAGTAAAAGCACCTCGTCGTGGTAGTCTCTGTGAAGCGAACGTAGTCGAAACCCCTACGGAGAGATTTGTTGGGAAGGATAGCGAGGGTGCCGAGGGTAGTGGCATAGGAATGGTTCAACTTTTACACCTTGTTTTATCTCATGCGGTCTTCAATGGACCTTTTGCTGCCCCGCTTGTGAGTGCTCTATTTCGGTCATTCCCGATCCATGCATCGCCGGATCAAGTAGAGGCATTCCACTTGGTATTGATCGAACATTGCCGCACGGTTGTGGAAGACGCCTTGCAACGAGGCGAGCCCATTGCTATTGCAAATTGTATCGGTGTAAGCTCAGTTTTGCTTGATAGGCTGATGGCAGGCTTTTTCACATCCGAACCTGTTTTCGAAGCAGTGCATATTGCGATGCTGACTCTCAACAGTCTGACAGCGAGTGGAACATATGCTTCTCGCACATTGGCAAACGTCGACCAAAACCTACTGGTAGCTGACTCGGCGCATGTTGCTCGTCTAACTTGCCTCACAGCGTTACAACGCAGTCGTCCGATGGGAGCTTATGACACGGGAGATGATGATCTGAAATTGGCAGTTTTAACGAAGATGGGTGAACGAATGCGTCAACTTCTCCTTGTCCCATCCAATCTTCTTGGTGGTGGTCAAGTAAGCCAAGTCACGATGCGTAACAAAGGTGGTTATCCAACACCTCCACCAAACAGTCGTTTCTTCCCTCTGTGGCAATCTGCAAGCTTGTCTCGCTGTTGTCCACCCTCCTTTCAATGCACATATCCAGACCTGACTTCTGTTGACGAACCTGATCGAGCCTTTGTTGTCGCCCTCATGGCTGATATTCATAGCATGCTCATAGATAAACGCCGAGATATCCGCGAAGAGGCTGTGGTTGTAGTAGTTTCTCTTTTGCAGAGGAGAAGAGGCATCATGTCGGAATTACTCATCACTGACATTCGTGGTGAGCATCGCATGGAAACTGTTGATCTAATGAATCGAGGAGGATTTGGTGCATTGCTTGTTGCTCATGAAGCAACAACAATCACTGAAAAGGACAGTTCTGAACATGCCCATAAGTACGCATCTTTTTTCGAGTGGCTTGAGCGTAACCAGGGCCAAGTTGCTGCCGTCTTTCATGGAATTCATGTCCAAGCTTCACGAGTTGCGATACCTACAAATGTCGGAGCGGCTACACCGGAAGAAGCAATTGAAAACGAACAAAAGGTGATGTTACTGAAACTCACTTCACAAGATTCTTCTGATCGGACAATTCTTGGTGGCCTAGAACGTGCAGCACTTGCGCAACGTTCACATGGTGCGACTGCAGAAAGTCATGCGCTTTGGAAGAGGCAGGGATTTGACGACTTATCATCTGGTGCTATGCAATGGAAATTTCTTCTACGTCAACTCAAGGGATCATGTACCATTTGGGAAGGTGGATCTAGTCTCAATGAAACGTCTCTGTTTGCAAAATCAAGATTGATTTCATCTCTGCTCAGAAAGCGCAAAGACACGGGTGATAGCAAGGAAGATAAATCTATTTCCATTTCCGGATCAAACGAATCAGTGAAAAGATGGAAGTTGGATTTGACTGAAGGTTATGAACGACAGCGTCGCCGTATGCTTCCAAACTACGAATTTCATGGTCTCTACAATATCGATGAAAATGCTGACAATGTGGAATACGTTGATGAAGTGGGCTTGAAAGCAAATCAAGAGGAGGTAGCAGGAGACGAAAGCAACGAAGGGGCAGTAGAAAGCAACGACGAAGTAAAACAGCATCCTGTGGATTCAAGGAGCTCTGCATTGGATATGGAGGTCACTGCAGATTTGCTGAAGAAGATGAAGCTGGAGAAGATTGTTGATGACGAAGAAGACGACCTGGAAAATATGGAGGACGAAGATAATGATTACGCAGCAGCTGCTGATGACGCACTGCACGCTCATACAACATTTTCAGTAGAGGGTCAGTCTGCGCACGCCAACGAGCTCGAAAGCAAAAAAGCCCAAAATGTGGAAGATGCTGACAAGATTAATGAAAACGATGCCGGTGAAAGAGAAGCAGAAGTCGAAGAACCTGACAAGACGAATATTTCAGCATCAAGTTATGATCTGATTACAGGTCTGCTTAAAGCAGGTGATTGGCCTGAGAAGTCATACAACGTCAACAGATGCACTGGCCTTGAAGTTAGGAAAGCGCTGCTTCTTTGGTGCCGCAATGCAATCTATGTTGTTGATGGATTTGAGCAAACTGACGGTGAAGGTCTGAAAGGAAAGATCAATCGACTCAAGAAGGTGACGACGAGTTTCCAAGTAAATATCAGACAACATGGAGCGCAGAACGCTGATGCTACTGAGAAGTCAAAAGCTAAAGAAAAAGGGACTGAATCGACTGAAGATGAAATCACTTACCAACATCGCAGCCAACGTATTGCTTTTGGAGATCTTTACTCTGTTTATCGTCGCCGTTATCAACTACAGCAGAATGCACTCGAGTTTTACGATGTTCATCGAAACGGTACTCTTATCGCCTTTTCAACCAATGTCGAGCGCGAAGAAGTTTTATCAAAGGTGCTTGCCACGCCACTCCCTAGCAGCATCTTCAGCTCTAGCGTGTTAGGTGGTGCTACCTCCATCAATTACAAGAAGTTCATGAACAACCTTCGTGCCAAGATCACATCACAATGGGTGCATGGAAAGATGTCAAATTTTGACTTCATAATGCATATGAATTCATTCGCGGGCAGAACATATAATGATTTGACACAGTATCCCGTGTTTCCATGGGTTTTGGCTGATTATGATAGCGAAGAGCTTGATCTCAATGATCCCAACGTGTATCGAGATTTCTCGAAGCCTATGGGTGGGCAAAATGAGAAACGAGCAGTTCAATTTAGAGATCGTTACGAGGCATTGGAGCAGAGCTACGAGTTCGGGGATGGCCCACCACCGTTCCATTATGGAACACATTACTCTTGTGCTGCATACGTGCTCTACTACTTGATGCGATTGGAACCATTTTCGAGACTGGCTTTGTCTCTGCAGGGCGGCAAGTTTGATGTCGCCGACCGTTTGTTTCATAACATTGGTGCAAGTTGGAGCAGCGCTAGCTCGGAAAATCTTCAAGATGTCAGAGAGCTAATACCCGAGTTCTTCTACCTTCCAGACTTTCTTGTGAACAGCAATATGTTTGACTTTGGAACAACTCAGCTCGGTAAGACTGTCCACGATTCAACGTTGCCTCGATGGGCAAAAGGTGACCCAAAACGATTTATTCGTATTCACCGACAAGCTCTTGAAAGTGACTACGTCAGCAGGAATTTACATCAATGGTTGGATCTTGTGTTTGGATTCAAACAACGCGGCAAAGAAGCAGTAACCGCATTGAATACGTTCGTGCATGTTACATACGAAGGCCAAGTTGATTTGGAATCCATCACTGACCCGGTAGAGAGAGAATCTATTATTGCACAAATTCAAAACTTTGGTCAAACTCCCAGCCGTCTCGAGCGCAAAGCTTTCCCACCACGAGTTGTGCTATCAGCTTTCAAAGAGAAAGGTCTCGATTTCAACGCATTAGCGTCTCTTGCAGCTCTTACGCCTCCATTCTGTGTAGTTGGTGCACCACATCGAGTGTATCTTCGTGTGCTCGCTGTTGACACATGCAAAGTTGGAATGGCAGGCCAGATGGACTCCTCTGTTGGAGATTTGTGTCATGTGAAGGGGCAGTTATTAGGCGTTGGTCGAACGTGCGCCCTGATTTTACCGTCGAAGAAGTACTACAGGTTCGGTGGTCCCAACCATGGTGTAAGCGTTCATGTTTCCATGACTTCGGCACGCTACAGAGAAGTGAACAAAGTACTGAGCGTCCACGATGGTATGCATCGGGGTCCAATAAGTGTAGCCAAACCGTCCTTGAATGGGCTTTGGCTTCTTACCGGATGCATCGACTCAACCGTGAGAGTGTGGAAATACAATGGCCAAAATATGCAGCTGCAGGCAACTCTCTGCGGTCATGATGGAGGTAAAATCACTTGCTTGGACATCAGTACAACATTTGGCAGCATTGTGACGGGTGGATCGGACGGAAAGATTTTGGTGTGGGATCTGCGTACTCTCACTTTCTTGAGAACGCTGCACCACCCAGCAAGTGCAAAGGGTTCAGTTCACGTTGGTTCTACAAAATCTCCAGCTGTCAAGTCTGTTTCGATCAATCACAAGAATGGAAACATCGTGACTCTACTGCACTCTACCGTGTGTGTGTTCGATATTAATGGTAATCTCATTGCCAAGCAAGATCCTGGTTTTAATTTTGAAGGAAACGAAGTACCAAGCTGTGCCATTTCCACGGACTGTCCGGAATGGATGGAATCGGGTATTGTAGCGGTTGCTGGTCACATGAATGGCGATGTGAGTCTTTGGAGTATTGATTACGACACTGAACTACTTGTTCTTCGCCACATTTTGCCAGAGCGAGTGCACTCTTGTCCCATCACAGCCCTTCGTGTGTCTGGTGACAGACAAGATACTCTTCTAATTGGAGACAAATCTGGCAAAATGAGTGCATGCGAGACTGTAAAGCTTGAACAATTAAATGCAAGCGAGCTAGAAAGCCTTGTGGTTGAAATGCAAATGGGAGACGATTGATGATCAACGTTACTCTCCCAACAAAATAAATGGATGTGTGTTTGTGAGCATAAAATAGAAATCTG
>Ga0075492_1014599_pt1 | contig 11510 bp, 15 predicted proteins | sample DEB08_RNA1_12_FD_73465 | JGI IMG/M metagenome (GOLD analysis project Ga0075492, IMG submission 73465) | Aqueous microbial communities from the Delaware River and Bay under freshwater to marine salinity gradient to study organic matter... | ecosystem: Environmental > Aquatic > Marine > Coastal...
TGTTACGAAAGTATCCAGAAAGACTAAAGATAGTTTCTAAAATGGGTACATCCGTAAGACACTTTAAGGCGCTCATGCGCAAAAATGTGATCAACTGGAAAAGGACTCCTCTAGGCTCCTGCCTTGAGGTTCTCTGTCCTATGATCCTCATGATCATCATCGTATTCCTCCGCTTCAAGATCCAACAAAAAGATCAAGTGGACTTCCCTTTGAGGGTGCTCAAGCATCCTCTTTTCCCAATCTCGAGACCAGAATCATTAATGTCCGACGACATCACCGCGGACGAACAAAGCACCTTGACCATGTTCTCCGAGATCTATTCTCAAGACGACATCAGTGAGTTTGTCTAGTACGCCAACTACCAAGCTGGCTCCAAGTCGGGTGGCTTCGGCAAAGGACCAAAGCGCTCAGCCCCAGGCCCTCCCGGTGGTCGCAACCTTCAAGATGGCATGGCTCCACCTCCCGATAGTGAGCGCCCCCCTCGTGGTGGCATGGCTCCTCCTCCCGGTATGTCTGGCTCCAAGTACTCGCCTCTGATGGACCCCATGGGTCCTTACTTCTTCTACCCCCAACACTGCTTCTCGACCAACGCGGACATGTACAACAGTACCGTCATTGCCTACGTCAAGCAAGGGAACTAGATCGAGGAAGACGTCATCGCTCAACTGAAAGAATTGTTCGCGCTCCAAGCCAACTTCGGAGACATCCTGAAACAAGCGTCCAGCGTTCTAAATGGCCTTGAAAAGCCCGCCGATTTCAACCAGTAGGTGCAAGCCGTCACCTAGCAGGTCGTCGATGAGACCGCATCGGCTTTTGTCGACAACCTGGTCGCTGAGACTGGCCTCAACATGACCGAGGAGCAGAAGCAGCAAGTCACGGAGGACATTAAGTTTGTCGTGTCTGAGGTTGTTATGGGCGACCCCATTGTTGATTAAGAAAAAATTGCCAATGTCACCAACGAGATCTCCGAGATCTGGCAAGAGGCTGCCGTCAATTTGATCGATTTCGATGTTCTCGACCAGCTGACCGCAAACATCACAGAACAGGTCCTCAACATCAGCCCCGACAATATTGTCGACAGAGACCGCCTTGTTGCTCTTTCTTAAGAACTGGCTTCCACCGTGGAGAGCCGCGTTTTGGACATCGAGGGCGTCAAGATGGTTCAATCCGCCGTCGCTGAGATCGAGTCCATCCTGAGTGGCTAAGCCATCCAGAGACGTCGCAACCGCAGAAGCTTGGAAATTAACCTTGAGAGCGAGTTCACGGATTTGGTCGACGACAAGCTGACCAACCTCACCAACGAGATCGAGAAGGTCATTAATGATTTTGACTTTGAAACGGTCATCAACTCCACCGTTCTCAACACCCACACCGAATCTATCCTGACCGCCCTTGAAGAGCTCCCCGACAAGCTTCAGCTTGACCAGGACCAACTCACGGCCCTCGACGAGAAAATGATGTCTTTCTGGAGAGAAGCCACCAACGCTGACCTCATCGAAGAGTACATGCAAGAGGTCCAGAAGTTCATGGACAGCGTCAGACCTCAAAACTTCGACACCGGTCTTCTCGAAGACCTCGGCGGCAAAGTTTTGCAGCAGGTCGAAGAGGCCAGAAAGATTAAAATGCTCAACGTTGCGCTCCTCGAAGAGATTGTCAAGCAGGGCTAGATTATTGCTGAATTCAACTCTCCCGAGGCGGGTTAGGCCAGAGCTGAGCAAACCGCAATGCAAGCTTAGGAGACTATCATGTCTTTCATCCAGGAGACCAAGATCGTCAACATCGCTGAGCTTGAGTCCGCCACCATGGAACTTCAACAGCTCACCGAGAAGTTGTCTCAAGATAACTTCGCTCTGATCAACATGGAGCAGGTAGACAGCTATCACAAGCAAATCCAGGCCCACATCGAACGTCTTTCCGGTCAAGTTGACCGTTTCAACGAGACGGCCGCTGCCATCGTCGGACAAAATGAATAGGCCTTCATGGAGTTCGTGTCGAAGTTCGCTGATCTCGAATCTTTGACCAGATTCCTCGAACTTAGCGGCGCCGTTCAGGCGCAGCTGATGGACCTGTCGGGCGTGAACAACGACCGCTTTATGGGATTGATCATGTAGCTCTAGGGCATGGAAGAGACTAACCTGAACAACTTCATGCAATCTGAGGAGTTCGGCAAAATGATGCAGGAAGGCATGCAGTTTGCTGACCAGCTCAAGACCGAGTCCCAGATTAACCAGACTGTTGTCGAAGAGTTCATCGCCGAAGGTCAACGCGTCTTCATGTCGATTCAAGAAACTCAGGCCGCCGAAAGGTTGGTCGGAGATCTTGAAAAGTTAGCCGGTGACCTTCAAAGCCTTACCGCTGGGTTTGCTATGAGCCAGCCTGAAGCTTAGCAGATTGAGGAGCTCTAGAGGGCTCTGATGGAGTACATGAACGAGGACTCCGATAAGAGAAAGAAGATCGACGGGCTTCTCAAGAAGCTTGACGAGTACAACATGGAGGTGCAGCAATTTATTGCACAGAACGGCGAGGATGCCCTCGTGAGCGCCTACGTGACGTCTAGCCAAATCGTCGAGTCCAAGGTCATGCAGTACATCCAAGACTACCAGAAGGTGGTCGAGGGTGAGTATTTGGAGCCCGCGATGAAGGACGGCGAGAAGTTCACCAAGTTGTTCAACGAAGAGTTGAGCTATGCGGAGAACATGATCCAGAAATTGACACAGATCGCCGAGTCTGGAGAGATCATTAACCCTGAGGTCCTTGACCTCGTCAACCAAGTCATTGACACCTACCTCCAGATTGAGACAGTTGCCACTGACGAAAGAAGAGTCAACGAATTGTTGAATGACCTTGCACAGGCTCTGCAAGAAGAGGGCATGTACTACTTGATGCCTGATACTACTCTCTTGGAAGAGCTTGTAAACAAGAGGACTGTCTTGATCGAAGAGGCCCAAAAGTTCGCGGACAGCCTTGTCGTTGACACCATCGAAAACCTCACCAGTGAGGTTGAAAAACTTGTTCAGACTCTGGAGTCCTTTGACGAAGAGACCCTGATCGCCGCTGCACGTGAATTCTCGCATTCGCTTACCGGTGACCTTGTTAATGAGGAACTGATCATGGAGTGGCTCTCGGAGTTCGAGATTGTGGCCAACGAGCTCAAGAAGACCGCCGAAAACGCCGAGACGTTCACCGAGCTTAGCCAGGCTATCCTCGATGGAGCCATCAAGGCTACCGGCGACACAGTTGACCTCGAAAAATTCATGACTCTCGACAAGAGAGTCCAGGATGCGCTTGCCGTCTCCAACCTGACCGACTCAAGCAGCGAGAAAACTCTTGAAGACCTTTCTTCCCAGCTTTCCAATGCCGTCAACCAGAGCCAAAACGCTCTCTCTGAGGCTGAGTTCAAGCAGCTCGCCAACAAGATCGAGTAAGGTAATGGCAACGCCGGCGCCAGTGTCAAAGCTGAAGAGCTGAACTCCATCCTCGACCAAATGCAAAACATGATCGATGATAACCAGGTGCTCGCCGGAAACGCCGAGCAACAAGCTCAAATGACGACGCTTATCGAACAAGCCATCGTTAAGAGCAAACAAAACAACACTGAGCAGGCTGCCACTAGCCTCTTGAACGAAGACTTCTAGAGCATCATCGACGACTTCACAGCAGTTGTCGACTATGAGCATCTGGAGACACTTTCCACTAACTTGCAGGTTGAGCTCGAGGCAGCCGCTGTCAAGCAGATGCCTCCTAACACTGCACGACTCATTGACCTGTCCAAGGAACTCCAGGCTAACGCCACCCAGTACGTCGACATCTTGGAAAACGATGATGTACTTGGAGCGCTCACCGCCGAGCTCACGGACTACCTCAAGGCCAACGACTTCGAGAGAGTGCTGAACGTGACTGACGAATTCAAGGCCGTCTTCGAGAAGCTTCAGCAGCAGGCCAATGTGACTGTTGAGGAAAGCGCATCTCTTGACAGCGAAATAGAGGCTGAGTTCTACACTATCGTCGAAGCATTCCAAGCCAAGCTTAATGATAGTGAGAAAATTGCCGCGATCGAGGAAAGACTTGCTGGAATCATCGCCAACAAAACTGAGACCCTCGTCAACATGGACCAGGTTAACACTGTGTTCCAGAGAATCAACGAGTTGGCCTAGACCGTTGGTGAATAGAGCCCCGTCGTTTTGATCAACGAGGAGCTCTTTGCTTAGATCGAGCAAGAGATCATGGTGAGGTACGAAAACCACGAGTTCATGAAACTTGCCATGAAGGTCAACGAACGTATTGAGAACCTTGGTGAGACTGAACGCGAACTGTAGCAAGCCCTCGCAGCTGAGCTCGCGAGAATCGAGGAGAAGCAGATGCAGTTGATTCAGGAACTTCAGCAGCAGCTCGAAAAAGCGCTGATGCAGGAGAACCCCTACTTCAAGGAAGGCTCTTAGTTGGCCGAAAAGATCATGAAGACTTCCGAGGAGGTCCAAGGTCTTTACGATGAAAATGCCCAGGTTCAAGTGGCTAAAGTCACCGCACTGTACGAGATGTTGGAAGAGGCTATCACTAAGTAGGCCTTTAACACAGATGGGGCCATGTAACGATCTGAGGAACTCATTCAAGAGCTTCAGGGCGCGGTCATGGCTTTTGCCGGGGAGATCCCCGAGAAGTACGATTTGGTCAAACTCATTGAACTTTCAATGCAAGTCCAAGGAGAGGCCATGAAGCTTAACCTTAATGTGGAAGCCGGCATGGAGAAAGGCATGGAGATTGTTGGTCGTGCTCAAGAGCTTGCCATGAACATCCAAAACCAGCTCCTGTCTTCCGAACAGTTCGCTAACAACACCGCCGAGCTCTAAGCTTTCATCGGTGAAATTCCCGCTGATGTTATCGACATGGAGCTCTTCCAGAAGTTCTTCGCCGAAGCACAAACCTTTAGTGACTCTCTTATTCTCGATGTAGAGCGATTCATGGAAGAAGCGATGTCTTACCAGATGCAAGTTCAGGGTAACACCCAGAAGTCAATCATGGACTTCATCAGCAACGATTTGATCGAATAGGCCTCTAGTGTGTTCATGAACGCATCTGAGGACCCCGAAGCCTTTGGCCTACTCGCCATCGGCAACCTTGTCTCTGCGGATGCGCAAAAGAGCGTCCAACAAATCTGGGTTGCTGTTTCGGCGCTCGTCAAAACTGCCACCAGCGAAGACCTTCTTGCCAGACTTGATCCTTTGTTCCAGTCGCTTTAAAACCAACTTATGGCCTCCGTGAAGCCCTAACAAGACGCTCAAGATAAAATCGAAGCAAGCATCATGCAGCTGATCGAGGAAGTCCAGATGATCGATCTTGAGCAGCTCCAAGCTGATGAAACCTTCATCAAGATCGTTCAGGCTCTCCAGGAAGAAGCTATGCGTTTCCAGCAGAGACTTGCCGAGACCGGTGTTATTGACATGCAGGCCATCCAAGATTTCTAGGAAGCCACTATGCAAGCAATCGCCGTCTTGGACGACAGAAACGTAACCCTCGCTTCATTTGAGAACCTCACTATGGAAATCGAGCAGATCGTGCAACAGACCATCCAGGTTAACGATAAACTCGAGGTGCTTCAGGACTTGGAAGTCAAGATCATGAACGCTTACACCGATATCAGCGAGAACGCTTTCAACTTGCAGGCTCTCGAAGAGTTGGACCGCCAAATCATGGCCGTGTTCGAAGCAACCTTCGACATCGCTGCGATTGAAGCCGCTCTCAACTTTAGCGAAGGTGATGAGCCTTCAACTCTCGACAGACTTCGCCGTCTTCAAGACACTGTCACTGCCAGAATCAAGCTTAACGAGCTCGTCAGTGAGGTTTCTTCGGATCCCACGACTAACCTTAACAACTTGGTCTCTGGACTTAGCTTTTCGCTTACTGGTAGTGAGAGCCCCTAGGTCAGCTTGAGCGGACTGCTCGAGCAGACTACCCAGCTTAACGATATCATTGGCTCCACCATGATCAACAAGTAGGTACTCAATGACACGCTTGTCCAGCTGGACAATGTTGTCGCTGAGACTGAAGACGCTATCAATGTTGAGCTTCTCCAGAAAGTTCAAAACATTGTGTAGGAAACTGAGCTTTTGTCGCAGGAAGGTGGCTTGAGCTTGGAGACCCTTGCATCACTCGCCAAAGTCGTCAACGAGACTGTCGCTGATGTGAACATCTTCCTTGATGCCAACATCACTTAGGAAGCTCAAAACGGTATCCTGTACAAGGCCGTTGAGAGTGCCGTGTCAAGTGAATTGGGAGTTGATGTTGCTCTTCTGAGCTAGGCCTAGGGATTGAGCTCCCTCGGAATTTCACTCCAACTTAACAACATTGGTTTCTTCACCTTCAAGGAATTCGAAACCAAAGAAGCACTGCATGAGTACATCAAGCAGGAGGATTATGGTCGCAGCCCATCGATCCCTGCCGTCTGCTACGGTTTCTCGATTACTGAAAACGAGGAGAAGAACAAGTACGCCCTCGAGTTGCACTTCAACGACATGCCTCCTCCCCAGTACCAATCCATCCCCAACCAAAACATGGCGGCCGCTCCCGAAGCACAGCAGATGCCTCTCATCGAGGAGTATACTTTCTACTCGTGGCACGGATTTGCTTACATGCAGAACTGGGTTGCCAACACTATTCTCAAGAGAAAGACTGGCAAGGCTGACGCGTCGATTGTTGCGCTCACTGTACCCCAACAGATGGCGCCCATTCAGATCGATCCCTTCGGAAAAATCATCGAGAACGTGCTCAACTTCTTCTTCTTCCTGATGTTTGTTCCTGTTCTATACAGAACAGTCTACCGCATCGTGAACGAGAAGGAGAACCGTGCCAAGGAAAGCATGAGAATGATGGGATGCAGAGATAGCGCCTACTGGCTTTCTTGGTTCTCCTACTACACCATTGTCTCCCTTCTTCTCATCACCCTCAGTTGGGCCATCCTCTACCCCTTCGTCTTCCCTAACAGTAACGGATTCCTGCTTTGGCTCTTGCTTGTTCTCTACGGGCAATCCATCTTTGGCATGATCCTCATCATCCAAAGTTTGTTCACCAGAGCTAGAGCCGCTGCCATCACCACGACGATGGTGTACTTCGGTTCGGGTCTCGTCAACTTCGCAGTCGTCAGTGAGTAGACTCCCAGATGGGCTCGCTTGCTTGCATCCCTGTCCCCCACGACTGCCTTGACCCAAGCTATCAAGTCTTTCGGCCAATTTGAAGTGCTTGGTATCGGTCAAAACTTTGATACTTTCGGCATGCGCTACCACGACTACAGTGTCCAAGATGGTATTATCTCCTTGGCTATCTGCTGCGTGTACCTTTTCTTGCTTGGAATCTACATGGAAAATGTCATGCCTAAGACCTACGGTCAGAGAAGAAACCCTTGCTTCTGCTTCTTGCCTAGCTACTGGTGTGCCGGCAGAAGATCTCGCAAGTCTTGCAAACGTGTCGAATCTAAAGACGATACTAAAAAGCTTGAACAAGAGATTGCGCAATCTTAGCAAAAGGACAAGAGTGTTGATCACTCAGTTCTGCCCGATGGCACTCCAAACAGCCTGACTGGCGATAAAATTTCTGATGAGTTTGAGCGAAACCAACTGAACCCGGACTGCTATGAGCCCGTCGTTCCATCAATTGCTCAACAAGAATCCTCCGACAAAATTCTCAAGATCGACGGTCTTGAGAAGAAGTACGGAAACGGATTCCATGCTGTTAGAGGCATCAACTTGAAGATGTACTCTGACCAGATCTTCTGTCTGCTCGGTCACAACGGAGCAGGAAAGACCTCCACCATCTCCATGCTCAGTGGTCTTTTCGGAGCCACTGAAGGAGAGGCTTCTGTCTTTGGAGTTGACATGTTCAACGAGACTGATCGTGTCAGACAGTTTATGGGCGTGTGCCCCCAGCACGACGTCTTGTTTGACCTGCTGACTCCTGAGGAGCACCTCGACATCTTCTTCGACTTCAAGGGAGCCGACCCTAAAAATAAGAAGGCGGAGATCGCCAAATTGATGAAGGACGTCGGTGTTGATGATAAAAGCAAGAACATGGCTTACCAGCTTTCGGGAGGCAACAAGCGTAAGCTTTCCGTTGCTATTGCTCTCGTTGGCGGCTCCAAGTTCGTGTTGCTCGACGAGCCCACCTCTGGGCTGGACCTGAGTGCCCGTCGCCAGCTATGGAACATGCTGAAGGAGTACAAGAAGGATCGCATCGTGGTGCTGACCACACATTACATGGACGAGGCGGACATCCTTGGTGACCGTATTGGAATCATGAACGAGGGCAAGATCACCGTCCTCGGCTCATCCATGTTCCTCAAGAACAGATTCGGTGTCGGCTACAACTTCACCGTCCTGAAGAAGTCTCCCCAAAAGGATGAAGTCATCTTCAACTACTTGAAAGAGAACCTTGGCACAGATGTCACCAAACTGTCTGAAGTCCAGGGCGAAATTAGCTTCCAGATCCCAAATGCCTACCAAGCCATGTTCATTGATTTCTTCAAAAATCTGGACGAAAACTTGGACAACCTTAACATCCGCAGCTACGGCATTTCTATCACGACCCTCGAAGAGGTGTTCCTGAAGATCGGAGGCATGCAAGACCCGGGCAAGCTGCTCGACGCAAGCCACAATCTCAAGCAGAGTGAAGTACAGAGCGAAGGACCCAAGGAAGAGACGAGTGACTACTCTATCAAGACTGGTCGCACTGACTTCGGATTCTGCAGCAATTTGATCGCTGTTCTCAAGAAGAGGTTCCAGATTTACTCCAGAAACAAGAAAGTCATCTTTAACGAGATGGTCTTGCCCGCCCTATTCATGTTGATCGGTGTCTTCATCGCCAGCAGAAACGTGGTGTTTGTCTCTGAAGGCCGCGTTCTCGAACCTAGTCGCCTGCCTCTCCAGCAAAGAATCCTCATGAACGAAGAGCCCGTCAACATGGCTGGAAGTGATCTGTCCATGAACTTGTTCGCTGAGAACCTGCCAATGGCTGCAGAGTCTTTCGATGTGACTTTGAGACCCTACAGTGAACACGGCCGCATGAACTACACTGAGTTCTAAGATGCTGTCTTCGAGTTCGGTCAGCAGATGAACCACCATGACAACTCTCACTACGGCTCTTACGAAATGTACCAGGCGAGCCAGGCTGACCAGAAGTACAAGTTCATCAATTACGTGAACTTGACTTCGCCCGATGCTGTCAGTCTCTACCCCCAGTTCATGTACGAGTCCATCCTCAAGGTGGCGACTAACGACAAGGACTTCGAGTTCAAGACAAAATTGAGCCCTTACCCTTTTACTTACGAGCTCGACTACATTCTGGACACGGCCGATGCTGGCACAATGATCTTCATTACAGCCATTGCCTACCCCCTCATGTTCACTGCAATCGTCAGCTACCTTGTCGTTGAGAACACAACTCAGCTCAAGCATGCTCAGTTGGTCGCAGGAATGCGTCTTTCCGCTTTCTGGATTGGAAACTTCATCTTTGATTTGATAAAGATGGAGCTCACCATTCTGGTCACAATCGGCCTGTTCTACCTGTTCGGAATCGGATTCACGTTTGCAGTGATGGCAGTATTCCTTGCCCTTCCATTCGGAATTATTCCATTCACCTACTTCACCTCCTTCCTGTTCACAGTTGACAGCGCTGCGCAGACCTTCACCATGTTCTTGCACTTCTTTTTCATTATGGTGCTGAGCACGGTCGTCTACGTCATGAGATTTATCCCTGAGGTCGAATACTGGGGTGATGTCCTCAACTGGGTCTTCAAGCTCGTGCCCTCCTACTGCCTTTCTTCCGCCATGTACTTCGACAAGTCAGGAGAAGCCTTGTCCGAGTTCAGAGAGCGTAGTAAGGGAAACGGTGCTCAAGTGAACCCCGAGCTTTGGGCTTTCGAGAACATTTTCGCAGATGTCTACATTCACTTCGTTCACTTTGTGTTCTGGTGGATTATGATTATTTTGCTCGAAAACGGACTCGCTCACAAGCTGAGAAGGTTCTACATGCTCTGCTTCTCAAGAAAGTTCCCTCAGCCTGTTGAGTTGACCCTTGACGAAGATGTTTATGCTGAGGAGTCTCGTGTTGAGCAATCTGACGCCAAGGAGATGGCCGTGCGTGTCAAGGACCTGAGAAAGGTCTACATGACTGGAAAGGGGCCTTGCACTCCTGGAAAGCCCTTGCTCGCTGTTGAGAGCGTTTCCTTTGGTCTCAACGAGGGAGAATGCTTTACACTTCTTGGAGTGAACGGAGCAGGAAAGTCGACAACTTTCAAGAGTTTGACCAATGAGATCGAACCCACCGCTGGAGCTATCCACATCGCTGGCTTCGACGTGCAGAAGAACTTCAACAAGGCGAGAAAGATGATGGGATACTGTCCTCAGACTAACCCCATCTTCGACACTATGTCCGTTGAAGAGCACATCGAGTACTACGCCAGAATTAAGGGTGTTCACTCTACTTTCAGGAAAGAGCAGGTTGAGCTTACCATCTCCGAGCTCGGCCTTACTGACTCAAGAAAGAAGTTGGCCGGTGACCTGAGTGGAGGAAACAAGAGGAAGCTGGCTGTTGCGATGGCTGTGGTCGGTCGTCCTCCCATCATTCTTCTCGATGAGCCCTCTGCCGGTATGGACCCAGAAGCCCGTCGCTTCATGTGGGACGTCGTCGGAAAGATCTCGCAAAACAAGACCAGTGCCGTCGTGCTGACAACCCACTCGATGGAGGAGGCCGAGGCCCTCTCTACCAAGATGGGCATCATGGTCAAGGGCGGAATCTTCAAGTGCTTCGGTAGCTCCCAGCACATCAAGGACAAGTTCGGAACGGGCTACGTCATCGAGATCAAGGTGCGCACCCCTGACCAGGAAGACATCGCTGAAGTTCTTGAGAAGTTCATCCCTGAATCTCACGGAAAGGGCGGTGACAACATCAACTTGTTCGACGCTGTCAGTGAAATCAGAGGTAGTGGCATGCCTGAAATCATTGTTGATTAGATCAATCAAGAGATGGTCGGAGAAAACGCCTCCAACCGCACTGACTCTGAAGCCGAAGACGAGACCGACAAGAAATCATCTTTCGTCAAGGTTGACAGCTTTGCTGGACAGCTGATTACGCAGGGCGGCTTGTTCGGTGTGATCACAGAGCTGAGCAGAACTTTCGAAGAGGTTCAAGTCATCGAGAAGTATGGTAACTACATGAGACTTCGTGTTCCCAAGGGCACCGAAACCATTGGTGCCGTGTTCGCTTTGATCGAGTCACTCAGAGACGACTGCGACATCTCGGAGTACTCGGTCAGTCAAACCACTCTCGAGTAGATCTTCCAGAGCTTCGCCAACCTCAACTTCGACCAACAGATCGATGTCTACAAGTTGGACGGCAAGAACGGACAGCTTATCAAGCAGACCGTCAAAGCTGCCGACAAGGAAGCTTGAAACAATGCACTTTATTGACCAGCGCGCAAAGCTAATCCTTGGCGCACTCGCTATTCACTAATGCAGATTTAAATT
>Ga0075492_1074616_pt1 | contig 11411 bp, 5 predicted proteins | sample DEB08_RNA1_12_FD_73465 | JGI IMG/M metagenome (GOLD analysis project Ga0075492, IMG submission 73465) | Aqueous microbial communities from the Delaware River and Bay under freshwater to marine salinity gradient to study organic matter... | ecosystem: Environmental > Aquatic > Marine > Coastal...
ATTCATGGGTTCAGTCCTCCAGATTAAACCTTCGACTTGTTCATAGTTAGATCGGTTAGTTTCGGGTTTAATAAAAATGACTTTAAATACCTTCGTTACGCCTATTTAAAAATTAAGCTTGCCATTTCTATTAACTCACTAGCCCATTATGCAAAAGGTACGCTATTGCTTAAGCTTTAACAAATTAAACATTAAGTTTCAGGGTCTTCTCACTTCTCTTTTATGATAGCTTTTCACCTTTCATTCACACTACTGTCCACTATCGATGTTAAATTCTTTAGCCTTAGAAATTGATTTTCCTATATTCAATCGTATAAGTTCATTCTACGATCTACTCAAAAACTACTCCAAAATACTTGAAAAAAAAAAAGCTACTCTAAAATAGTTCTAATCTAAGTGATTAAAATCAAAGTTTAAACGACCATAGTTTAATAAAAAGCGTTTTATTAACCGGCATCGACGATAAACAACTGATCAATATTCAGTTTTATAAGCTGTGAAGACTAATTCTCTGAAAGAATAACTTCCATAATTAAGTGTAGGTTTAAGTTTAGACAACACGAAGCGTGTTACTAGACTATAAATTGTCGTAATATAGGTATAAAATTCTAAGTAAAAAGTTTTAGGGGCATATTTAATAAAGGTTCGTAAACGTACATCTTCAATAGACTTAATCTCTTTACCAACTTCTTTATAAACAATTTCCCCAAACCCTTTAAAAAACGCTTTAATAGCAAAGGATAAGAATACTAGATACATAAACCCAGTATAAAAATCTGCTGAATCAACTAATTCAATCCCAAATTTTTCAGAAATTAAAAATCCAATAAACCCTGCGAATAAAGCAGCAACTCCACCTGATACAATATCATGTTGAGGAGATCTAGAATATTTTAACTTTGTATATAAAAAGTCTTTACGAATAAAGTTTATATCAAATAAAGTTCACATAGGATTACTATGAACATTTAAAATTGTATTATCAATAAAAGTTCAACGAGAACTTAAATTAGTTAAAGTTTGCTTATTTCTTAACGATAAAGAATTAGTATGATTTACTGTAAATTTTTCTGTACAAAATTTATTAACTTTTCTTTTTAAACTACGAGTTAATCTAAAACGTGTAATAAAATCTCCGGAGACGTAATCATTAATATAAAGTGCTTTTTCAGGAGATACAGGTAAAAACTCTCCGTCTACAGGCTGTGATAAATTGTCATGGTCCGGGGTACTTCAATAGTAAGATAGTCAAGATTTAGTATAAGGAGTTGTAGGTTTTTTTAAATCGAGTAATATATGACTGGGAAATCTCATAAAGAATAAAAAATCTTTTAAATAAACTTTAGACTAAAACTTGGTGTAAGAGGTTTAACTACAAGGGCTGATTGTTTAAAACTGATTAGATGAAGATTTAAACAATAAATTGAGTAAAAATTTAATAAGTATTGCTGCTTTACAAACATTGCTAGTAGGTAATGATAATCTAAACGAGCTAAGAAATATCAAAATCCATTAGCAATAAGGTCAGGGTTCTTGATTAAATGGTTTAGATTAGATCGAATTGAGGTCATACAAAAAATATACGGTAAAAATTTCTCTTTTTTTGATCACGTTGATACTACACTTCGAAGTTTCACTGTATTAGATTTAAACCTAGGTTGTTTAGAAATAACAACTAATCATTGTATAGGTTGCAAACGGGACTCTCATACACTACATTTAATACGTAGTGTCATGGATTTTGTTGTTGGGTATAAATTTCTTCAAAGAAGGGATAATAACTTTCGGTTAAAATTAACCCAATTAAACAGTAAAAAGATTTCATTCTCAAGCCGAATGAGTTTAGAAGTAGGTTGAAGTGTATTTTGCTGATTACTTAATTTAACGGGGTATTTCATAAAAAAAATTAAAGTTTACTTACTTCACTTAATCAGGAAGTTTTATCATATGAAGCAAAGCGAATGTAATCATTAAACTGTTTATCAGAGTTTGAACTAGTACCATTCACTGAATTTTTGAAAACAAAGTGAGTACATCATAAAAAAAATAAATCACGTTTCATGAAATAAACAACAATTGGCATTCAATGATGGTAACGACCACAAATTTCTTGACACTGACCTCAATAAATTCCAGGTGTTAAGAAAGTCATAATTCGGTGGGAAGTATACCCAGGAATACAATCAATTTTAACCCCAGCGGAAGGTACTGATCAAGAATGGATAACATCACGAGAGGATGCAAGGATTTGTAAACGAGTTTCAATAGGCATTGCTACAGCACCAGTACCTTGGAGTCGGAGCATGGAGGTAATACCTTTCTTTAAAGGGCGAAATTGACTTTTATATAAATCTTGAGTATTTCCAACTTTTTCAGACTTTTGAGGCATGAAAAAATAATAAAAAAAATAATTATTGACTAAAGTGGTGTTAATAGGTGCTTTAGTGATTCTCTGATCTAAGTGTAATAATCAACCTTTTAGTAACATAAATTTAAAATAATCAAGTGAGTTATAATAAACCTCACGAGAATATTCTGAATTATAAGTAGTAGGGTCAATAAATAAAAAGGAAGATTTTAATTCTCGAACTAAAGGGTGTTGAGGATTTGCGGTAAGTAACTTGGGTAAAGCAATAACTTTTCGATTAGTTTCAAAATACTGACGATATATAAATTCTCGCTTTGTTAGTAAATCAACTAATAATGTGTTATGGTAGTGGTACGACTGAATTGACGATGTAGGTCGTCATGATGACTTATTATAGATATTGTTTCCCGAAATTGAGGGAGTAAACTGGGTTTGAGTTTGGTTAGTAAAAAAGTGATCAGTTCAATATCAATGCATTTGAGTTAATAATACTCGAGAATAACCACTATGGGAGTTGGTATTATGTAATAAAATACTGTTTAAATCAGTCTTATTCCAAACCTGAGAACGTGCGTAGAGGTAAGGAGTAAAAAGTCAATTAGGTAGATAGTTTTTACGAGCTCGAGAGATTCGATTTAAATAACGATCAGAAGCTTGAATTTTATCTCCTTCACTTAAATTAAAATCATAATTTTTACGAGCGTAAGGAACTCCAATCGTAGAAAATTTGGCTAATGACGAAGGTTGAACTTCTACCATACCTCATTGAGCATATCAGTCAAATCAAAAATGTCGAGTACCATCAGCTGTCATACCTAATAGGAAAGGGAAGTCGTAAAACCAAGTGTTTAAGGAATTACTTAAAGTTGAGAATTGGTTATAAGACTGAAGATGTGAAGAGTTATAAAAGGAATTATTATAATAACTAGTTCGATTCTTTCCTAGTAATTGTTCATAAGGAATTCTTGCTTCATTAATAAAAGGTTGTTTAATAAAGATATCACTAAAGTGAGATAATTTAATATTAGAACGTCCTTCCTCTAAACGAGCTCGAAAAACTTTTTGAATAGCACTATAGGTAACAATAGAATTTTTTGCTGTTTTACGAAGTGTAACTGGATTTGAGAATCGATTTGTATTATTAGTAAAGATAGATTCAGAAGTAATTGTCATTAAATCAGTATCATCGATATCATCAGTCATTAAAGAATTTACTAGAGTATCATCCGAGGATGATTCGGAATGAATTGAGAAATCATCAAAATCAGCTCTAAAGTTATTAAGTACACTTACATATGATTGAGGGTAAAGGTAATCACTACTAACAGTTAAAGGTGTTGTGTTATTTTGATTAAAAAATAGACTATGTTCTTTGAAATTTGTAAAAGACTCATCTACATTTAATACAGATTCAAGTAAAGGATACGTTCCAAAATCTTTTGTTAATGAAAGAGTTGAGGGAGAAAATGGCTCCTCAGATTGGACGATATTAGCATAAAATTGACCTAGTAATGATAAGTCTTTAATTCCGGGAGTTAGTAAATCCTCTTCAGGTAACAACTCTTCCGTATTCTCATCATAATATAAAACATCGAGACGTGAAATATAAGGCTCAGCATAAGGGGTTTTTTTAAAAGATTCACGAATATTTAAGTAATCTAAATGATTATAGCTTGAATATGAAGTTTCTCAATAAGCTTCTTCTAACAATTCAAGAGCTTGAGCATTACGGAAGTCGTACTCATAATAATTGTTAAAAAGGGGTAAATATGAGCTATCCGTGTTAAAATTTGATTGAAGCACACTACTAACTCGTAAGTCTGAAGTAGAGTTTGCTCAAAACATTTGTCAATAGGTTGAATTTAATCCACTAAGAGCCCCGTCACGACGTCCTTGAAGAATATTTACCACCTCACTGGTAGTGTTTTTTTGTTGATAAATCATATCACCGTTAAAAGATTTAACGGTACTTGAATTAATTGAAGGGCTATCATAATTCAAGTATGATAGTTTTGGATTATTAGACATAATAGGATGAATACTTTCATTATAACCCGAGCGGTTAATTAATCTTGGCAAATTTTGTGCGAGACAAATTGGAAGATTTGCTATCTCATCTTCTGTTAGAACAGAGTTATTAGATAAGTAGGCTATATCTGACTGAGGAATACTAGTTGGAATATTATTTGGGTTTCGATTCAATTCTACCATATGACGAATCGACTGTTCACTTCCTAAGATACTTTCATCATTAGATGCTGTTTCTAAAAAGGATGTTGTAGTTTTAGGTACTGTAACTGAAGAGTTGATATAATTTTGAATTTTAACATCAACATCTTGGGTTGATACAGCCTTAACATTTTGTTGAGAATTTACAAGTTCAAACTTTGATGACAATAAAGTATCTTTCTGGTTTACATTACTAAATACGGTTGGAACGGATTCATTTACTTGAGTATTAGTTGATATTCCGACAAATTTACCAAACTCATTATTATGAGTAAAATCATTAGTTAATTGATTTTCTAATTCAACCTTTGTAGTATGGTTCAAAAAAGCTTCCATACCTTCGCGATCTAAAAAGTTACTATTATTAGCAGCGGTAGCAGCTCATGCAGTTAAATTATGTTGACGCTTTAACCCATAAGTCGATGATTCGATAAATCGATTTTCATTGTCTAAAAGGTTGTTAATTTGTTTATATTTATCTACAAAAGTGGAAGGTGTATGAACTAAATTAGTGTTAAATGTTTTAGAAGCTGTTCGAATTTTTGTGAAAGCAGACGAATTAACAGCAGTACGGGCTCCAATATCATTAAAGTTCATAAAATTAAACATTTTATTATTATCGATAGGTAATACAAGAAGGTGGGCAGGGGTGATTACTTTGTCCGTTACTTTATTTTGATATTGCTTTCAGACGTTATTTGCAGACAAGTTTAATTCAGATGTAGTACTATACTTTAAAGAGTTACCTAAGAAGGCTGAATAGTTAGGTTTTAAGTTATATTGTAAATCAATAGCTTTAGGATAATAATACTCTCAACCTCATTGATAAGCTCTAATACCTACCATAATTTCTTTTGTTGAAAAACCATCTAGAGTATCTGACGCATCAGTTGTTTCACTAACAATAATAGAAATGGCCCAAGTTACGGGGACCATAGCAGTAATTAAATCACCACATTTAGAACGACTAACACCTCGTGTTTCTCGACGAGGTTGACTACGTAAGGCACATCAACGTGCAACACAAATAAATGAAATGAAGAAGAAAACAATTAGAAAAATAAATACGAATCAAAGTCAGAATTGGTATTGGAGTATATGAATAAAGAAAATATCATCGTGCATTTGTGAAGGAGCTGCAATAAAAGGAGCTGGGTAATATAGTTTTTGGTTAGGGGTAGAAGCCTGGAAAAGGGAACGTACATGTTCTAGCTTCAATAAGTCACGTGTTTCATCCATAGTCATTAAATACCCATAGATTTGAGATTTAGAAAGTTTTGTAACGTCAATAGCGTTACCTTTATGATAAAAGATATTTGATTTAATAGTAATATTGTCGTGGTTATGTAATCATAGTGTAAATTCAATAGCATCATTGTCGATCTCATCAGCAGTGAGGAGACTATAAATCTTCTCTCTAGAAAGGTCAGGACGGGCTTTATGAATACGTTCTAGCTCTACGTTTAGACGATGAGCTCCGTATTCTAAGTAATCTGTGAAAACTAAATCTCCCGAAAATGCAAGGTATTTAGAAGCTTTTTGTTCAGGAGTTAATTGGGACATTCGATCAGTTAAAACGTTGTACTCGGGGTCGAAAATATTAGGAGTGGAATCTTGTTTATTTGTTAATAAACTATTGATATCAGCTGCCGAGGCAGAAATTTGGTTATTAAATTGACTAAGTGTTAGCATATTTAAATCATTATTAATTACCATGTTACTTACAATTGTATTAAAATCATAAGTATCACAAATTAATAATTGACTTAAATCACCACTAACAGCTTTGTCTATGTGATTGTCAACTAGATGACTAATCTGATTCGTATCTAACACGTATGTGTAATTCAATAAGAACGCTAATGATCAGAACATAGGGTGGGAAGCAAGATTCGAACTTACGACCTCTGGAGCCACAACCCAGCGCTCTACCAACTGAGCTATACCCACCATTTTTTTTTTAAAATTCAGCTATAAAATTGTCTTATACAACGTTTTAAACTTTTTACGTTTAAGAGTTGCAGGTACAGGACCAAAAAGATATTTTGATTTAACATCTTGTTTTTTTCTAATTAAGATACTATTATTCATACTAAAATAAATTACAGAACCGTCGAAGCGGCTAATAGGTTTTCGTGCTCGTATAATTAAAGCTCGACAAATATCTCCTTTCTTATTAAATTTAAATTTAAAACCTTTGTACTCAATACGAGGAGGCTCTACAACTCGTGCTGAACCTTTTACAAAAAAACCAATTTCAGATTGGCGACGCTTAAAACCGCGATATAAATGAAAGACTTGCATTCAATTAATATTTGTATTATCAGCAACACTTAATCAAGTTTTATGGAAGATCATTAGAGTTTAGTTTTTTTTTGTTTAATTCATACCCTTGTACCTGTTGACGTCGATTGTTGCTTTAAAACATTCTGATTCCGAATAAAATAAGTAGTATTAAACTGTTTCAACATTTCATAATTTAGTAATTGACTATAATTAATAAACGAAAAAATTCGTTTAATCATGAAGGTTAATAAAACGGCTGTAATAATACCAAAAAGGAGCATAAAATTAATAATAAAAAACTCAAAACTATTATTATAAAAGTAGATTTCACGAAGAAGACTAAGGTCAGTAATGATATATGAAAAAAGAAAATCATAATAGTCGTATCAACTAATAAAAACGAATCAGCTTTGGCAGAAACCTTTCATATAATCAACATCGACAGGATTTGCAAAGAAGTATAAAAACGCTAATAAAAAAAAAGATGCGAAGAGGGTAAAACATAACTCCCGACTAGATTTGGACATATAAGCTTTTTGGTGTAAGAAAGTAGAGTAGTGTAGGATAAAGATAAAGAAAACTAAACCCACTCCTAAATCAATTACTCATAAAAAACCAACTAAAATATCTCCGTCATCTAATAAGATGTAAAATCCAAGTATAACAAGATAAATACCAGCTAAATATCAAAGAGTGATAAGGTTCACAGTGAGAGTAAAAAATAGTAAAGTCATAAAAGCTAATGATTGTAAAATAAACATTTCGTTTAGCATTTCAAATACACAAAAAATGTTACTATTAGAGGTTTTTTTCTACAAAAACATAAGAATAAAGAGTAACTTCTAATAACTCATTATTCACAAAGTTTAACTCATTCAAAGATAACGAATCAATCTGGTTGTATCTATAGGTTGACCATCCTTTGGTTTGAACAACACGAATTCTGGCAATCTCATAAAGGTAAAAATTAATACGTGTATTAAATCGAGATACTCCTAAACTATTACGCACTGCAGGTCGACCTTGACGAAGACTATCAAAAATCATGATGAAAAAAGCTAACATACCAGCCACACTTAATAAGTGCCCAGCAGATGTAATAGCATGTCACCCTCCTAGAGCGGCGGGATAATCTAAAACTCGTCGAGGCATACCACCATATCCTAACCAAAACATAGGAATAACAGTCATTAATTGACCAAGTAAGTAATAAATACAGTGTAAATATCCTCAAATTCTACTAAATTTAACCCCAAAAATGGCAGAAAAGTAGAAGTAAAAGGCACCAAACGATGCGAACATTGCAGATCCGGCAAACATTACATGGAAATGACCAATAACGTAGAACGAATCATGGAACAGGATATCCATTCCAGTGTGTGCAACAGCCATCCCACTAATACCTCCTGAAACAAAAAAAAAAATAAAGAGTAATGTAAAAATAAAGGGTAATTCAACTGAAAATGAGCTATTAACTAACGTAACACATCAATGCATTAATTTAGTAGCAGCAGGAACAGAAATCATAACAGTTAAAGTACTAAATAACATTCTTGTTGTGTGGGCTAAACCGACCATATACATATGGTGACCTCAAACAAAAAAACCTAGGAATGCAATTGTGTACATCGAATATAATAAACTAGCTCTAGCTGAAACTCGCTTTCTAAGATAAAAAGATAGAATAGTATTATTAAACCCAAAGGCAGGAATCATAATAACATAAACTTCAGGATGTCCAAAAAATCAGAACATATGCTGAAAAAGTACAGTATCACCTCCTCCAGAATAATCGAAAAAGGAAGTTTGTCAGTGTCTATCGGAAAGTAACATTAAAATACCGATTGCCAACATAGGGTTAGCAGCAATCATCATTCAAGAAGCGACCATAACTCCTTCAGTAAAAAATGAACGAGCATCACGCATTTTTCTATTATTTAAAGTGGATAAGTATCGATAAGTGACTAAAAAATTTGCTGAACTTACAATAGAAGAATTTAAAACAAGGAAAACACCCATTAAACCGATATCAACTTTCCCAATAGCAGTAAATCGCGTACGAGCTGAAAAGGGGGTAATCATTGCTCATCCAGGTAGAACATCACGGGCATTTCTTTCGATAGCTCATAATACTCCATCTTCGTTTAAGTAGCGTTTATACATTGTTTTTTGATGACGTGCAGCGAGAAGTTTACAACGTCAAGCCTCTCGAGTAAATTTTAACTGACGTCAGTTGGCTGAGATTCGTTGTTGCATCGAACTCGTATTAAAAATACGATAAAATTTTTGATCTAGCGCGTTAATCGACAATCAACGGTGATTAATGAAACTAGACTCACTACTTAAGGTTTGAAAAAAATGAAAAAAACCAAAAGTAGGGGATCCGTTAACACTAAAATTAGAGGTCGTTTCGGTGGCAGGTTTACTAAAAGACATTAAATACATATTAAAATGACTGCTTCATAGTTCTGAAAATGATTCTGATAAAAATCAAGCAGACTGTCTCATACCTCGTGTCAACTCACTACAAGTTGAAACGAGGTGAGGGAATCTTTCAAGATCAACTTTACTAAAAAAATTTCCAGCTTTATAATCAGCAATAAAGATGGGATGTTGGAACTTTTGATATCTATAATTTGATGCCACTTCTTGATTCATAAATAATAAGTTTTCATGAATAGTATATGTATCATCTGATTGAGAAGAGTAACTGAACTCTACATTGTCAGTACTTAGGGTAGAGGTGCTTTGTGTATTGAAATGACTAGTGACGTAAGTCCAAAAGGTCGAATTTACCCCACGTAGTCCAATTACGAATTCAGCATTTAACCGCCCAAGAGGGTACTGTACTTCAGATAATTCAAACCCAAACTTAATAGAAAATTTAGATGAAAAGAAATTGTTTCTACAAGTTTGTAAAGTATTTTGGAATAATTCTATACAAATTTGAAAAAAGTTATAAAAAAAACGGGCGATAAGGAAATCAGCATAATACTCATTAGTTCTGGGATCATGTGTAAGGATATGGTTAGGTTTTCAAGCAGGACTTGCTCAATATAATTTAATACGCTCAGAAGTTCGAGTAAAATAGATACAAAAAGTAGCCTTAATAGCACGTAAATTAATTAAGACTGTTCGGCTAGCAACGGAGTAATAACAATAGAAAATAGTTCAGATCACATGAAGATCGTCAGCTACAGGGATTTCAGGATGGATTTGTTTAGGACGGTAGTAAAGACGCATTTTATGATGTCCCATGTTATTATCCATTAAACCAGCCATTAAATTAAAAATAAACACACGGTGAAAACCTCAATAATGGTTAATAAATAGTCAAAAAGGTTCATTTAAATTAAAAAAGTGTAGAAAGTTATTGACTCAACGAGCACACTCATTTTCAAAAAAATAAGCACTTGAGATTCCAATAGTAACAAAACTACTTCTTCCATATTGATTACATGAATAAACAGCAGTACCACGGTCAATAAACTCTTCGAAATTCATAAATCAACCATATGCAGGGATAAAGTAATCAAAGTATAAAAGTTTTTGAATATAGTTTATAGTAGTGTAGATAGGGGCGTTAGGTGTAAATACTTCACGTTGAGTGTAAGAGTCAATAAGTGTAGTACTATATACTTGACTCTTTCCTTGAGAAAGTGAGGTAGGACCGTAGCGAAACATGAGTAACATATTAGGGTTGATAGAATCTAGACTGTTAGTTTTGAAACGCATACCAATACTAGTTTTTTCTAAAAAATCATGATGATCTTCAGAGTTAATAAGTTCATGGAAAAAACGTCCTTTTAAGATAGCTTGGATTTCACGAATATTAAAACAGTTCATCCGTTGATATCGTCTATCTAAACATACTAACTGACAAAGCATAATAAGACCTGCAGGTAAAAATCAAAAGGCTGCACTATTTAACCGGGGAAACGCAACATCATGAACTCCTAATTGTGTAGGGAGTAAAAAATTTCCGAAAGCCCCAAATAATAAGGGCATAATCATAAAAAAGACCATAATAACGGCATGAGCCGTTACTACACTTAGGTATTGTAAACTGTCTCCAGCAAGGATACCAACTCCAGGGTAAGCCATTTCTAATCGAATAATCGTAGCTAGAACCATTCCACAGATACCAGCAAAGATAACGAATCAGAAATAGTTTAAAGCAATACGTTTGTGATTAGTTGTGTAAACTCAACTAATTAAATAAAATCTTACTCGACCTTTAATAAGCTTCAAGCAGTGAAACACTCAGGTAACCATATTAGAAGTTCGAGCAGCGATTAAATGGAAGTTACCTTTTCAATCGATTGAATATTCGTAATTTCGTTCTCTATGAAACCCCTGTACTGTTGAATTTTTTACTAACCCAAAAGTATGTCGAAACTCGCGATTTCAGTAAGTTACGGATTTAATAGTATATTTAATAGATTCTTGAGATGTTTGTTGATTCGTTGTAACACGAGTATTTAGAAAAAATAAAAAGGTTTTGAAGTTCAATAGTAAACTTGTTCAT
>Ga0075492_1072120_pt1 | contig 10976 bp, 1 predicted proteins | sample DEB08_RNA1_12_FD_73465 | JGI IMG/M metagenome (GOLD analysis project Ga0075492, IMG submission 73465) | Aqueous microbial communities from the Delaware River and Bay under freshwater to marine salinity gradient to study organic matter... | ecosystem: Environmental > Aquatic > Marine > Coastal...
TTACATGGAATTACTGAGATCCCATGTAGCATGGAGCGATATCGCTACGGCTTTCAGTCTGCCGCTCCACTCACCTACTCTCATTTTATTCATTACAATCCACTAGGTCGTCATCTTGCCATGGTTCACAAGCAAACAAGCATACAAACAAACAACAGATTAACAGAATATCATCTTCTCCATGTCTGTATGAAAGAAAAAGATCTGGGACCCATCCAATCATTAAAATCAGAATGAAAATCCACAAATCCAACAAAACAATTCTAAGAAAAGCTACACAAGTTTTTTTAATTGTTCCTAATTAACGCTGTTATGAGCATCCCTAAATTTGGATTCTACCCTACCGATATGATGACAGTCATCAACACTTGAATATTGAAAAAGAGCTTTCACTCGTTCCTAAATTTGATCATCATTCATCGCGTTATGTCGAATAGGAATAGGTGTAAAAGGTTGTGGTACCCCCGCTAGTGCTAGTGCTAGTGCTAGTGCTAGTGGTGCTACTACTAGAGTAACTTTCCTCATAGGTAGTTACTTCAGGACTAACCATCTCAAAACTACCCTTTTCTTCAAAGGTAGTCACTGTGGGCTCCTGTTGCTCGTAGTACTCCTCATAGTTCTCCTGCATATTTTCCCCGCTCTCGATGGTCAGAGATTCTTCAGTGGTTTCCTCAAAGAAGTACTGTGTGAAAGTGAACTCAGTATAAGTATGCTCAATCACAGTTTCGGAAGTTTCGAAGTACTCGACCTTGGTGTAAGACAATGGATCGTAACTTGGTTCCAAAGCTCCACTTTCCTTGTACAACCGAAGCAATACATCGGAGTCAGACATCTTGGCTGTTGTACCGTCCCAGACTTCTGCTATAGCACGCACAGCATGTCCTGCGAAATGGTCTGGCAAGGGTGTGCAAGTTGAATTGGCAGATCCAATGTATGTAATGCAGTTGTTCTTTTCATCGTACGTAAATCCCTGGATGTTTGATGTGAACCTATCCATTTCCACAGTGTACTCAGTGTTGTTTTCATCAGCCGCAAACATCAAAGTCATGTCTCCGTAAAAACCAACACAGTTATGCTTTTCTCGCAATCCGAAGTCGAACTCCAATTCATAAGAGTCAATACACAAACCAACACCACATTGTTCTTTGTTACCAGTGATACTAAATGTTTCTCCGTCAGACATAGGACGAGAGGTGAGCTCGGTGTGTGTTTTATTGACGCCCTCAACTCCAATCTGGTATGCATCAGACCACATACTCATCCAGTCAACAGTAGAATATCTGAAAGTGATTGGATCTTCGTGTTGGGAATCATAATTCGACAAGTAGTATTCTTTGTAGTACATTTCATAATTTCCATATCCAATCCATGACGAGTAGTCATAAATGGCTTCCGAAGAATTACTTGCAACGTATGAGCGAAGAGGATGGTAGAAGCCATAGAGTTGAGCTGCTGCGCCATTCCATACTTGGGCTACAGCACGTACAGCCTTATTCTTGAAATGGGCTGGCAATCGTGTGCATTGCTCGTTTCTGGATCCCACATGTATCACGCAATTGTTCACAGCATCATAGGTGAAGCCCTGAGTCTTTGAAGGAGATCTATCCATCCTACGTTTTACCTCTGTACCGAGTTCATCTGAAGAGTACATAACATTTTCGTTTCCGAACATACTAACGCAGGCGTAGTTTGATCGCAATGCATGATTAGTTTTCAAATCTTCCGAATCGACACACAAACCAACGGCAATATTTTGTGAACTACCAGTGATTTCGAATATTTCCAAGTCGACGAGAGGACGAGATGTCATCTCAGTATGTACTTGGTCTGAACCTTCTACTCCAATCTGGTCTGCATCAGACCACTTCCCATCCCAATCGACAGAAGAATGTCTGAATTCAAGAGCAACGTTATAGAATGAATGATTTTGTCCCACTGAATATCCCAATTCATAAAAGGCATACATTCCACGTTTAATGTATGTAGAATAGTCGTAAACTGCTTCAGTAACATTGCTTGCCTCATAAGAACGAATTTCAACGTCAACGTCAGAAAAGTGAGCTGCAGTGTTGTTCCAAACTTGTGCCACAGCCCGCACAGATGCACCCATGAAATGGGCTGGTAAGGATGTGCAAATCATATTGGCAGATCCCACGTGAGTCACACAGTTGTTCTTTGCATCATATTTAAATCCTTGAATGTGGGAGGTATTTCTGTCCATTGCCACGGCGTACTCAGTGTGATCTTCGTTCGCAGCATGCATGATAGTTTCGTCTCCATAAAAGCCAACACAGTTAAAGTTATACTGCAATCGTAGGTTATTCTCCAGATCATCTGAATCAATACACAAACCTACACCTAGGCTTTGAGAGGTACCAGTGACACTGAAAGTTTGTCCATCGTACAGAGCACGAGATGTGAGCTCAGTGTGTGTTTCGTTCCATTGGTCACTTGAAATTCCAATCTGGTATGCATCGGACCACTTGCCGTTCCAGTCGAAATCAGATTCCCTGAAAGTAAGAGCTCTCACGTTGTAAGCAGCAAAGTCCTGTTGAGTAGTATACTGCATAACTTGTTGTCCAAACTTGATGTAAGACATGGAATCGTAGTTTGCATCAAAAGCTTCAGTCGAAAGATATGAGCGAAGTTCAACATCAGAACCAGTGAACTTAGCAGCTGTGTTATTCCATACTTGTCCAACAGCGCGTACTTGATATCCTGCAAAATGATTTGGCAAAGGTGTGCACGTCGAATTGGCAGATCCAACATGTGTAATACAGTTGTTGCTAGCATCATATGTGAATCCCTGGGTATTTGAATAGGTTCGATCCATCTCAACAGTGTACTCAGTGTTATCTTGGTATGATGCGAACATAACTTTCTCGTCTCCGTACAAGCCAACACAGTTGTAATTTTCTCGTAACTCGAAATTCGATTCTAGATCAGTTGAGTCAATACACAAACCAACACCGAGATGTAAAGAGTTTCCGGTGATACTGAATGTTTCTCCATCGAACAAAGCACGGGATGTAAGCTCGGTATTTGTTTTATTCCAAACCTCACTTTGAACTCCAATCTGCTCTGCGTCAGACCACATACTATCCCAGTCGATAGAAGCATATCTGAAAGTAAGAGATCTATCCAAAGAGTAGTCCATTGAATAGCTCAAGTATGATGAATAGTCATAAGCTACTTGGAAAGATTCAGTGGAATCGTATGAGCGATATACGACCGGTGATTCAGAGAACTTGGCGATTGTGTTGTTCCATACTTGTCCAACGGCTCGTAGACTGCGGCCTGAAAAATGTGTTGGCAAAGGTGTGCATGTCATATTTGCGGATCCAACATGTGTCACGCAGTTATTCTTTCCATCAAAAGTAAATCCTTGGATATGAGACTCGATTCTATTCATTGCAACAGTGTATTCAGTAAGATCAATAGTGGAACCATACATCACAGTCATATTTCCGTAGAAGCCAACACAATCGTAGTTCCATCGCAAGCTAAAGTTGTCCTCCAAATTATTCGAGTCAATACATAAACCAACAGCGAGGTATTGTGAAGAACCAGTAATGTTGAATGTTTCTCCGTGGCGTAGAGTACGAGATGTGAGTTCAAGATGTGTTCTGTTCCAAACATCGCTTTCAATTCCAATCTGGTATGCATCAGACCACATTCCAGCCCAATCGAAAGAAGAATATCTGAAAGTAAGAGCTTTCTCTACAGAGTATTCCATTCCGTACATGCCATACATTCCATACCTGAAGTAACACGAATTGTCGTAATTTGCTTCATAGAATCCGTATGCAGTGTATCTGCGATATTTAACAACACTGTATGACATCTTTGCAACAGTTTTGTGCCATACTCCTCCCACAGCACGAACAGCTCTACCTCTGAAGTGGCCTGGTAATCCAATGCATTTTCTGCTTCTAGATCCAATATGTGTCAGACAGTTCCACCTTGCATTGTATTCAAATCCAATGAAATGAGAATACTCAATGTCAATTTCAACAGTGTATTCAATACGTTCTTCCCAAGAGTACGCCCACATCACAAGAGTGTTTCCAGAAAAACTGACGCAATTGGGGTTTCCTCGTAGCGCAAAGTTTGATTCCAAGTCTTTCGAGTCGATACACAAACCGACAGCGAGATTTTGTGAAGTACCAATGAGACTGAATGTTTCTCCATCCATGAGAAGACGAGTTGTGAGCTCAACGTGTGTTTTGTTCAAATCGTCACTATCGATTCCGATCTGGTATTCATCAGACCATTTGTCGTCCCAGTCAATAGAAGATTGTCTGAAAGCAACAGACTGGCTGCTGTGATAAGAATGATCTTGACTGACGGAATATCCCATTTCATACTTAACATACATTCCATATCTAAAGTATGACGAATACTCATAAGATGCTTGTTTTGATTGACTTGAAATGTATGAGCGATACGCAACGGAGGATTCAGAGAACTTAGCGATTGTACTGTTCCATACTTGTCCAACAGCTCGTAGATTCTTTCCAGCGAAATGGACTGGCAAGGGTGTGCAAGTAATATCGGCAGATCCAACATGTGTAACGCAGTTGTTATCAGCATCATAGGTGAAACCCTGAACGTTGGAAGAAGTTCTATTCATTTCAACAGTGTACTCAGTGTTGTTAACATTAGCAGCATACATCACAGTCACGTCTCCGTAAAAGCCAACACAGTTGTAGTTCCATCGCAACCCATAGTTTGATTCCAAGTCGTTCGAGTCGATACACAAACCCACAGCGAGTTGTTCTTTGGTACCAGTGAGACTGAAAGTTTCTCCATCTAAAAGAAGACGAGATGTAAGCTCAGTATGTATTTTAGTCTTGTCGCCGCTTTGAACTCCGATCTGGAATGAGTCTGACCACATATCGTCCCAGTCAACAGTAGAATATCTGAAACTTAAACCTTGCCACTTATCAACTGTTTTAATCTGACTAACAGAAAATCCGTTTCCATATAAGACATACATTCCATGTCTAATGTATGATGAGTAGTCGTAACTTGCTTCATTGGCGACACTTGAAACATATGAGCGAAGTGCAACGCTTGCATCAGATATCTTGGCGATAGCATTTCTCCACACTTGTCCCACGGCCCGCAGGTGTTTACCTGCAAAATGGGCTGGTAATGGTGTACAGGCTCTACTTTCAGATCCGATATGTGTCACACAATTGTTCACAGCATCATAATCAAAACCCTGGATATGAGAAACTGTTCTATCCATGGCAATAGTATACTCGGTATTATTTTCATTTGTAGCATACATGACTGTGGAGGTTCCGTACATTCCAACACAGTTGTAGTTTCTTCGTAATGCAAAGTTTGACTCCAAATGTTCTGAATCAATACACAAACCTACACCAACATGACGTCTATTTCCAATGATACTGAATGTTTCTCCATGTCGGATCAAACGGGCTGTGAGCTCGGTGTGAGATTTTGTAAGATCAGAACTTCTAATTCCAATCTGCTCTGCATCAGACCACTTGCCATCCCAATCAACAGTAGATTCTCGGAAAGTGATGGTATTATTGTTGTAGACTGAATGACCTTCACTGACAGAATATCCCATGTCATACATGACATACATTCCATATTTCATGTACGAAGAATAGTCATAGTCTGCTTCAGTTTTTCCCCTTGAGGCATATGATCGAAGTGCTATGGATGATCCTGAAAATCTAGCTTTCGCTCCGTTCCAGACCTGTCCAATAGCTCTTACGGCTCTTCCTGAAAAATGAATTGGTAAAGGTGTGCAAGTCATGTTTGCGGATCCGACATGTGTCACACAGTTGTTACTAGCATCGTAAGTGAAACCCTGAATATGGGAGGGAGATCTATCCATCGAAACAGTATATTCTTCGTTGTTTGCATCAGCAGCAAGCATAACAGTCCCGTCACCGTAAAATCCAACACAGTTGTAGTTCCATCGCAACCCATAGTTTGATTCCAAATAATTCGAGTCAATACACAAACCTGCGCCGATTTGTTGTTTACTACCAGTGAGACTGAAAATTTCGCCATCCTGAAGAGAACGAGATGTAAGTTCTGCGTGTGCTTTATTCCAATCTCCGCTTTCAATTCCAATCTGATCAGCATCAGACCACTTGCCATCCCAGTCTATAGTAGAATATCTGAAAGTGAGATCATGAACCTGTTCCATTGTTTGAATCTGACTAACAGAATATCCCATTCCATACATTCCATATCTGGTGTATAACTCGTAATCGTAATAAGCTCTATAAGATCCACTTGAAATATAATGACGAAGTGTAACTCCAGATCCAGATATCTTGGCAGCTGTATTGCTCCATACTTGTCCTACAGCTCGTACGGATTTTCCTGCAAAATGGTCGGGCAAAAGTGTGCAAGTCTTACTGGCAGATTTAATATGTGTCACACAATTGTTGGTGGCATCGTATTTGAATCCTTGGACATGAGATACTGCGATATCTGTAGCGACAGTGTACTCGATGTTGTCTTTTTTCGCAGCATACATTACAGTTGCATTTCCATAGAAACTAATACAGTTGTGTTTCCAGCGCAATCCATAGTTTGATTCCAAATCTTCTGAATCAATACACAAACCTACACCGACACGCCGTTTGTTAGCAGTGATACTGAAAGTTTCTCCATCATTAAGAGGACGAGACGTAAGCTCAGCATGCGTTTTGCCTTGACTTTCAACTCCAATCTGGTCTGCGTCGGACCATTTGGTGTCCCAGTCAACAGTGGATATTCTGAAAGTGAGAATATCCCTCTCGTCAATGATGTTTCCTCCTCTTCTTCCAGTTCTTCTTGCTCTACGTCCGCTTCTTCTTCCACTACGACTTCCATATCTTCCATACTTTTTATATCTTCTGTACATTCCGTATTTTCCATACATGCTATACATTCCATATCTGATGAATCTAGAATAGTTGTAAATAGCTCGATATGATCCACTTGCTCGATATTCTCGAAGCTCTCTGTTCGAAGTAGTTAATCTTGCTGCGGCTCCGTTCCAAACTTGTGCCAAAGCTCGGACAGATTTTCCTTCGAAATGTGCTGGTAATTTTGTACAAGTCTTACCTTTGGATTTCACATGTATCACACAGTTGCCGTTTGCATAATATGTAATACCCTGGAAAGGAGATGCAGAAGGTCTATCCATCCTAAGTTTGTATTCTTTGCCATTTTCATCGGCGTATCGCATCCATGGATCGTCTCCCCAAAAGCCAACACAGTTATAATTGAATCGAGTTGCATATGTTGATTCCAAATCATCAGAATCAATACACAAGCCTATTCCGACTTGATGTGCATTACCAACGATACTGAACTCCTCACCATCGTACAAAGGACGATTTGTGAGCTCGGCATGAAAATTGAATTTTTCTTTGTCTATGGTTCCAATTTGATCTGGATCAGACCACTTGCCATCCCAATCAACAGTAGAATATCTAAAGCTTAGAGGATCATTATTTTGATAGTCATATGTCTCAGTAACCTCAGGTATATGATTCTCTGCCTCTTTAACTGCCTCCTCAAAGATCGTTACAGTGCTTGACTCTTCTTGCTCGGTTTGAACAGTGCTTGACTCTTCTTGCTCGGTTTGAGTTTCATCAGTTTGCTCCTGGACAGCTGGTTGCACATAGGAAGTGGATTCATATTTCTGCTGCTCAACAACTGGAGCTTCATAAGCTTTATGTGGATGACTCTGTGAACCATCTTCATTGCTGTCGAACCATTGCCATTTTACGATTCGAATGTTGTCGATGAAGTATGACCAGTCCTTTGGAACATTGTGCACATAGAACCAAGTCTTATCATGCTGCTTGTGTCCTTCAGTCATGGTGAATTTAGCTTTATAATGGTTCCAATGATTAGCTTCCCATTCCTTAGTATTGATACTCATCAAAATACTGTCTGAGTACAGCTCTCCACCTTCGGTATGTGACTGGAACATCATCACAGGACATGCAACAGCTGCTTTTGTGCTAAATCTGAGTTTAGGATCACATGACATAGGATGTCCGTCCGCATCGAACAATCGGATATCAGCTGAGACCTTCCACTCGGATCCAACAGCCATACAGTCTTGGTCCAAGTGTTGCCACATTCCATGGTAGTGTTCAGTACGACCGTGATGCCAGAATCCCCATTGGGTTCCTCGAGATCCAAATACCATATCGATTTTACCCATATTTCCGTTGCCTCTAATAAACCAGTTTCTTGTATCACCGGCTTCAGCATCTCCGTTCACAACCAAGCTAGCAGGACATTTTTGTAATTTGATAGCAGCTTCTTTAACCCACACATTTTCAATGACGAGTGTTTTACCTGCAGGAGCGCTGTTGAAAAAGAGTTCAATGTGATCAGCATCGATCATTTCCTTTGTAATATCAACCTGTCCCCAAATTACATTCCACTTATTCTCTCTGTAGGGTCCGATAGCTCTTCCAAGCTTGACATTGTCCAAACTATCATCTTGATTGATCAATTGTAATCCAGCGCTGGGACATGAGACATCTTGACCTGAGTACATTACAAATGGATCACATTCGAATGGTGTTCCATCTGCGTTTTCCATTCTGTATTCGGCTCTGATGGCCAGTTGCTGTCCTGGTTTCAAACAACGACGTCTTCTGATTTCTTGAGCAAGTCCATCATAAAAGTTGTCACGTCCTTTAGCAGCGAGAGAGTCTCCATGTCCACCGTACTTTTCGTTATCGATGTATTCCAAGGTAATGTCTTTACCAATGGTTTTCCAGCCATGAAGGTCATAAGTTCCTTTTTTATGATCAAATGTAGGATTGAAAATCAGGTTATCGCAGGGCGAAAGTCTGTCAAGAACAGCTTGAGTGACGGGTCGTAGTCCAATGTTATCCACAGAGTATGAATAGCCTGGAGGTACATTATGTATAAACAACCAAGTGGTATCATAGGCCTTGTGCTGCTCAGTCATGGTGAAGATAGCTTCATAGTAGTTCCATATGTTAGGGTCCCAATGCCCAGGTTGTTCATTCAATAAGAAATCGTCTTGAACAAGGCTGCCACCTTCGGTATGTGACTCGAACAACATCAATGGACAGGCTATAACATCGTCGGTACTGTAACGGATAGTAGGGTCACAGGTCACGGCAGTGCCACTTTCATCAAACAACTTGAAGTCAGCATGCACATACCATTGAGATCCAGTTGCCATACAGTCTTGATCGAGAAGTTGCTTCATTCCTTGGTATCTTGCAGTACGACCAGTATGGTGGAAGGCATAGCGGGATCCTCTAGCTCCGCCAACCAATGTAAGCTCGCCCATGTTAGTACTTCCACGAATGTACCACTTTCTGGTGTTGCCCCATTCAGCATCTCCGTTCATAATCAAGTTATCAGCAGGGCATTTAACTGTACCCCAGGTTTTTGGATTTACTTTTTGCATGATAACATTGTCAATGACGATGTTCACACCTGCCATAGGTCCGTTAATGTAGAGATCAAGATGTTTAGCTTCCATCATATCTTGTGTGACAGTAAACACTCCATTCATCACGTTCCAGCTCTCGTCCTTGTAGGGTCCAAGCAGCTCTCCGATTTCAACATAGGTTTCTTCGTTGTTTGGGTGCACGATTCGGATTCCAAGATTTGGACATGTATCATCAAGTCCCGAATGTTGCTGAGCTGCGTTACAAGATCTGGCATTTCCATGAACATCTTCAAGTCTAACTTCAAGTTGCACTTCGAGTTGCAAACCAACCTGCATACAGTGTACGGTCTTGAAGTCGTGAGAAATACCATGCCAGTACTCTTCACGGTTCATGGTAGTTAGAGCAAATCCAGTTTGATTGTATTTGGCTTTGTCAACAACTTGTACTCCTGTATCATCTCCCAACCAGGTCCAGTATCTGTAATCACCAACCTCGAAGTTGTGATTCCAGATGAGATTGTTGCATTGTTCGTTCACGGGTGTAACAGTGTACCTATCAATAGCAAAGTCTTTGTCGGCATTAGGACCTTCGAAGAAAATTGCCACGTTATCACATTCCGCCAATCTGCTCAATGAAAAACATTTACATGGTAAAAGTAAAACATCTATTAGAATATATACATATCGTTTAAAGACATCAGATAATACAATTACAAGGTACTTACGCGTGAGAAATGGTAAACATTCCATGCAATCTGTTCCATCCATCAGCCTCAACTGGACCGAGAGTCTCAGCAACAGCGAAGTCATGATCCAAATCCCAACCATCATTGCGAGCACGAATACTAGCACGTACACATCTGTTATTGCCCTCTCGGTGAGTATGAGGATTACATCCGTTCTCTACCTTGACACGGGCCTCAATCTCATAACGCTTGCCTTCAGCCATGCATCGAGTATCCAAAAACTGCCAAATTCCAACTTCATAATGTGAGCGACCATTGGTTTGAATGGCTTTAGGACTGTTGAACCCATCTGTAATAACAAGTCCAGTTTTGTTTTGCTTTTCAAAGTACCAGGTCCTATCTCCATAAAAGAATCGGTTGCTTCCAATGTCGCCTAGTTCAACATTACCATTGATGGCAATGTTGTCGCAGTATCGGGCATCAGGAATAGGCTCTTGAAGATGGAATTTGAACTGATGGTTGGGACAGTTGGGTTGATAAGGATGATCAATCATGATCTCAGCAAAAGTGGGCCATACATGAACTCCACCAGATCCATTGCTGCTACTGCCGACCTTGAATTGTGCAACGTAGTTTCCAGTTGGAAGGTAGAACCAGTAAAAACGACGACTTTCATATTGTGCATAGTCATGAATCGCAATACCTTCAACTTCACGTATGATGTTTTGGTAATTGGAAATATACAGCTTGACATTTTCGGTTTCTTGAATATCCACACCGATAGTTACTTTGGTCATGCATGATCCATGTCCAGTACAGTACACGGCACATGTATCTTGAAGCGGCACACATTTGCG
>Ga0075492_1544936_pt1 | contig 10561 bp, 20 predicted proteins | sample DEB08_RNA1_12_FD_73465 | JGI IMG/M metagenome (GOLD analysis project Ga0075492, IMG submission 73465) | Aqueous microbial communities from the Delaware River and Bay under freshwater to marine salinity gradient to study organic matter... | ecosystem: Environmental > Aquatic > Marine > Coastal...
GTCTACAACTGTCGGTTTCCACGAGCAATCCAGTCAGCTCTTGAACATTTAAGCAGAGCGCGAACAGTCGTCCAGAAAGTAACCCGCTCCACAAAGCATCGACTAATCCCGTACCGGGACACACTAACAGCTAGAAAAGTCTGGTCAGTTCAGCCTAGCCGCCGACAGCAGAGATGCAAGCGCGCAGAAGCAGCAACTACCTGCTGGGCCAGAAGAAGAAGGCTAGGCCAATGATAGTGACTCAGTTGCGCAGAGCTTGGAGATGGCGGCGAAGCTGCAGCTTGACCAAAGCATCAAGAACCAAGCAGAGCAAGACGTCACGTAGACGATCAAAGACCTGCAGCACACCAGCCGGATTCTTTTCAACTAAGAGAAATTCTACCAGAGTCTCAAACTGGTTGCCGAAATCGTAAAACTACGTGTAACCGTAGAAGGCACTGATTCGCTGCACTTGCTCAACTACGTCTCAGAAGTCACCAAGATTTTCAACTAGATCTCAATCGAAGTCCTCGCCAACGACAAGTTCAAACTGTCCATCGTGATCCTGCAGAAGGTGATTCAAATTTTGAATTTTGTCAGGCAGAGTGAACCCATCTAAGAAATGCAAAAACTCACGCTCAACAACCTCAGCTGTGCCTACAAGAAAGAGGGCCAAATCGAAGAAGCGTAAAAATGTCTGGAAAGAGCCCTCGACGTGAGCAAAAACGCCTAAAAGGCTTAAATGAACGATCTCCACTCAGATTGGTCCCCCGAGAACGAGAACCAAACTGACTAGAGGGCCAAGAAAGACGACAACTAGAGTCTGTACGAACTTAACCTGTGCGCAATCTTCTCCCAGCAAAACAATCATCTGAAAGCCCGTCAGTATGCGATCCTCGCTGTGCAAAAGCTTGAAACTGGCGTCCAAAAGGTTAAGCAGAAGCTCGGAGTCCACTCTGAACTGCAAGCCAGCGCCTCCTCCGACGCCCAAGTTGAAAACATTAAGAAGCTGTTGCTCGAGAGAACCTCACTGCTAGCGATCGCGTATTACAACTTAGGCTGCGAATTCGAGCACTTGAAACAAATCCCACAAAGTGTAGAAGCGTACTAACGAGCCCTCAACCTCGAAAAGTCAAGATATGGAAAGAGCAACTTGGCACATTAATTTGGACAGTCGCTCAAGCAGGTCAAGTTTAAGATGCGGCAACTTGAATGGGCAGAAAAGGCTAACCTACGAGACCTCAGCCAAGGCCCCTCTTCCTCCATCCCTAAAACGTCTAACTCAGTTGGCTTGTCCCAAAGCATCGACCATGGCGACAGAAGGCGTTAACGAGGAAGGAAAAATAAACATAAAAACTAGGGTCACCATATTGTCTAGCCTAGCCACACCTACGCGCAAGGCATTCGGGCGGCTCATGGAAACCTTACTCACAGTCGATAGTCACAGAGCAGCAAGTCTGGTTCGAAAGGCCGTCGCCCCTTTAGTGCAGGCTAGCGCAACCCTCTCACAGCATTGCAGTACCCCACGGGAACTAGTGGCAACCCGAGTCACCCATCTCTTGTCGGCAACGGCAACCTGGATGCGTAGGGCAGACTAATGGTTTCAAGCAAAGTGAACTATGACTTCGAAGCGCAACCGACTTCCCTGACAGACGATGTGCACCACTTGATGCTTTCTCGTCAAATGATCCCAGGCGCCAATAACCAAGCAGCCTATAACGCAGCAGCCGCAAACAAATCCCAAAGAATGCGAGACAGACCTTAAAGTGCGAAAGTGGGCCTCCACAAAAACACGGCCAACAATCACGGCGCGCCAATTCCGACGTCGGGACCAGGGGCCTAGATCGGAGCCAGGTACGTTCAAGCATATGAAAATGTGTCGTAAGCAACCCCCTTCGCGAATTCTAACTCCCAGACCACGCTGCATCACCCCAATCGAGGTGTGCTAAGTGGGACTCCAAACAGCAGCATGGTCGGCCTCAACCGCCGGCCTCAAAGCTCAAGTGTTCGCAACCTGTAACAGTACTCACAACAAAACAATGTCGGGTTACCAAACGGAGTGCGAGGACAGAGACAAGCCAGTCAGGGCGGCAAGCGACTCAAGAGCAAATAAGATGCGATGCTAAATGCTTACCCTAACTAGAAGAATTTAAATCGTCTGAGGAAAGACTAAGGCGACCAGTAGCTCTTTGCAATGGTCGACTCTGTCATTGACAACTTCCAGCACTCAATGGGCAATTAAGCCCCTGCCTAACCAAAACTCTCGAACGCCTACATCTAAGAGTAGATCAAGCAGCTGCAGTTGAAGCAGTCTCATTAGACGAAAGAAAAGTAGAACCAAATGCTCGCCCAGTTTTCACGAACCGATGCTTCTCGGTTCTACTCTCACGGCAAGAAGGGCAACAATGTTACTGCGTCCTTTGACGAAAACGGTGCCGCCCATTACTAGTTCGTTGGCTAGACTTTGAAGCCAGAGTCCGGCAGAGTCAGGAAAGTCTAATCTGATTATCAGCAGTAGAAAAACTAACTCGCTAAGTTCATGAGAAACCAAGGGACGGCGTATATGTCGAACCAAGCCTCCTATAATGACCATGAATTCTATGTCAAAGTAGCTCATGCTGCTGCAGAGGCCAACATCGACGAGTCAAAACTTTCAAAGAAAGCAATGAGAGATAAGAACTCTTACAAGGGACAAACTGCAATCGTGAACGGTCAAGTTGTCGGTCCAATCTTCGGCGGCTCCATGCTGTAAAGGCATCTTGAGGCCCAGCAGACCCAAGAAAACAAAACTAACCTCTCATTCGCTAAAGGAACAGCATCCACGCTCAACACTGAAAGCCGTGTGCCTGTAGGCAAGAGATAACGATGTGCGAGTGGAAAGAGATCATTCCAGGGTCAAGTGGCCTCCATCCCAGCAATCACCTACGATGTTGGCAACCAGTCTCCTGTTTACCTGCATGAAGGAGGCAAGTCCAGAACTCATGGTAAGAGGCAAAGGCCGCCCACTGCGCCCTACGCTAATGTGCGCCCCCGGTATCTCAACACCATGAAGAAAAACACGGTGGCTCCCATGTACGCTCACAATCGACCAAGTTCGAGTCCTTCGAACAAGCCCGGTTCGATCCAGTAGCCTAGAATTCCAGGACTTTTGCACACTCCGCCACAGTAGGTCTTCGAACGCATGGCTGGCAAAAGCGGGACAAGAAACTCGAAAACTAACAAGCATTACAATGCTAGCAAGAGATCCTAGCAGTACTACTCAGGCTAGAGCCTTCCCGGGTAAGAAGTCCAGCAACCAAATGGCAACCGCAAGAACTCCCGTGGTTTCAAGCAGCTCAAAGTCAGACAAAAGGGAACATATGACGCTAAAAGAGCTGCGCAAGAAGGTGCCCAAACAGCTCTTGAAAGTGAGCAGATGGTGAGGGCTGTCATCTAGGAAGAGCAGCTCGAGTCTTCAACGACCATCTTCAACCAGGCGCCCCTTACCAGAGATGTCTGTGATGACTGCAACCACAAAGCCCAGGATGTTGACAACAATCGGTATGCCGCTGAGTTGCCTGACACTTATCGGGACACAGATCGCAAGGAGGTTGAATAGCCACAGGCTAGTGAACTGCCAAAAGAACTTGAAGCTGAAGCTGAGGCTGTTGAGGAGAAAGACCTCGCTTAGCAGATTGATGAAGACGAGAATGTCAAAGCTGAGGTTGAGGCAGCTGCCGTCAAACTTCAGAGCGGATTCCGTGGCTGGAAAGGACGTCATGAAGCAAAGAAGGAGAAAGATTCCCAGGAGAAGGCTGCCACAGTTATTTAAAGTTGGTTCAGAGGCTGGAAGGGGCGTAAAGAAGCTAAAGAAGAGAAAGTTTCTCAGGAGAAGGCTGCTACGGTTATGCAAAGCCAATTCAGAGGTTGGAAGGCCAGAAAAGCGGCTAAGGAGGAGAAATTCGCCCAGGAACATGCGGCTACAGCTCTTCAGAGTGGCTACAGAGGATGGAAGGCTAGGAAAGAACTCAGAGAAGCTTAATTGAAAAAGCTTGAAGAAGAAAAGCTGGAGTCCATCAAGGAGGAGCAGGTTAGCGAAGAAAAGACTGAGTAAGTTAAATCTGAGAAGTCTCAGGAAGACGTTGCTAAAAGCGAAAAGACCCTCTCCGAAAAGCCATAATCAGTACAGGCCAGTCAAAAAGCTGAGTCTGTCAGATCCAAAGCATCGGACAAGAACTTCGCTCCTGAAGCACCAAACGAAGAAGATGACAAGGAGTTGCAAAGGGCTGCAACTGTTGTTCAGAGCGCTTTCCGTGGTCGGTAGGCCAGGAAGGAAGTTCAAGCTTTGAATGAAGCTAAGAACGATGTCACTTTGAACCTTGACGCAAGCTCGATTCTTGGGGCTGGAAAAGACAAATCGTCATTCCTGTCGGCACGCACCAAGGAGATCGAACCATACATCTAGACTGAAGATGCTCCTCTCGCCGAGAAAAAGAGTTTCGATCAGTCGCAAGCGTCTTTCAACCAGATGGATCTCCTTGCTAAGTCAGTTCACTCAGAGAAGAAAGTTGAGACCGTCAACACGACTGCTAACGAGGACTCCTTCAAGGGCATTTTCTTGAACCCCGAGAAGCAGGAAAGATCCGCAAAGCTGATCCAAAAGAACTACAGACGCTTCTAATTCGCCTAGGTGTCCAGGTAGATTAGAGAGGCTTCGCAGATCAAGATCCTGATGACGCGAGTCCGAAACATCGACGATCGCTTCATCCGTATTCAAGTAGTGGATGCCGGCGAGCACAAACTTAAATTCAACTGTGTTCAGATGAAGGGTAGGTTTAGCCAATCGATCGAGTTTGAATTGCCTGAACTACACCACAACTTCTACGAGAACATGAGCAACCAGTACTTGGCGTGGTGCATCTCCAGACTTGAGTTCAACCACCACGATGAGCTCGTGTTGAACATTAACGAAGACGATGCGAGCAATCAGCATCAAGCAGCTGTTATCTCGACTAATCAAAGTGAAGATCAATTTTTGTATTCTGCAAGAAGTGGTGCCAGCTCATACCATGCTGCCTCAATCAAGGAGTCTGAAGCAGAGAGTGACACGAGAGAGTACAAGAAGGAAGAAGTTAGGCAGAGCGCTGAAATCGTCATGAATGGCGAAGACACTCTGTTGACTGATGACCAAGGAAAGCAGTCAAACAAGATTGACGAAGAAGACATGGTAAACGTGACGTCTGGGAGGAAAACTAAATCTAGCCACCATGCCAGTGTTGAAATGGAAATAATCGACGAAGGGGAGCCCCTAGAAGAAGAAATTGCAACGCTTTCTGTCGCACACTATTCAGATAGATCCAAGATCAGAAGATCTGCAACCTTAAAAAAAGATGTGCCTCTTACTAGTCAAGACGTGATGCTGGATACTATGCGTAAGATGACGAAAGTTGACGTCGAGGACAGGGATTCAAATGTGTTACTCATGGAAGGCGAGTCGTTCTTATTCTCGTTCTTCGCGTGCACTGGTCACAAGATCTGGGTTTGCACCAAAGAAGAACGCGTCTTTGCGGATGCGGGCAGTGAAGTTGGCAGTGAAAAAGAGGACCAGTTCAAGACTCTCCTTAACTAGGTCTCCATTTTCATGCCTCTTGTCACTGATCCCAAAACCGAATTCGCCAAGCGACTCTACTTCCCCGTCAAGGTCCAGGTTCAGTAAGATGACAAAGAGTCCTTTGTTGAGTAGCTGCATTAAAACTTGGAGTAAATCTTACCCGAGGTCATCAGACCAACCAAAGAAGGCAGCCTCAAAGTGAGAAACAACCTGGATGTGATGATGGACACCAACTTCGACGACATGATCTCGCGCAAGACCGGGTCAACTGTCAAGTCGATTACAGTGCAAGACCAGGAGAGGACGAAGGTGGATGACTGGAGAGAAGGCGTCTAAGTGCACTTTGTGCCGATGCAGGAGAATAGGGTTACCTGTGTGGCCTTGATGCACTACGGAAAGACTGTCGACAGGAAAATGATTCAGTTTGACCTGCCTTACACTGCTTCTGCGAAAGGCTTGAGCAGAAACCAGTTCTGTCAAGAGTGGCTCATGCCCTGTTTCTCGATCAAACAGGTGATGGGCAAATCTGCTTCCAAGGGCAAGAAGAATTTGCTCAAACTCGAGGTGTACGGAGACATGGTGCAGCAGATCGTGCAGGAGTTGGCGTTGGCTCGGCAGAGTGAACAAGATGAAATATCAAGAAAGGAGGGAAGTAGACAGAGCTAGTATACCATAAACGACATTACGGATTAAAAAATCGGCTCCACCCAAAAGATGATATTGAAGACTGAGCAGAGTACTGAAAGTTTGAAGAAGCCTGCTATCTTCAAGTTCGATAATGTGAACGCTTCAAACCCTGTGACTGAAAGCGCTTAAGTCGAGGCAGCCTTCGTGTTGAAGGAAGAACCTACGCCACTGGAGCAAAGTATGACTTCGATTGTGTCGGGTGAGAACTACGAGTCGCATTAAAACCAGAAAAGACTTGACAAGATGTATGACTAGTTTGCCAGCAACGTGATCGAATAAAGTCTGAAAATTGGCGAAGAAATGAGAGAAAGTGCTAAGAACGTAGAGATGACACAAGTTAAGGTGTCTTCAAAGCTGGAGAAGAGTCAGGACACGCACCACATCGCGCCACCTGAAGTTGAGGAGGACGAAATCGTTGAAGTCAGCTCGCCGCGCTAACCTGAGTTGGTTCAAGCGATCAGATCTCACAGAACTGAATCAGAGAAAGAAATCGAGGTCAGATCGTCGCCAAAATTGCAAACAGAGGGAGAGGTCGAAGTTAGATCGTCGCCAAAATTGCAAACAGAGGATGAGGTCGAAATCAGATCATCACCAAAGTTGTTGGAAGAAAAAGAAGTGAAAAGCTTGCCTGCGCCTGAAGTCATCGACAATTCCATCCACTAGAGCAACCAGTCAATGACTTCGTCGATGAGGAAAAAGATCAGAGTTGCAGGATGGCTGCAAGGAGCGACTGCAAAAAGTAGAGAGGTCTCTCCGATCGATAACTCTTACGACACCAACCCCGGAATCAAGAACAGGGGTGAGACCGAAGAAACACTTATGAACAAGTCGATTGTTTAACAGAGCTTCGTCCAAAAGCAGATCACCTTTAACTTGGGCGACAAGCAGGGCCTTCTCCCTTTGCTCAAGTAGAAGAAGAGGATTAGCTGGAAGAACTGTGTCGTGTAGGCAGTTTGTGACTTTGATTCCCACAAGATAATTGTCAAGATCATGATCGATGACCACAACCCGAAAGATACCAGGTACAATTTCTCGCTGTACTTTGACGTGATTCCCGAGCAGAACCAGGAAGGACAACTCGTGGAAGATAAAATGCAACTTTTGAACAAGAAAGTGGAGGAGCTGGTCTCGCAGATTGGTCTTGGCTAGATGGACAAGAAGTTGACGCTGAGGAAGGGATCTGCTGGTGACTTGCTCGACAAAGAGGCGATCTACAGAACTGGTCGGGAAATGAAGTCCAACTTCTACTTCGTCTCCGCTGGCATGCAGGGTGAAGTGTTGGTCTTCAGTGCCTTTGACAAGGACAGAGAAGTCAAGGTGGAGCTCAGACTGAAGAGAGAGTCGGTGCCTAGCTACGAAGAAGTCAAAGCTATGGTTGAACGTCTTGATGTGCAGACTGTCTCAATCACTCTTTTCGGAGGTGGTGAGCAGAGGCAAGAGGTGCTTGTCTTGAAGAACGATTTGGTGAGGGTCAGCAATGAAATGCCCCTTTCTGCACAGTCGTCAAGAAGACAAAGAGAGGTCAGTAAGTTCTCTATCACTTGCAACTTAGGCAACAAGCGAGGACAGCTGCCCTTAATGAAACAGTAGAGAATCATCAGTGGCAAACCTTGCATCGTGCAGGCAGTCTGCGACTACGATTATCAACAAATTCTCATCAAGGCGACTGACGACAAGAAAGACTCCAAAGAGGCACGATTCAATTACTCGATGCAAGTCGAAGTCAACAATGAGCGTGATGGCGATGATGCCGACCTTAGAGAGTTGAATCTCGAGCTTGAAAAGCTCATGGACAGGATTGAGCTGAATTAGATGGACCAGAAGCTGACTGTTCGCAGAGCACCGACAAGCGACCTGCTCGACAAGGACGTGATATTCACTGTCGGAAAAGAAATGAAGTCCAACTTCTACTTTGTCTCTGCTGGCATTCAGGGTGAACACTTGGTATTTGACGCCTTCGACAAGAACAGAGAAGTCAGACTGGAGCTCAGACTTAAGTGGCAGGACTCAGTACACGCCAACAGTGTACAGCCCAGCTACTAGGACGTGCAGTCCATGGTCGAGCGCCTGGATGTGAAGACAGTCGGAATCACGCTATTTGAAGGAGATGAAAACACTCCCACCAAAGAGAAACAACAAGAGGTTCTCATTATGAGGAGTGACGAAGCAGCACCAGCCTTCGAAACTCCGATTGCTCCTCGCGTTAGCGCAAAGCAAGCCGAGGAAAGAAAGGAAACCATCACTTTCAACTTGGGCGATCAACGTGGACAGCTGCCTTTGATGAAGCAGTAAAGAATGATTAGTGGAAAGCCATGTGTTGTGAAAGTTACTTGTGACTTTGACTAAAAAATGCTCATTATCAACGCATTTGATGATGACACCGAAGCCCAAACTACCAATTACTCGTTGCAGGTTGAGATTCATGCCGACGAGAGTTAGGAAGCAGGGAATGCCGACCTTCAAGCTTTGAACAAGGAAGTGGAAGCGCTGCTCGATAGGATCGAGTTGGACTACATGGACCAGAGGTTAGTTCTTAGAAGGTTTATGCCTGAGAACGAGGTGATCTTGAGAGCTTTCAGATAAATGAAGTCGAACTATTACGTTGTGTCGGCTGGCATGAAGCATGATCACTTGGTGTTCGAGGCGTACGACAAGGACAATGACGTGAAACTCGAACTCAGACTTAAGTGGCTTGATTAAACTTAAGCTAAAAGTGCAGCGCCGGGCTACTATGAAGTTGAGTAGATGGTCAGACGCCTCGACGTCCAGACCGTCGACATTACACTCTATGAGTCTGGCACTCCTCGTGGAAGAAAGCAAACAGTGCTTGTCTTGAAGAACGACTAAGTTCCCAAAATTGAGACTCCGACCCCCGCCTGGGGTTTGGCGACCCAGGAGTTACTCAACAAACGGTAGACCATCACTTGCAACTTGGGCGGTCAACGTGGACAGCTGCCTTTGATGAAGCAGAGAAGAGTGATTAGTGGAAAGCAGTGCATCGTGCAGGCAGTCTGCGACTACGATTATCAACAAATTATCATCAAGGCCATTGATGAAAACACCGGCCAAGAGGAGTCTAGGTTCAACTACTCGATGCATGTCGACGTCCAGGAAAATACTAAAACCTAGGAGAGTGACGACAAACCAGAGGCCAACATTAAAACGTTGAACCGGGAAGTGGAGAAGCTGATCAAGCGGATTGAGCTGAACTAGATGGACCAGAAGTTGACTGTTCGCAGAGCGCCTGCGAGCGATCTGCTCGACAAGGACGTGATTTTCACTGTCGGAAAAGAAATGAAGTCCAACTTCTACATCGTCTCGGTTGGCATGCAGGGCTAACACTTGGTATTCGACGCCTTTGACAAGAACAGAGAAGTCAGGCTTGAGCTCAGACTTAAGTGGCAAGGTTCAGGCAACGCTAAGCGTGCGGAGCCGAGCTACGAGGATGTCGAGAAGATGGTGTAGCGCTTAAACGTTCAAAGAGTTGGAATTACGCTCTTCGAATAAGCGACTCCCACTGAAGAGATGCAAGAAGTGCTTGTCATGACCAACATTGACTCTCCTACAGCGAGAACAGTTCACGCGGAAACTTAGAAGAAGCAAACGATTAAATTCAACTTAAGCGGCAAGACTGGACTGATGCCATTGATCAAGCAGAAGAGAGTCATCAGCGGCAAGATGTGCGTTGTCTAGGCAATTTGTGATTTTGACGCCAGGAAGATTATTATCAAGGCCTTGGATGACGTGTATAGCATGGGACAAGAGAGATTCAATTACTCGATGTAGGTCGTTATCGTACACGATGAGGACGAGAACAGCAAAGTGAAACTGCTGACGGAGCAAGTGGAAGATCTGATTGATAGAATTGAGTTGAATTACATGGACCAGAAGTTGACGCTGAGGAAGGAGTCAGGCGGGGAGCTGCTTGACAAGGAAGTCATCCTGAGAGTTGGCAAAGAAATGAAGACGAACTATTACGTTGTGTCGGCTGGCTTGCAGGGCGAGCACTTGGTGTTCGATGCGTATGACAAGGACAGAGACGTGCGCCTTGAGCTCAGAATCAGGTCTCAGAACTCAGTTCACAAGAAGAGCGAGACGCCAAGCTACCAGTACGTGGAATCCTTGGTGAAGCGTCTGGATGTGCAGACCGTTGGAATCACGATGTTTGATTCTCTGTAGTCAAATAATACTAACCAAGAAGTGCTTGTCTTGAAGGGCACCCCCAATTGAAACTATATATGAATTCATATATTTTACACTTCCATAGCATTCAAGTACATAAAACAAACTTACTGACTATAAAAC
>Ga0075492_1531605_pt1 | contig 10249 bp, 3 predicted proteins | sample DEB08_RNA1_12_FD_73465 | JGI IMG/M metagenome (GOLD analysis project Ga0075492, IMG submission 73465) | Aqueous microbial communities from the Delaware River and Bay under freshwater to marine salinity gradient to study organic matter... | ecosystem: Environmental > Aquatic > Marine > Coastal...
AAAAGTTTAAAAGATCAATTAAGGTATATTTTTTCGGGTTCATATTATTCTCCCCTTAAACATCAGTATACAAAATCACGAACGCGATTATTAATATTTAATGAAGATCATAAAATTAAAACATTATATGATACTAAATATAAAGCAAAAGAACTTTATAGTGCTACTTTAATTCCAGAGTATGGATCATGGATTCGCTTTGGATTCCAAAAAAATTTAAAAGTTAATTCCTACAATTACACACTTAAACATCGTGAAGAATATATAACAATTCAATTAGATAAAATAAATCATAAATCAATTATTGTACTGCTTAAAGAAATGGGACTTAGTGATTTAGAAATTTATCAAAATTTAGAACATCGAGATTTTTTATATTTTACTAAACCTTTACTGATAGATTCTTTAACATTAAAACAACCTGTATTAAGATTTAATTCAAGCTTTAATTCTTTTTTCCAAATTTCTGAGTTTTCACGAATTTTTGATCCTAACTATTATAGATTAGGAAAAATTGGGCGTATTCAAATTAATAAACGCTTAGTTATTTCAATTGATAATCGATATCAAACAATAACATATGAAGACATTTTTGGGATTATTGACAAATTAATAAGTTTATCTATTTCTAAAACTCTTCCAGATGATATCGATCATTTAAAAAATCGAAGAGTAAGATCCGTTGGAGAGTTATTACAAAATTTATTTCGAATTGGGTTCCAAAGATTAGTTAGAAAAATCCGTAATCATACTAATGAAAAAATAAATCTATTAAGTTTTAATATTTTTAATGCAACTGTCAAAGAATTTTTTGGATCAAGTCAATTATCTCAATATCTTGATCAAACCAATCCATTATCATCACTAACCCATAGACGTCGTATTAGTGGTTTAGGACCGGGTGGGTTTGAACGTGACCGAATTAGTTTTTCCGTACGCGATATTCATCCAAGTCATTATGGACGGATATGTCCAATTGAAACTCCGGAAGGACAAAATGTTGGTTTAATTGCATCATTAACTACATCTGCACGAGTCAATAAATTAGGATTTTTAGAAACACCATTTTGGAAAGTTGTAAATGGGAAAGTTTTAAAAACAAAAATTCCTATTTATCTAACAGCTGATATTGAAGATTTATATAAAATTGCACCAGCCGATATTGCTATAGCATCTAACAATTATTTATTACAAAATATCATCCCTGTTCGTTACAAACAAGATTTTATAAACGTTTCACCTGCAGAAGTTGATTTTATTTCAATTTCTCCTGTTCAAGTTGTTTCTGTAGCTGCATCTTTAATTCCGTTTTTTGAACATGATGATGCTAATCGAGCATTAATGGGATCAAATATGCAACGTCAATCTGTTCCATTATTACTCCCACAAAAACCAATTATTGGAACTGGATTAGAAAATCAAATTGCAATTGATTCTGGTATGGTTCTGAATACAAAAGTTTCAGGAATTGTTGAATCAGTAACTTCCACAAAAATTGCTATACGAACATCAAAAGGTCATAAAACAATTTATAAATTACAAAAATATTTACGTTCTAATCAAGAAACTTGTATTAATCATCGTCCAATTATTTGGAAAGGTGAAACTGTTCAGTCGGGTCAAATTTTAACTGATGGACCTAGTATTAATTCGAATGAACTTGCTTTAGGTCAAAATCTTTTAATTGGTTATATGCCATGGCAAGGTTATAATTTTGAAGATGCTATTTTAATAAGTGAACGTTTAATTTATGATGATGTTTTTACATCTATTCATATTGAACGATATAAAGTAGATATTGATCGTTTATCTGATTTTCCTGAACAAACAACAAAAAATATTCCTAATTTAACACCAAATGAAATAGAGAATTTAAACAATGATGGAATTGTGACAGTTGGGACGTTTGTTAAACCAGGAGATATTTTAGTAGGTAAAGTCATTGCAAATGATAATTCAGAACAATTACCTGAAGCAAAATTACTACGTGCAATATTTGGTGCTAAATCAAAAGGAATAAAAGATAGTTCTTATAGAATGCCTGATGGTAAATATGGACGTGTCATTGAAACTATCACATTTAATCGACGAACAAGTTTAGCGTATAAATTTGAAAAAATTTATATTTTTATTGCACAGATCCGAAAGATACAAGTTGGTGATAAAATTGCCGGACGCCATGGAAATAAAGGAATAATCTCTCGAATTTTAGCTAGACAAGATATGCCATTTTTACCAAATGGGAGACCATTAGATATCATATTAAATCCTTTAGGTGTTCCTTCTCGTATGAACGTTGGCCAATTATATGAATGTTTATTAGGTTTAGCGGGTGATAAATTAAATTGTCGATTTAAAATTTTACCATTTGATGAAATGTACGGATTAGAAATGTCACGTATTTTAATTAATAAGAAACTCCGTCAAGCTTCTCTCATTAATGATGAAAGTTGGTTATTTAATCCTTATGCTCCAGGAAAAATGGTTCTTTTAGATGGAAGAACTGGAAAAGAATTTGAAAACCCAGTTACTGTTGGTAATGCGTATATGTTAAAATTAATTCATTTAGTAGATGATAAAATGCATGCTAGATCAACAGGTCCTTATTCACTTATTACGCAACAACCATTACGTGGAAAAGCTCAACATGGAGGTCAAAGATTTGGTGAAATGGAAGTTTGGGCTTTAGAAGGATTTGGAGCTAGTTTTACGTTAAAAGAGTTATTAACAATCAAATCTGATGATATGGAAGGTCGAAATGAAACTCTAAACGTTATTGTTAAAGGTCAAAAAATCTCCAAATTTGGAATACCAGAATCTTTTAAAGTTTTGCTCCAAGAGTTACGTTCAATTGGATTAGATATGAGTACCTATAAACTTGAGAAATTCAGCTCTCAAACAAATTATCAAATTGAAGTTAATTTAATAGAAAAATACAATTCATTTTTAAAAACATTTAATACAACTTCAAATTTAAACGATATATCTTTTTAAATACTTTTATGATAGAATCTGTAAAACAATTTGATTATATTAAAATAAAATTAGCATCGCCTTTAAGAATTTTACAGTGGGCAAATCGACGATTACCAAATGGACAGTTCGTAGGAGAAATTCAAAAATCCGAAACTATAAATTATCGCACATTTAAACCAGAAATGGATGGATTATTTTGTGAACGAATTTTTGGTCCAAGTAAGAGTTTGGAATGTGCATGTGGGAAATATAAAAGAGTACGTTATGAAGGTTTAATTTGTGATCGATGTGGTGTTGAATTAACTGAATCGAGAGTCCGACGGCATCGAATGGGTTATATTAACTTAATTTATCCTGTTGCTCATGTCTGGTATATTAATAGCCGACCAAATTTTTTGGCTTTGTTGTTAGAAGTTGAAGATATTGAAAAAACATTCAATACTGCTTATACAGATTATTCTAAAAACTGTTATAAACCGAATTGTCGTAAGAAATTTTTCGAATTAAAACCAATCCCGTTTCCATTAAAACCAACTCCAGCAAAAGTAGTTAAAATGTGGGATGAGCGAATAAAACGTATAAAATTATCTTCAATTACTTATTTTATTGCAGAAGATGAAATTTCATTTTATGGCTTACATTGGGATCTTCAACAATACAGACATTTTCGTTTAATTGGAGCAACAGATTATCCATTAAAACCTTATCCAAAACTTCGTGAAAATAGACTTCGATATCATACTCCTAAATACTTATTACGAGCTACTCCAAATTTTTTAATAGGAACTCCATTAATTAAAAGAGAATTAGAGCAATTAAATTTAAACTCAGAAATTTATAGAACAAGATTGTTTATTCTAAATTGCACTGAAGTATTACAAAAAAATTTGCCGTATTATCAATTTTCAAATTGGTTTCGAAAATGGGAACAAGAAAGATTATATAAATTGCGAAACCAAGCTATAAAAAGAATTCGAATTTTAGAAAATTTATTAGCAACTGGGGCTAATCCTGCATGGATGATTTTAACAATTTTGCCTGTAATTCCGCCTGCTTTAAGACCAATGATTCAATTAGAAGGTGGTCGTTTTGCTACCTCAGATTTAAATGAATTATATAGACGTATAATTACACGAAATAATCGATTATTGAGATTATTAGAAATTGATGCCCCTCAATTAATCATTCGAAATGAAAAACGAATGTTACAAGAAGCTGTTGATACTTTAATTGATAATGGAAAACGTGGAAAAATTGCTTTAAGTGCAAATAATCGACCATTAAAATCTTTGTCGGATATTATTAAAGGAAAATATGGTCGATTTCGTCAAAATTTATTAGGAAAACGAGTAGATTATTCTGGTCGTTCTGTTATTGTTGTAGGCCCAACATTAAAATTAAACCAATGTGGTTTACCTTATGAAATGGCTTTAGAATTGTTTCAGCCTTTTATTATTCGTGAGTTAATAAATCAAGGTTTGGCTAGTAACATGAAAATTGCAAAAAATTTAATCCAACAAAATGAGACAATTATTGATCCTGTCTTAGAAAAAGTTTTAAAGTATCATCCAATATTTTTAAATCGTGCTCCAACTCTTCATCGTCTTGGAATTCAAGCATTTGAACCGATTTTAATTCAAGGACGTGCTATTAAATTACATCCATTAGTTTGTTCTGCATTTAATGCAGATTTTGATGGTGATCAAATGGCCGTTCATATACCGTTATCGTTAGAAGCACAAGCTGAATGTTATATGTTAATGTTTGCTCCATATAATTTTCTATCACCTGCAAATGGAGAACCGATAATTCTTCCAAGTCAAGATATGGTATTAGGTTGTTATTATTTAACATTAACAAATATTTCAAATTTATTAGGGTCTAATCATTATTTCTCAAATTTTAATGATGTTCTTTTAGCTTATCAACAAGATTTATTAGAAATTCATAGTTTAATTTGGGTAAAAAATTTAGTAACTTTAAATGAAGAAACAGAAATAATTAAAGTCCATAAATTAAGCGACGGCAGTTTTATTGAATATTCAAAAAATTTACAAGTTCGAAAAACGTCTACTAACAAAAAAATTACTCAATATATTAAAACAACAACTGGTCGAGTTATTTTCAATTATACAATTCAAAAGACTTTAAACCTTTTATAATAATTAAGTATCTATGAAAAATTATATTTATCAAAATAATTTAATCGGAAAAAAACAATTACGTCAAATACTTGGTTGGAGTTTTACAAATTATGATTCAATGCAAGCTTGTTCTTTAGCTGATGAACTCAAATATTTAGGATTTAAGTATGCAACTACTGCTGGAATTTCAATTAGTATTGAAGATTTACGTGTTCCTTTCATTAAAAATTTAATGTTAAAAAGAGCAAATGAAGAAATTATTAGTTCTGAAAAAATTTTTTTAAAAGGAAAAATAACGAAAGTTGAACAATTTCAAAAAATTATTGATACATGGAGTTTAACCAGTGAATCACTAAAAAATCAAATTATTTATTATTTTAGAAATTATGACCCCTTAAACTCAGTTTATATTATGGCTTTTTCTGGGGCACGTGGAAATTTATCCCAAGTTCGCCAATTAATTGGAATGCGGGGATTAATGTCCGATCCAAGTGGAGAAATTATGAATTTACCAATTAAGCATAATTTTCGCGAAGGACTAACGATTACGGATTATTTAATGTCTGGATACGGAGCTCGAAAAGGAATTGTTGATACTGCATTAAAAACAGCAAATTCTGGTTATTTAACTCGTAGATTAATTGATGTAGCTCAAGATATTTTAATACGTGAAAAAGATTGTAAAACAGAAAATTCAATTTTAATTTTAAGAAAAGATTTTTCTCCTGGGATTATTGGTCGCATTTTAAATAAAGAGATAAAAGATCGAGACAATTTAGAAATAATTGCAAAAAAGAATTCTCAGATTACACCTGTTTTACTTGACACATTAAAAAAAAAAAAAAATCTAAAAATATATTTACGTTCACCATTAACTTGTAAATTGCATCGCGCAATTTGTCAAAAATGTTATGGCTGGGATTTATCTACCGAAAATTTAATTGATATTGGCGAAGCAATTGGAATTATCGCAGGTCAATCAATTGGCGAACCAGGTACTCAATTAACCATGAGAACATTTCATACTGGAGGTATTTTTACTTCTGAAATAAGTCAACAAATTGTAAGTCCTATAAGTGGAATTATTCGTTTTTCAAGATTATTACAAACTGTACCATTACGTACAAATCGCGGGGAAGAAGTTTTAGTTACAAAAAATTCTGGTTCTTTTATAATAATACCCGATTCTATTGCTCAGTCCATTAATAAATTTGAACTTTCAAGAAATACAATTATATTTCCTAAACAGAATCAATATATTCAAAAAGATACCGTTATTGGAGAATTAATTAATATTGATAAACAATTAAAACGTGAAATAAAACCAATAATTTCTGATACATCTGGCGAAATTATAATTCCAAAATTAAAAACTAAATTAAATAGTTTAACTACTAATAAATTTTTGTGGGTTTTATCAGGTCAACTTTATAATAGTCCCTTAAATTCCTATATTAATTTTCACTCAAATTATAAAATAAATAAAAATAGTTATATTTTTCGTACAAAAATTGTAAATTCCTATCGTGGTCAAGTAAATTATATAAATAATAAAAAAAGTTTATATCAACGACATATTATCCTTAAAAATAAACTTTGTTCACTAAATAAAACGCTTTTTTATCCATTAAAAAGAAAATTAGGTGGATCTTATGGTGTGGTCAGTCTCAAAAATCAAAAATATTTATTTAACATAAAAATAAATAATTCAAAAATTTATTTAAAAACTACGAGAAAACAAAAATTTGCTAAGTTAATTACAAATAATTTTAAAACAAAAACAGGAGGAATTCTTTTTTATGACTGGCGAGTTGTTTCTCGAATTATGGTGGCAAAAAATAAAATTTATTTTTGTGATCATCAAGACGGTTATACATTAACTCAGAAGCCTGAGACTGAAGAAAAATACTTTATTAATTTGACTGATCAAAATAATTTTAAAAGTTACGATTTTAGTACTCATTTTTCTAAAACACTGTATAGAACCTTTTTTTGGTTAGAAGAAGAAACACATAATTTAACTTGTGAAACAAAAAAGTTATTTATTAAAAATGGTGATTTTATTTCAGAAAACTTTGAAATAATGTCTCAACACTTTTCGAAAACTTCTGGATTAGTTAGTATTCATCATAAAAATAATTTAACACAAAAAATTTTAATTAAATCTGGATTAATTTATGAAGGTAAAGAAATATCTATTAAATTAGAACAACAGAATTCTAATTCAAAAAAATTATTTTTTCCAGGAGAAATAATTTTTGAAAATATTAAGATTAGTGAACCATCTTTATGTGAAAGTACAACGGAAAAATCTGAACCTCAATTGTTAGTTCGTCCTATAAAATTATATGAATTTCCACAAATTCAAAATTTAAACTCGACTTTTAAAATTTTTAATAATATTGGAAAGAATCTTAAAGTTAATTCAAATGCACATTTTATTTATCAATCTAATCAACGAATTCGGACAAATAATTCATTAAATTTAATTACTCAATTTTTATACTTTAAAACTCCTCAGTTTTCTTTAAATAATTCAAGTATTCAATTAATAAATAATAAACAACAAAATATTTTAGGATTTGAAATTGTTAATTTATTAAATTTAAATAGTTATCTTTCTCCTAGTTTAAAATACAAAAATTTGGACTCATCTGCTTTGATTCAAAATCACCAATTTATTGATATGTATACAGTATTGGTTTATTTACAAGCAAAAAATTTAAAATCGCTTGAAATTGTGAAGGTTAAAGTTAATAAACAAAATGTGAAACAAATTTTGATCATTTCAAACGAAAATTGTATTAAAATCCCAAAACATTTACTTTCAAAACAAACTATTAATGATTTTATTTTAAATAGTAATAATGCAAATTATATTGGAAAAATTATTATAGAAAGCAAAAATTTTTTTACTATTCAAAAAGGTCGTCCATATTTTTTTCCAAAATGTAAAGTAGATAAATTAAATAAACAAAGTAGTCTTGAATATAATTATTTACCTATAAATCAGCCTAAAAAAAAAATACAAAATAATAAAAATTTATTTTTAAACTATCATGATCACTTTAAAATAAGAGTAAGAATGAATCCGAAAAACTGTTTTAACGGTGATATTTCATGGCAATCAACCAGTAATAAAATTAAGTTTAAATTAAAAATTAATTTATCACAAATATTTTTAAAAAGACAAGGAAAATTATATAGTTCCTTAATTCCTAGGTTTTTAAAACAATTTACTGTTAAACGTAAAGAAAAAACCCATTTAAGTAATTCAAGTGTTTTAAATTATCCAAAGGGTAGTCCAGATCTAAAACCGACATTAGACCGTGTATTATTATTGCGAAATCATCAGTCTTCTTGTTTAACTTTTGTAAAATTTATGGAATATCCATTAACAAAATCAACTAAATCAGTAGGTTTATATTCAATTAGTGACGATCTATTCCAGCAAGAATTAAATAGTGTTTTTTGTAATAATAAACAGTTTTTACAAAATGGCGATACAATTGGTTTATTGAATTTGGAAAAAGAAATTACAGGTGATATTGTACAAGGGTTACCTAGAATTGAAGAAATTTTAGAAGCTCGTAAAAAACATCAAGGGATTAAAAAATTACCAACTAGCAGTAAAAACGGTTTATTAACTCAAATAACAAGTTTAGATGAAAATTTTGAATTTCATAAATTAGCAACACCATTAAAAGAAAATGAAAAAATAAACCCACATAAATTAGTAAAAGTTTATTTTAATTATTATGGTTTAATCAAACCATTCTTTTCAGATAATAAAAATTCTATTCGTTATACTCGTTTAGTTAACAATTTTGAAGGGACTTATAAAAGTTTTAAAAAAGTTCAATCATTCATTTTAAATTCGGTTCAAAGTGTTTATAAATCACAAGGAGTAACAATTAATGATAAGCATTTGGAAGTTATAATTCAACAAATGACAACAAAAGTCTTAATAACAGACGAAGGAAATACTCCTTTACTAAAACGTGAAGTCATTAATCTATATCACATAAATTCTATTAATCAAATTATTGAAAAAGAAAAAAAACAAAAAGCTTATTATTTACCTTTACTTTTTGGAATTACAAGATCTGCATTAAACAATCCAAGTTTTATTTCAGCAGCAAGTTTTCAAGAAACAACTAGAGTTTTAACAAAAGCTGCAATTGAAGGACGAATCGATTGGTTAAGAGGACTAAAAGAGAATATTATAATTGGTCATCTAATTCCAGCAGGAACAGGTTCACGAAATTTTCGGAGTGGTTTTAAAACAATTTTTAATAGTTAAACTAGTTAAAATTGTTTTAAAGTAGACAACTTTATGATCAATTTGCTATAATCAATTTAAATAACATAAAAAAATTTATGTCTAATATAAGTTTATCAAAATTATTAGAAGCCGGGGTACATTTTGGCCACAAATCTTATCGTTGGAATCCAAAAATGTTTCCATATATTTTTAGTGAAGTAAATAATGTTCATATTCTTGATTTAGTACAATGTGCAAATCTTTTAAATCGCGCAACTGATTATTTAAATAAAGCCTCAATGGAGAATAAAACATTTCTTTTTATTGGGACTAAACGACAGGCTAGTACATTAATTGCAAAAGAAGCTGAGAGATCAGATTCATATTACGTTAATCACCGTTGGTTAGGTGGAATGTTAACAAATTGGTCTACAGTTAAAGAAAGAATTGAACGGTTAAAAGATTTAGAAAAACAAGAAACTTCTAACGTATTTGATTTATTGACTAAAAAAGAAGCTGCATTACGTCGAAAAGAATTAAAAAAATTGCGAAAATATTTGGATGGAATTAAAGAAATGAAACGATTACCAGATGTTGCAATCATTATTGATCAAAAACGAGAAATAACAGCCATTCGTGAATGTCGAAAATTAGGCATTCCTATCGTTTCGATTCTCGATACAAATTGTGATCCAGACTTAATTGACATTCCTATTCCTGGTAATGATGATGCAGTTCGATCTATTAAATTAATTCTTCAAACATTGACTGATAGTATTATTAAAGGTCGATCATAAGTTTAAAATTTTAATTCAATAATAGAATATTTAACTTTATATCTCGATAAAAAAAAAGAAATTTAAAT
>Ga0075492_1526664_pt1 | contig 10140 bp, 19 predicted proteins | sample DEB08_RNA1_12_FD_73465 | JGI IMG/M metagenome (GOLD analysis project Ga0075492, IMG submission 73465) | Aqueous microbial communities from the Delaware River and Bay under freshwater to marine salinity gradient to study organic matter... | ecosystem: Environmental > Aquatic > Marine > Coastal...
GGTCAGGGTTAGGGTCAGGTCTGGTCGGCTCGACTCGACTCGACTCAGGTCAGCTCAGCTCAGGTCGGCTGAGTCAAGTTGTATTGGAATGATCACTGCTGTGCGTTGTTGGTGGCCTTTGCTTGCGACTCATTAGAGCTCTCCACGATCGTATTATTCACACTTGCCTGCTACTTGTTGAAAGTGTTATTCTCAGCAGAGGCAAACTCGGTCGATATCTCTCTGTTTCGTCCAAGTAGCGGCGAATGTGGATTCATGGGACCATCTGAAGCCATTTGACCGAGCTGATTCCGATCTTTGCGAACTCCACTAGTGTTTGGCTCAACAACTACATGTACTTTTGAGCCTGTCAAATCAGTCATGTTTTCTTGAATTGCAAGTGCTGTCGATCTTGATGGTTACATCTTCGAACCTCGGCCGCTTTTGTCATCATACGCATCTAAGACAGCATTTCCCTGAACTGTTTAGTTTTTCTCCATGACAGCTGTCTGGTAGCCAAGTGGAACGGTAGTGTCGGAGATTCCATCGCTCGCCGCCGCCGCGTTCATCTGCTAGGCGTTAGTCGTTGTGAACTACGCGCTGTTAAAAGCGATCATTTGGTTGCCACCAACGATGCCAAAGTTTCCAAAGTTCTACGGCTGCAGAACGGGGATCTAGCCTGACGAGTTGCCGACAGTCATAACGCCAGTGTCAGGGCCTTGCCCCGTCTACATGGAGTTGGTTTAGAAAACACTTTGCGAGTTGCGTGCTGTTCTAACCGCCGCCTCATTCAGAGTTGCGAATACATTTTGGGACTTTTGCTAATCGAGGTCGATGTTCTTGCCCTGGTTGACGCTGCGAGAAGTATTGTATCCTTAACCAACATGGAATGAGCCATTCGTTTTGATTGGTGCGTTGATGTAGCTCATATCGGTACCGCCGATCGGACTCATGGCATTAAAGCTCTGCTTCTTTTAACTCATTCCTACGTTGAGGTGCTGCAGGCGTTCGCGCATTGGAGTCACTGTCATACTGGGACCACCACTCATGTTACCTGCATTCCTGTCGCTGTGCTTCGTCTTTGCCATACTAAGTTTTTCATTCGGAGTCTAGGCACCAAACATAACAGTCTTCAAGGGTGAGGATGCTTTGTGGAAAGCATTTGATGGGTCATTGAGCATGATAGGGTTGCCTTGAGTTGAATTCTTTTTGGACGTGATTGTCGAGTGGTACAGGGGTACTTCACCTCCAAAATGCTTTGTGTTTGAGGTGCGTGAAGTGACGTTTAACGGTCCTGCCATCAACATGTCGCTGAGCTGCTTCTGTTATTCTGGCTGGAATACATTTAATCGCTTCGGAATTGAGCTTGGGTTATTGTTGAGCCTAGGATCAACACTGCGATTTCTCTACTTAAACGCCTGCGTCTGATGCGCCTTCTCCTTTGCCCTGATGACAGGCAGGAGAACTGACTTCTGCTTGTTGTGGAATATTTCGTGTGAAATCATGTTTGGTTTACCCTGAAGCAGTTTGGACAGGTGGTGGTTCGATGCGATGTTCTATTGTTGCCGGTACATCTCAAGCACTTGTTCATCAGCATTGGCCGACTTGATAAGTGACACCTCGGTGCTCAAGTTGCGTTGCATGCCAATGCCACCTGACGTCTGGTTAAACTTGCCCGAAGCCTTCAACATCTGCTTCACTCCGCCAGAGTGCTCGATCATGCCAGAGGTTTAGTTGAGTGTTTCTTTTGAAGTGGGAAGGTCGGCATGCGATACTGCGGCTAGCTGCTTCGAGTCGAAGGAAGTGAATGTTTGCTGCATTGACTGGTTGCCGTAGGATTGTGAAATTGGGAAGGGGTGTTGAGACGTTGCTATCGACATCTGCGCCACGATCTTGGTTAGTGCTGAGTTCTGGTCACGCAAGTCTCTGAGCTCGGAATCAGCCTCCAAGTACTTATGCTTATAGTGCTTCGCTTGCATTTCTTCGTCTTCCCCCTACAGAAGATCGGTTCGATTGCGCAGCTCGTTGATCTTGTTCAGGGCTTCGAGCTTGACACGCTGCTCGTCACTGGCTCTCTTCCTCGCCATCTTGACCTTATCCTCGGCTACTTTGTGAATGTAGTCCATCGTTACGTTTTGCTCGTTTTCCGTTGCCTCCAATGCCTGGATCTTTTTCTCCTTCTTCTCCATCAGATGAAGTAGCTTGTGTAGGTTGACATTCTCGAGCACCTCGAACTCTCTCGCCTTGGACTCCAACTCCTCCAGACGCTTGCTTTTGTTGGCACGGTATTGGATAAGTTTTTGCTTTTCACGGCCTTCTTGCTTGATGTCGTCTTTGAGTCGCTCGATGATCTTCTCTTGGGTCGCAATCTCGTATTGAGACTTTTCGAGCTCCTGCTTGAAGATCTTTTCTCTTTTCTCAGCTTCAGCAAGCTATTCCCATAGACACGAGTTGGAAGTCAACTGCTGCTTGAGGTTGTCAATCTTGTGGTCATGCTTTTACTTAGTCACCACTTCGCGCAGTTTCTGGAACATACGCTGCTTTCTGATAAAGTCTTGAAGTTTGATGACTTCTAGTCTGGCTTCTTTCTCGCTAATCTTGAGTCTCTCCATTTCCATGAAGATGGCTTCAGTGTCAGCGTTTCCACTCTCATTTGTCTTCTTCAAAAAGTGAGAGTAGTTGTTCATGAGCTCAATCTGCTCTTTAGTCTTACCGACGCGCATCTTCTCTTGTGCTTCATGATAGCTACTGTCTTTGAACTTTTCAATACGCTTCTTCATGTTAGCATCGATCGAGTTAATGTTCTCCTTCACGTTCTGCTTCATGTAGCTGTTCAAGCTGGTCTAGTACTCTGCGAACTTCTTCTTTTGCTCCTCAAGCTGCATGCGGGTCTGCTCCAGGTCTTTATCAAAGTAGAGGCGAATCTTTTCTTTGAGGCCGTTCTCCAGCAAGTAAACGTTGTCTTTCATCAATCTAAGCTACCTATTTGACTTATCGAGCTCGTAGATCAAATTGTTGCCCCTGGAGAAGACTTTAGTATTGACAATCTTGTTGAGCTCCAGCTTGGCGTGCTGCAACTTTCTTTCCATGTTCAAGATCTGCATGTCCTTTGTGTACAGCATGTTCTCGTATTGCAAAATCAGCTGCGAGAGGTCAGCACACCTGGTTCTCATCTCGATCTCGCCGTACTTGATGATACTTCTGCAAAGCTCTCTGAGCACCTCATTAAGATCGTTGGTAGGAATCATGACACCATGGCCACTAGTCATTGTCTCAACCTCCAAGCACCTGTTCTTGAGCTGCGTAAGCATCTTCTGAACTGGTTGCACCTTGTTGATAATGTCGAGATGGTTTTTGGCGTCTGACTCCTAGTCGAAGGTGCTCGCGAATTGCATCTGCGGCTGGATGAGAACTTCGAGACGTTTGCCGTTCATCTCGAATGCTCTTGTCAGCGAAGTCGTCTCGCGTTAGATCATTCGCTGACCAACCTTGATCATGTAAGTCATGATCTCCCGCTGGTAAACTTCGACTTCGCACATGGCTTGATCATGTTACTGCATGACCGACTCGTTCTGCCTCTGTGCTCTCTTTAATGTCTACTAGATGGCCTTCACACCGACATTTTAACCGTTGTGAGCTTCTAGTTTAAGTCGCTTCATACGATCTTGCTCTGCTACGAGCATACGATTCTTCTCAATGGTGTCCATCTTGGTCATAACTTTCCACGAAACGATATCGTTTACTTCGTTAGCAAGTACTTTCATTTCGGCGACTTCGGTCGGAATCGTACTCTTCGAAACAAGCATCATGAGAACACGTTTGAGTTGACGAGCACGGATCATCTACCTGCTGTACACTTTCTTCTCCGCGAACACTTCGCGCTACAAGTTAGCATTAGTAGCGTAGACCTTCTCATTCTCGATCTTAAGTCTTGAGTGTGCATAACCCTTGCAAGCTTGCTCGTTACTGAGCATCGACGCAGTGATGTACCGCCGGATCTCTCTATCCAAATTGGCCAGCTTGTTGTCCAGATAGTGGAAGTCACGCTCCGGCAGGTAGCCCATGTAGCGACGATACTTGCGATGCGTCTTCATGTTGATCTTGTTGACTAGGTAGATGCCCGAGATGAGTGTGAACTCGGTCGGGTTCAGCCCCTCTTCGTCGATCACAGGCTGGCATGCCTTGAAGAAGTTGTCGAAATCAGGTCTGAAGCAGTTCTCTTCAAGGTTGATTCGGTTAGTTTTAGTGATGGCCAGGTTGACATGGAAGCCGTTTGTGTACGTCACCTTCGTGTCATCCTAGTGAGTCAACTCTTTGAGGGCATGCTTAATCTCGATGATCTCCTTCTGTGCAGTGCCTGAATTGGTATGCGAGTCCACAACAGTCATCAACACCTGGATCAGGTTGTAGAAGTTACCAGTAACGAGCTCATTCAAAAACACGGCCGCGTCTTCAAGTGAAGTGTCAAGCTCTTGTTTCTTCATATGGATCTCAAGCTCAGCAAATCTGTCCTTGATTGCATCGAGGTCTTGCAGCAGTTGGCGCTTTGCTTTCTTTTCTGCAGCTGCTCTCATTGCTATCTTCTCAGCTAGTTTATTACGGAATCGGCTGTCAATATCATCATTTTGAAGCGAATACGTGTTCTCATTGACTTCTCGGTTTTCGAGGTAGTCGTCGTTGCCTAAGATGGCGTCATCACTGTCCTCCCAGAAGGGCAGCCCACTGAGCACATGCTGCTCCAGTCCAGCCAAGCTATGCGCAGATGACGGCAGCTTGTTAGTAAAGAACTCCAAGTCGAACAGGTTTGTCAGCTATCGGAAGTAGTTGAGGTACTTCAGCCCCAAGTAGTTACCGTACTTGTATGCTTCTTTGAAATCGCAGAATCTCTTTTTGCGGAAGACTTACAAGTCTTACTCCTTGGAGTCTAGCTGGGTGTGAGTTGGAACGCGTGTAAAGATGAGCGACTTTTGGTCAGTAACTTAGAGCTCAGGTCGTTTTTCATAATCTTCACCACTCGGGTCACCCAAGTCGAACTTGTAGATGTGAGGGAAGTTTAGCGCTTTAAAGGAGTCGAGCTCTTACTCAATCTTAGCCATCTCGGTGAAGTTGGGGATCTGCCAGAAGTTAGTGATCGCTTTCTTTTCGGGGTCGTAGAAAACCTGCTCCTCGCCCGGTGCCCGTTCACCTTCTTCCCTGTATGCCGCGAACTAGTGCTCGCCGTTCTCTGAAGGGAACAATTTGAAGATCATAGAGTCTCTTGGCATCAAGTATGCTCTCTTTCTCAGCTGGTCTGTTTCTTGGAGTAGTTCCAGGCGCACGGAATCGAGGCACACGGCGCCCATGACCTCTTCACAGAAATCGTGGCAAAGCATGAGTCTAGCGGTTCTCAATTGCCTCAACACTGCCTCATGCTTGTCATTGGTGTTATTGACAACAGCCTGCCTAACTTTCTGGAAGTGCTTCTCGATGAAGTCCTTGCTGCGCGACTTGCGCGCCATGATGTTGTAGAAGTTGGGCCCCACCTTGTTTTTAATGTGGAATTAAGCGTTGCGGAGCTCCGTTTCAGGTAAACGTTTCAAATTACTTTCGTACAAGTTTTGCCCGACGAGCTTATTATACAAGTCAAATGCAGGGTTAGCAACGGTGAAGCCGCGAGAGAAGAAGTCAACTTCGCAGAGTACGCGCTAGGCGTTGTCAAGTAATATTTAGTTAGTGCGGGTGCCGGTGATTAAAATATGCAAGTTCATCTACTCGTATCGGGTTGCCGCGCGCAACTCTTCTAGGCCCAATGGGCACACCATTGCTTTGTATGCCTCCGGGTCGTTGAAGTTCAAGATTGAAGTCAGAGAAGGATCGAATTCACGAATCGCCAGAGTCTACTCGATGGCTGTGTTAGCCCCTGGACCATGATCAACAAAATTGATCCACTTGTCACCTCCACTGAGGAATGTCTCAAAGTTGAAGTGATCTTTGAAGTAGACCTTGCCGTCTTTATTCATGAGGCGCATTTGCTCCAGGTACACCTTGTGCAGTGTTTCACGTTGAACGATGCAGTCGACGAGGACGCTGCGGAGACGCATCGCTTCGATAGAGTTGCAACATATCTCCAGCATGTTGGGAACATTCGAACGCATGATCTTCTGTTTGAGTCTCGGGTACAGCTTCTCTTTGCCCCGCTCGAGTAGTTTTTGCTTTCGTGCATTTAGATCGTCTCCTTCTTTGACCTCGGTGGCCTCATAGTTCATGTCATAAGGGTTCTCCACATTCACTTTGAACTCTTTTGCCATGGATTCAGTTATGTCGTACATGCCAGCCTTCTTACCACCGGGTGTTTTATCTCCAGAGAGAGAAGAATCAACAGGTCTATCTTTCGTGAGAGTGCTGCGAGACTCTGGCAACTAGTACTCATCGAAGTCGAAGTCGTAGACCGTGTTGAGATCCATCTTGGTCATGACAAACGGATTTTGCATCAGTGAGGGATCTTCCGCCGATGCGACCAACTCTTTGCCGAAGAAAAGCATCTTGTCTGAGTTGCCGAGAATGCTGTCGTCTTAAACGACGTCTAAGTTCTTGTTTTGTTCAACCAAATCTCCTTTTTCCTCGGCCCTTACAGCCTTCAACTCGGCTAAGATAAACTGGTGAGTCACGACATCCTGAGCCGCCGCTATAAATCCATTCTCTGGCCTGTGCACAGTGCTCAGCTCAGTCAAGGTGTGGCTAAATGCAGCGATTACTTTGGAAGCGACTGAGAGACTTTCGTAGAAATCTAGAATGCCGATCTCGTGACCTTCCGATGTTATCTTAACCTTGTTCTGCTTCTTGTCGGCGTTATGGTAACAGAAGGCAGGGTAGCCTTCTTGAAGTTTGATAAATGAGACGTGCTCGTGGATTGTCTGCTTCACAAGAGGGTCTCGCTCGTGGTGCTCCTTCATCAACATCATTAGACTGGCATAGGGCATTCCCAACATCTCCGCAAACTAGCGAGGGTCGACCTAGGGCTGTTTGGCCTGGAACATACCCGGCTTCTCCTTCTCGATCTCCCGCAGCTTCTCAATGTCAGTGTTTTCGTCGATTCCCTTGGCATGCACCTTGCGCCTCTCGGTTTCATGTGGAATGTCGTTTTTTGGGAAGTACTGCCACTTGTTGTCGATTTGCTCGTAGACCAAGCGGTACGTCTTCTCCAGGTACTCTCTAATCTCATTGTTAGCTCTGAATTCGACTTGCATCTGCATTGCGATGAACTCTCGCATTATTTTGATCTAAAGCTCAAACGCCTCAGTCTCAGCTGCGTACGAGTCGCGGAAGTGGTTTCCGTTTAAGTTGACCCTTGGTCGCTTGGCCATCAAATCGATGATGATTTGGATTAGACGCTGCTGTTCAAGGGTGTCACAGGTGTGCTCGAGACATTCAAGGTAGGTGGTCGCAAGGATCAGCTTCTACCGCTGGTATGCTTCCTCCAGGTCAATGATGTCTTTGATCAAGGTAAAGCGGTCGACTGAGGGGAATATGTTGCGCAAGTCTGTCTCGACTAGCGGCTCGATCTTGTTGATGAAGAAGGAGCATGTCTTGAGGAGCTCTTGCTCGAGGGTCTTCATGTCCGTGAACGTCGAGTCGTACATCACATGAATTCCATAGTCATCTGTGACTAAGTAGCACTTTGATTCCTTGTCTTCCTCAATGCGGTCAACCCTTCCTAGCAGTTTCTAAGCTGCTGCCTTCTTCGGGTCCGAATCCTTCGTCATCTCAAACTCAGATGAGACTTCTTGGCGATCCAACGGCTGTCCAAACGTGACGTGATACTTTGGAACGATCGGGTTGGTTGAGTACTGCGCATTCGAGAATTGCCCGTTGAAGCGGTACTTGTGAATGTCGACCAGCTCGTCCATCACAATGTTCTAGATGTCACTTGCTCCCGCCCCAACACCGTTTTCAACTTCCATGTTGCGAGCTGCAGCATCTCCTGACAGCTCCTCCGAATGCTCGATATCTTCAGCTTTCGCGACACCTGACTTTTCCAGTGGCTTGATAATATTAGCTGAGTCAACAACTCTGTCACGGCTGCCCTGCTGGAGCAACTCCAAGGTGATCCTCTTCTGGATTGATCTGAACGCATTGAGGGTGTAGAGCAGTTGTGTCTTCTTTTCTCTCGCCTTGAGACTGACAAGCAAGTACTGTGCGAAGAGCAGGTGCTGGGGTGTTTCGAATAGACTGTTCTTGGGAATCTCTTCAGCTTCAGCTCCTTCATCACCCTCCTTTTTGCCCAGCCCAAAGTCTCGCTTGGGTCGCAGGGATGCCATGAAGAGAGACAAGAAGGACTTCTGGTCTTCGGTGAAGAAGGTGTCAGTGTCGCTGTGATCGAAGTTCAAGAAGTCGGCTTTGACTCTGCCATATCGGAGCTTGTCAAAGTGGATCTGAGACAAGGATTCGAGAGTCAAGTTAACATTCGTCACGTCGTTAATGTTGAGAATCTCCATCATGTAGGCCGAGGTTTCATCGATGGGGTTCTTCTCGCTAGTCAGTAGCGCCGCTTGCTACATCTACTCTTTGCTGACTTCTGGCTAGAAGCAGATGTAGGGCACCCAATGACTTTTCATGAAGCGTACCTTGGGGAAGTTCTCGAGTTACCCATTGTTGAACTCTCCAAACAAGGCCGTCTCAATCGAGTTGATGAAGCTCATCTTCAGCTTGTCTTGCTATCTTTTGATCTCAAGCACTTCGAGTAGTGTGTTTGCACCCCGGGTCTTTCCGTATTTTCTTTGGTTGCGTGTCATCAGCCTCTACAGGTTCTTCTTTGCGAGCTGGCTGGGGTTGATCAAGGAAGGAACGGCATCGTAGTTTGCGAACTGATTTTTGATCATCTGAGCGTGGAAGTGTGTCGGGAAGTTCACGATGATTGAATAGGAGAAAGAGTTTCCATTGTCTGACTCCATATCGCCGATGATGTTGAACTCTTTGCAGATGTCGGCCAAGGCAAGCTTTAGCTCCACCTGGTTCCAGAGCACTAGCGGGGGCATGTCGTAGTTAGACTTAGCGGTTGACATGAACGTGTCACGGATTCCTCGGTTCTTCTTCTCTTGCTTCACGTGAGTTTGAGAGCCCATGAGCTAAGCGAGCTCACGATAGCCTCGATCTCCCATCTTTCTCAACTCAATCAACTGGTTTGCTTTCTCTTCGATTCTTGCCGAATGGATCTTCTGGTAAGACAAACTTTCTTCTCTCTTGTTCTAGAAGTATTCCTGCGACTGGGTGTAGATGTCGAATCTGTGCGAGAGGGGCACCCACTTGACACGATTGATGAATTTCTCCGCGTTCTAATTGCACTTCTGCTCGTAAGAAATGATGCGCGTGTAGATGTCAATGTCGTCAATTCGAAGCGAAGAATGCTTCGGCAGCTACTCAGCGTTGCGGTCATCCAATACAATTTCTCCATTGGGTTCAAGTCGCTAGGGCCGTTTCAAGTCTGTAGCAAAGTGGTCCTCGCCTTCTAATCGCTGGTACCTCTTGACTGCGTTCTCGAGCTCGAACTATATTTTGGAATAGTTGGGTGCGAACTTCAACGAGACCTTGTCTACGAGCTCAGAAGTCAGCGCAAAGTGAGACCATCTTTGCAAGTACTTGTACTTTTTATGCTGAAGTTGATACTGTCGCCTCTTGTAGAACTAAGCGAGCATTTCTTTGATGGCAACAGGGCTACTTTTATCGCAGATGTCGTCGAGGGCCGCTTTCTAAAAGTCGTCAGCCATGATCGTAAACGGCTCAGGTTGCGGAGGTGCCGATATTTGCCTGATGAAGTCGTGACGGAACTGGTTCTAGACACGTGGCTCGTCTAGGAAGATTGTGTCTGGCCGAATGTAAAAGACACGGTTGTCTCCCTTATCGATGTGCTAGGGGTTCAACAAGCAACGCTCTGCCAACTCCTTGTAGACCATGTACTTTTCTGAGAGTTACAGATGAAGGTCTTCCGTCCGAGTGTCCTCTCTGTTGAAGATTGTCTTGTCAACTGTATACTTCTTGTCCATCTTGGCGTCGGAGTAGTAGGTGTGGATTTTGGGCTGCTCAACCTCCTCGTCGGAGTGAGAGTCTGATTCCTCGAAGTCTTAGGAACCAACTGCCGCGATTCCTATCTTCGTTTCTTAGTCTTGTTTCATTTTCTATCACAAG
>Ga0075492_1054275_pt1 | contig 9571 bp, 16 predicted proteins | sample DEB08_RNA1_12_FD_73465 | JGI IMG/M metagenome (GOLD analysis project Ga0075492, IMG submission 73465) | Aqueous microbial communities from the Delaware River and Bay under freshwater to marine salinity gradient to study organic matter... | ecosystem: Environmental > Aquatic > Marine > Coastal...
GAAAGATTAAAGTTATGGATCAAGACTCATAATATAAGTCTACTACAAACTAGGCAGCTCACACTTCTGCCTCTGTGCCAATTGCGAAGCCAAGCGGCGACCCCGAAGATAACCAGCCGTTTGTGATGGAGGATGTGTCCACGGAGCTTCCACCCATCGTGCGCCAGCCCACCGATGACGTGCTCGACGACGTCGGTGATGAAGGCGACGTTAATAACAATGACCTGGAAAAGCAGCAAAATCAAGTCAAGAAAGGCGAGTCTGCGGACAAATCAATGCAAAATGAAGAAGATGGCGAAGGCGAGACCAATGTTTAAGACGAAGCTAAGTATGACTCCACCCACGCTGTCAACGAAGGGACCCATGGTGCAGCTGATCTCGACGACGAAACAGAGTCTGCCGTGCAACGAGCATTCGAAGACCAAGAGATTGCCGATGAAGGCGCCGAGGCCGACGAAGATGAAGAAGATTTGATGGAAGACGAGTAGGAGGACGAGCAGGAAAGTGAGCTTTCTCTCAAGAATGCCGCCAAGAGAGCTAAGTTGTACGCCGCGGAAGTCGCTGCACTGAACGCGATGACCCTCGATGAAAAGAAGGGACTGCTTGATAAGTACGCCTACATGGATTACTTCACTAAAGGGTCTTTTATCGATGCCCAAGATACCACCAGCGCATGGTGCTTAGCAAAGATCGCAGAAGTGAAAGGTAACGAGCTACTGGTGAACTACGACGGATGGTCAAACAAGTGGAACGTGTGGTTCAAAATCCGGACTTACAAGCTTGCGGCTTTCAGATCCCGCAGCGTGGGCTACTCCGGCCAGAACAAGGTTGCAATCAGGAACGATTTCGAATTCTCAAGCAAGATACTTCACGCAATGTGGGCCGAGGTGGAGAAAAGAATCACGCAAGACATGGAAGGCCACCTGGCACACGACATCACCCAGTGGTACAGAGGCACCCTCTTCGTCTTTGTTGACAGCCTGATGGGTTAGAGCTTCGAAGAAGACTTGACAGTGCTGCCTGTCGTGATTGAGTTCCTCAAGTCTATCATGCGCTTGATGGTCACTTGGATCAATAAATTAACCACCATGTAGAAAACATTCAAAGAGTACAAAGAAGTGGATGAACTCTACTTGGTCGACCCCCACACAGCTCTCCTTGCCTCCTTCGTCGAGCTAGGAGATATCCTCAAACGTATCTTCGCCGGATGCCATCGTGCTTTGCGCTACTACGTCTTTTACGACGAGAATCAGATTGATCCCGCAGAAATCAAGAAGCAAGTCGCCGAGAAAAGTTAAGCAGTGGTTAATTCGACTTTCGGAACCGTGGTCCAAGACTTCACGGAAAACAACTTCGCCGGAGAAAGAATGGTCGATGAAAACAAATATAATCCCGACTTATCCAAGCAGCGCGTGGGATGGCAATAGGACCTCGTCTTTGGAAGTCTTGCCAACTTCGCGCAGTACTTTGCTGAGATTGGTGGCTTCGACGCTGTGATTGCCGCACTGAAGATTGGAACTGAACCTGTTCCCAAAGATACTAAAGAGGCTGACAAACCTGAAAAGTTGCCACTTGAAATCGTGAGCTCCTTGCTTTTGCCATTCAGGAACTTGAAAGAAGTCGTGACAACGGAGTTTGCCGCAGCATTTACTGACCAGATTAAAGGGCTCATCATCAACCGATTCATGAACCTCACTGACAAAGAGTTGAAGGAGGTCGACAAGGATAAACTTTCTAAGGTGCTGATCGACCTGAAGCAGTTCATGTCGTTGGGCATGGACGACTCCGAGACGGCGCAGATCGTCGAGCAGACACAGCTGTACATCGCCTTGAGATTCCTGAAGTCGAACAACCTGGAGAAACGACTCAAGGGCTTGAACGACATTAGATATATGGTCGAGAGAGTTCTCCAGGCCTACAAAGTAGCTAAGAGAGCTCGCAATGGAGCGAGTACCAACTGGCAACCCAACTTTGAGGACAAGGTGAAACCTTCAGAGCACATGACTACCCAATCGATGAAGGAGTGGCTCGTTGAAAACAAAGTGCTCGAGATCATTCTCGGCGGCGATGCTCACTTGGAGATCGTGAAGAGGTGCGCCCCCATCTTGAAATTCATGTCCAAGTATGGTGAAGGTAAATTTGATGAAGACACTGTTGCGCTTGTCTGGAAGTGCCAGCTTGGCAAGCACGAGGAGATGGTCAGAACCGTCTACGCTCTTATTCAAGAAATACTTCCCGCCCTCGCTCTCAAGAACATTGATGCCTTCTACGCCAAGATCCAAGAACTACCAGCTCAATCATATGACGAGATGTTCATCAACTTCTTGAAAGAATTCACCAGAGAAGCTCTTACTAAGAAAATCAACCATGACATGAATGAGTACAATAGATAACAAGAGCTGAACGTGGAAATGGACGACCAAATGAACCAAATCTCTGCCGACTACCCCAAGTTTGAGACCGTGATCTCCAACAAGGAGAAGCTTACGCTCAGTGACCTGAAGCAGCAGGTCGAGAAGTCGCAGGTTGAAGACAGTGATGAACAGGAGTACGGCATGCCGTTGCTCTGGAAAATCATTCAAAACTCTGACTCCTCTAATAAGGACAAGGTCTCCAACGAAGTTCAAGAACTTGCTCTCCAATCTCTTATCGAGATGTTCTCACAAGGTTTCCGCTACCTGATCAGACTGCCCTACCTCTTGAAGTCTCTTTACAACGTGCTCAAGAACAAGAGTATCGTGCAGAGTTTACAGCTTGCGACAGCCATTATTAAAAGTTTAAAGACCGATCATGATGGTGAAAGATCTATGTAGGTGAACTTTGAAAACTAGGACGACGTCGAGGACGATGATGAAGACAACGAAGGAGGCAAGCAGCTGGACGCAAAGGCCAGGGCTTCCGCACAGGTGCCTACACCCGAAGTTGTGACTCTTCTTCAGTCTCAACTTCTCGTCATTGATTGCCTCATCTCCAACGTCTCCATCTACCACTCCCAAGTGAAGCAGAAACTGAAGTAGCTTGTTGAGAAGGGTAAGATGCCGGACAAGGTCGAAGACTATGCGTTTGTTGGCAAGTACCCCCATGGTGAAACACTTCAACACATTCTTGACTTCGTCGAGTTCGTCATCACCACCAGCCAGGGCTCAGCTCAGGCTAAGCTCTCTGATAGAGTGGAGCTTGGCATTGAAAACATAAACACGCTGTGGAGACTGTTCGTGAACGAGCCTAACTTTGTCTCTGACCAGAACTTGTTCCTGAACTGGGTCAACAAGCAGCGACTGGTGCCAAACCCCAGCCAGCAGTACTACCACCAGAACAACTAGCAAGCGTAGATGATGGAAGTCTTCATCTTTACCGACGTAGAGAAGAAGTACTTCTTCAAGAACATCCTCTGCAACCCCCTGCAAATCAATGTCTCCTCAATTTCCGTCAGCCAAATCAAGTGCTTTGAAAAGTACTTCAAGCTCATCAACAGGGAAAAGCGTGCAATCTAGAGCTATTACAGACACTTAAAGGTGAACGCGTTTGAGGAGCTCGAGGGTAAAGATGCGCTTTGGGATATCTCCATCGCCTCCAAAGTTGACAAAGCAAGGGACATCTCACAAGAACTTCTTGTCGAGTTGCACTTAAAACTGGATCAGCAGACGATCTCGCAGGAGAGCAAGGTGGAAATCTTGCAAAACTTCATCAAGAGGTGTATGCTCGAACTTTAACACGCGGCCAGCAGCTAGCACAAGAAAGGAATCATACAACTCATCGCACTGTTCTTAGACCGGTATGAAGGCGTGCGGGCTCTGAAACCTGAGCTGCTGAGCTTGGTGTACAGGATTCCAGGCATTAAGCCAGTCATGATCACTGTGATCAACATCATGGACCCTGATAACCGAACCAGCGCGATTATTCCAATGTACTACTCTCAGACAATTGGCTACTTCCGCTAGAAGGTCTCGGAGCAGTTCGGCCTTGAGATCAACGAATTCCTCCTATTCATCAAAAACCAGATCATAGATGCTGATGTCGACGACGACAGGTACTACAAGGACATTCAGGGTCATTTCCAGAAGGCTTTCATCAAGAAAAACCCCAGCTACGAAAAGCACTTGCACCCCAAGCACCTCATCTCCAACAACGATGAATACTTTGACACCATCTTTGGCATGCTCTCTACAGAGGCTGATGGCACGACTTTGTTGGAGCCAGTGTGGGACCTGATCTCGAAACTGCCGATCAGTGACCACATCAAGAACGACTTGACTGAGATGAAGTCCGTTCATGCAGCAAAAACATAAGAAGAACGAACAAAAGCTTGGACTGCACTTTTCGACCCACACTCCACCTTCAAGCTTCTTTACTGCATCCGAATCATCTAGAACACTTACATCACACCTGTCGCTGCCGCAGCTGCCGCCGCTGAGGAAAGTAAAGATGCTACGGTTTTGAACAGTCTGCAGGCGTGGAAGTAGAACTTCGTGGCCGCAGGTGGCTTCGAACACCTTCTCAATGTGTTTAAAGACTTGAACATCACGAAGGTGGAAAGCATGCTGACCTTGAAGTGTATCAAGGCGCTCATCTCGACCATCTACGCCTTCATGGGCGGCAACGGTGAAAACAACTCAGCCCTCTTGCAAGCCGTGGCAGCCAAGAACAAGCAACTCCTTCCCCTGTTGGTGCAGAAGAACATCAATTTCATTGACTTGATCTGCTCCTTCTCGATCGAAGAAGAAAAGGAACGCGGTGAATCCTATGACGAAATTCAGAAGAGACTTGAGTAGGCTAAAATTAAGAAAAACCGCTACAAGATGCTCATGACCGGCAACAAGGCAGAAGAGAAAAGTAAGGGTGCAGGCGATAATGACGATGAAGATGACTCGGAAGACAAAAAGCGCCAAGTCCAGCTCATGACCAACTTTAAGGAGCAGTCCGAGATCGTTTACTTCCTCTTCAACTTCATTGAAACCTTGCTGTAGAGAGAGCCTCTCAACGCGCAGGCTTTCATTCAATATTCGAACTTGAAGCACCTGATGACCACAGGAATGCTCCAGTCCGAGAACATCTTCTTGAGATCGCAGATGTGCACCAGGCTCAAAGAACTGGCGTTAGCTTTCTCGGCCAAGGCGCAGCAGGGAGTGCCTGCTCACAGAGCACTATTCTAGTAGTACCTTGGAACTATTATCTTTGCATAGCTTGACACCGTACTGCCCCTGACAGCAAATGCGGCTTACGAATCTCGTTGTGCCGACTTCTACCGTGACATCTCTACAACTCTGGGCAGCGTCAGACTGGAAGACATCAAGAGTCTGGAAGGTGAAATCACTGGGTTGATCAAGAATCTGAGCGGCTGGATCATCAACAGACACATCAAGGAGTCGAACACGCAGGAGCAAGACTTGCTTCTCCAAGGTTACCTCCAAGTGCTTACCAAACTGCTTGAGAAGTTCCCACAGCTGAAGCTGCAAATCGGCCAAGATGGTCTCTTAGAGCACCTGGTGCACGACTGTCTTTTCGAGATTCCCACTGGCGGCAAAGGAGGCGTCAGCGGAAAGAGTGCACCCAAGTGCAAGTCTTGGAACACACGACGTTTCGCGTTTGGCTTGGTCTCTGTATTGGCGAGAGACTGCCTTCCCAACCTGGCCTATGTCCTCAATTACCTGAAGTAATTCAACTAGTAGCCAACTTGGAGGAGGACTAAGTGGTAGATCTAGCTATACGACGATGAGAAAAGTTCAACCGGCCACGTCGGCATAAAAAACCTGGGCTGCATCTGCTACATGAACAGTTTGAATCAGCAGTTGTTCATGATCCCAGGCTTCCGCAACGACATCCTCACAATTAAAGACCCCAATCACGACAAAAGCCCCGATGAAGACAACATGTTCCTGCAGTGGTAGACCCTCTTTGCTGGCCTGTTGCTCTCAGAAAAGATGTACGTCAACCCGAAAGCTTACTGCCACTCGTTCAAAGACTGGGACGGCAACCCCGTGAACGTGATCGAGCAGATGGACGTTGAAGAGTACCTGGGTATTTTCTTGGACAAACTTGAGAACTCTATCAAGGGAACTCAACAAGAGAAAACTATCCATCACCATTTCGGTGGCATGTACGCAAATGAGATCATCTGTAAGACGTGTCCCCATTAATACGATCGTGCCGAGCAGTTCTTGTACTTGGGAGTGCCTGTTAAAAACAAGAAGTCCATCTACGAGGGCATGCAAGCCTTCGTCTAGGGTGACATGCTTGAGGACCAAAACCAGTACCAGTGCGAGAAGTGTGACAAGAAAGTGGATGCCCTGAAGAGAGTGTGCATCAAGAAGCTGCCTCGCTACATGATCATGACACTAAAACGTTTCGAGTTTGACTTCGACCGCATGATCCGCATGAAGGTCAACGACTACTACGAGTTCCCCGAGCAGCTCGACATGTTCAAGTTCACCCAAGAGTACCTCAACAAGAAAGAGAAGTTTGAGAAGGATGTCAACGAGTAGAAAGAGAAGGGCATCGAAGTTGAGATTGACGAGTTTGACCCTGAGATTCACGCCTAGTCCAAGTACCCCAAGGAGTACTTCCAGTTCGAACTTGTCGGCATTGTCGTCCACTCGGGAACTGCAGACAGTGGTCACTACTACTCCTACATCAAAGAACAACAATTGTTCGACAAGGTCAACAAGGAGACGCAGGAGGACACCTGGTATGAATTCAACGACATCTGGGTGCGTGAGTTTGACCGCGCCGAGATTCCTCAGGAGTGCTTCGGTGGAGAGGAGTCTTCCTACGGTGGCAGCTGGTCCAACAACAACCAGAAGTAGATGAAGGTGAGAAACGCTTACCTACTTGTCTACAAGAGACTTTTAGAGGACGACTCACCTTACGAGGAGAGTGAAGAAGTGGCGGAGAAGAAGGAGAACTCTGAGGTTGAGAACAAGGAGATGGTTGAAGAGAAAGTTGCTGAGTTCAAGCTTGGCTAGATGGAGCTAAACCTGCACAAGGAAAGCGAAATGTACCAGAAGATTGCCGCTGAAAACCACAAGTACTGGCAAAACAAGTTCCTCTTCGGCACTGAATACAATGAGTTCGTGTCCCAGATTGCCCTCTACTGGAACACTCGCACCATAGTGCCCGCTATTGCGCCTTGCAGAAACGATGACTGGCACTTGCTTGATCCTGAGGTGCAGCAGCTTGCTCAACAGAACGGACTCACCGAAGAGTTAGCTAAGAAGCCCATGTTCCTGCAGCCAAACATTGAGGAGTCAATCGACCTTAATCAAGCTCACTCGCTGACACAGCTGAACATGGCTCGACTCGACGTCTTCAAATTCACTGCTCAATTCTATGTGACCATCTTGCAGAGATCGCGCGACGGCATGAACTTGCCCAACTTTGTAAGAATTCTCAAATCCTATATCAACTATGACATCGCCTGCGCTGACTGGTTCCTGAGTGAATTCGCGAACTTCGAGATCTTGAAAGAGTGCTTCCTTGACAACACCAACAAGCAGATGCGGTGGATCCTTGCAGGCCTTATCTACAGTGCCATGCTAAAAGTATACCCTTCGCACAAGAGCAACTTGGACCAGTACTGGCAAGACTGCAAGAACGGAGTGGAACCCCCCAGGCAGACCACAATCGGCACCATGATTCTTGCCCTCCTCGCCCTTCTCCCTCAGGTTAAGAACTTCTCTAAACACTAGCCCCAGTTCTTGCAACTCATTGCAAGATTCTCCTCGCTCGGTGCCGAAGCTCGCCTCTTCCTAATGAAGGCTAACACCCTGGAGCGCATGTTGAACTTCTTCTACTGGGAGGCGTCTCCTTACCACGAGGACTTTATCAATGAAAAGCAACTGCCTCTCCAGCTGAAAGAGCAGCCTGACATTGGTCTGCCAACTCCGGAAGACCCCAACGCGAAGCAGAATGCTTTTGCACTGTTGAAAGAGAGACAAAGACTGAAGAAGATGCAGAGTGAAGACCCTAAGTACCTCTACTTGCTCGAAACTATTGGCAACCTCGCGAGGACCTTGCACACATAGATCGTGACCGAAGGCGAACAAACTCAAGCTGTCACTTCGCCGTACGCCCTCGAGAACTCTGGCTTCCTCCTCTCCCAGCACAACCATGTTTTGTTCCTGCCTTCCTCCGAATTCATCTAGAAGCTCTTCCTCGCTGCGATCAAACCTCGCGCGATCGTCGCTATCACCAAGGGATACATGCACTATGCGTACCATGACCCTGTGCTGGCGGAGAGGCTCTTCGAGACTGTCAAGGGCGGTCTTTGTGAGCACGACTACGACAAGATCAGACCCTTCTTGGTCCTCTTCGAACACATGCTCGCAAATCAAAAATCTACCGTCTTCGCTCAAAACACTGACGCTTGGTTGACAGAGTTTGTTGGCTCCGTTATTCCCAACAACCAACGCTATTTCTAGTGGATGGAGGTAATCTTTGACTTCATCTTCAAGATTTGCTTCCGCATTCCCGTCTGCAAAGATTGGTTCGCTTAGAACTAGGAGCACTGGGCTTACCTGTTCGAGTGGGTCAGAAAGAACAAGGAGCCCCCTGTCGGCTACATGCAGTCCAACTACGGTCACTCTTCTTCCGGCATGAAGCTCAACAAGAGCAAGTACACTTCAGTTAGCCACTCCGGCCGCAACGACAAAAACCGTAACCAAACTCTGTACTACTACCGCTTTGGCACGCTCAACCTGTTGAAGACTCCTGAAAAGGCACCTGATCTTTCAGACGAAATCGACATGGATCAGCTTGATCTACAGGACTACAAGTTCATCAAGGACAGCATCATTGATTACATGGACGACAGGTTCAGCCTGGACATCACCAAAGCTCAAGTTATGGATGAACTGGATGAGCTCGTGAAGGTTAAGTTCCAGAAGGAATCAGATGTTTAAGCTTCCCTGCTTTGGGAGCCAACCGATAAGGGCACTCTGGTCATTGACGGACTTGTCAAGAACACCAGGAAGTACAAGGAAATGAAGAGACTTCGTGACATGCTCATGCAGCAGCAGATTAAGGATCAGGCCGAACGCAAAGCTCAGCAGAGCCAGTGGTCCGCCAGCTCTGGCATCGGAAAAGGAACCGGCAGCGGCAGCGGCCAGAGGTGGAACAATGAGCGCAACCACAACAATGGGGACATGGACGTGGACGGCGACCAGGATGTCGACAACGACAACGAGGAAGCTGGTGTCGACGAATACCCCGGGAACAGCGTCTACTCGAACCCCTACGCCCAGCATGCCGACAATGATGACATTGATCCTGTCGTTGGAGACGGTGATTAGTACATGCAGGATGATTCAGAAGAGGATCAGCAGTGAACCTCAAAACACTGACTAAGAAAAGGGACGCTAAGCCCAGACGAAAGGTAGCCTCTCGCTTGCCTATGCAGCTTGACTATGTCTACAGTGTCTACAGCTTCTGCATACCCCTTACATTTCAGAACTCTTCACTTCACAAGCACGCTATGGACTGATGTTAACGTTGAGAGTGGAGTGGTGAGACAACAAACTTGAATTTAAAGATTTATATGCTCGTTGAGCAAACAGCTAGCTAAAGCATCTTTCAG
>Ga0075492_1005387_pt1 | contig 9456 bp, 2 predicted proteins | sample DEB08_RNA1_12_FD_73465 | JGI IMG/M metagenome (GOLD analysis project Ga0075492, IMG submission 73465) | Aqueous microbial communities from the Delaware River and Bay under freshwater to marine salinity gradient to study organic matter... | ecosystem: Environmental > Aquatic > Marine > Coastal...
TCCCTCTCCACTTCAATCGTAATCAGTTGCCCTATCCCCTCATGCCCTTCTTTAATTCAATCTTTCTAACCATATCCGATCCCCCCTTCACCTCTTAATCATCACTATCACAGTCGTATGGCAAAAGGCAGTAGAATCCCTCGAATCAGCCCGCCACCACCACCTCAACCCCAACACAACAACAACAACCTCCTCCTCCACCCCCACCAAACCCCTCGACGCACCAACCTTCATCCACAAATACATGATACAAATCATATCCATCCTACTCGAACAAAACCCAATGAAAATTGGCAACATGGAACGGGAATGTGTGGAAAAATCTGTGAGGATAGGGTTGCAAATTGTCATTGATGATTTGGTTTTGTTGGAACGGGAGGAGGAGCAGGAGGAGATTTTGTTGAATAATAAAAAGATGAAGATTAGTGATGTAGTGGTGGGGACTAGTGGTGGTGGTGGTGGTGAAGTGTCATCTACGTCCTCATCATCTTCATCATCATCGAGGGTACTCAAAGCGTCACCAACACTCGAAGCCCTAACACACATTTTCAACCGAAAGAAAACGTACTACAAGGCATCTCAACGTCAGAATCATTGGAATAACAACAATTCCAACTCGGCAAATGCCGAAATACGGAATCAGATGATTACCGCCTTTCGTCGTCAGAGGGGATTTCGTCACTTGGCGAATTATTTGAGTAAACGTGCGAGTAGTAGTAGTATGGAGTCGTTTCCGAGTTTGGATTTGATTAGGGAGGTGTTGTCGGCTTTGGAGACTGTGGCGATGTTTCCTTTGGGGAGTGGTGGGAATGAGGAGGAGGATGGTACTGCGAATAGTAATCAGCAGGGACAGGGGCAGCAGCAACATTTACAGCTTCAGTCACAAAAGATTAATGCCATTCATGATGAATGCCGTGCCATTGCCTCAGCGGTAACCAAGCACATTATTGAAATGGATGATCAAACACTCAAGAAGTTTTCCACCGATGCCATTTACAAAATTAGGCAGTCATTGGGAACTACCTACCAACGTATTGCCGATTCGAAAACCAACAATAATCACTCTGCATACCCCATGGCGATTCATGAACATCATGAATTTTGGAGGGAGTTGGCATTGAAACTTATTACTAGTCAGAGTTTGCCCCTGAGGTTGTTTGGGTGGGAACAGGTGGGGAAACTTATTGAAGATTGTGAGGTTCATCAGCCTCCACCTCGTTCGTATATTGTTTCGGGAGCTGGGACGGCGTGGGTGAATGGACGGTATGAGTTTGATCCGAGGAGAGTTTTGGAGAATGGGTATGTGAATCCTGCTGGGGATGTGCAGTATGTTCATCATGTTCCCGTCGATGTGGATAATCCAGAGCAGCAGCAGCAGCAGGGGGGAGTTGCAGGGAAAACACTCACATTATTTCGGTGTACGATGCGCTCGCAGCAAAAGTGGTGGTTCCTTTCCGAGGCGGATGCCGATCAACCTGGTACGGATAAGGATATCGATTATTATCAGCACAAGTCGAAGAAGTGGCAGGAGAAGAAACCACCGGATTTTGGGTGGCTTACTTGTCGTTCGGGGGAGGATCCTCCGCCTACGTTGAAGTCGTTGAGTGTCATGGTCCCACCGGGTGAGGAGTATAATACGTTGGAGCATAAGCTTGCCAAATGGGCGATTGAGAATGGTGTCATCGAACTAGTGTTGGGGGATTCCATCCATAGGGAGATTGTGTCAAGGTCGACTGAACTCATCAAATTCCTCGCCGGTATGTGCAACGTGGATGATCCTATAGAGCCTGTCGTCCGGGACGGTGTTGCCTCCCCAATGCAGACGGATATGATTCCGAATCAGTACTGTCTCCGAGCATCACACCTACTCATGGCGTGGAAGACGTGCATTAACACGAGAGATGATGCCGTGTCAACACAAATTTATCAGCTCTTAGTGTCCATATTGCCCTCGCTGTCGGACGAGTTGGCTATTCCGCTCATAAAAGCAATCCATGAATCGCTAGTGCAAAGCTTGGATAAAGGAGAGGATCACTTCTTGAAGGTATCACAATTCTGTTCCACTGTTGCCGAAAAATTCTGGGATCCCGAGGGCAAAACCATCCCTGTCGATGAATCTTTTGAAAGTATGGACAACAAAACGAGGAATGAAATTCTAAGTCTCTTGTGGGCAGTCTTGACGCATAAGGATGCGTTGACACTCAAAACGTACATGAACATCGAACGTTTCACATTCGCTGAGATTGGGAGGCAGCAGGATGAAGTTGCGGAAACGATGCGTGAGAAGTTTTTGGCGCAATGTAAAGATTTCCTTGGCAATCAAAATGAAGAACTTGTAGATGAAGCACATGCTCTTCACATGTGCCAGTTGACCAAGTCGGTATTGGAGGGTTACGATCGAGCTGACATGGAGACGTATGCTCAGGGCAGCGGTGGTTTCGCCGAAATGTTGTACGAAGAGCTTGTTGCATATTTGAAGAGAAGGTCAAAGACTCCATCGGCTCCGCCACTGCGGAAGCCGTCGACAATGAGTATGATTCCCGAGTTCAATCATACAAACGCACTCACGGAGCGCCTGCAAATTCTAAGATTAGTCTATGGAATACAGGTAAACACTCAATTGCGGAGTGACCAGCTTGATCTACTGTGGTCTATGTGTGTTCTCCCCGCAGATAAGGAGCTCTTCATGACTTTCCTAGCCAATGCATCTGCTGAGGATCCCGGACCACAGTTACGCCCAGAAAATGCCATGTACAACGTTGATAGACTGAACCCTGCATTTGAATCAAACACACGCAATGATGTCTTCCAGAAAATATTCTGCTCCGAGTATGTGGGATGGGAAAATCTTGGCGAGGCGGCGTACCAAAGTTTCCAAAAGTTTGAGGACCACGGGATGAGGCAGAGTGATGCTGCCCTTGATGCCTTATGGCGAATCTGCCTCACGTCCGGGAATAATAATGTTGCGTCCCAGGCAATGTCAGATTTGTTGTCTGTTTACAGCTCGTCCACGCCGACTAGCCAAGAATCTGTTTCAATGAATGGGAAGGACCATCGATTCTCAAACAGAATTTTCAAGTGCCTTGTTGAAGTGAAAGAGGGGCTACAAAGAGGCGACAACTCTTCAGAGCGTTCGGCGGAGCGATGCATTAGCATTCTCAACGCAGCAATTGAGAAATGTAATAGCCTTGGAGGAAGCGCAGGTGCAGTTGCCGAGAGGTTAACATCGTTGCAAGAAGGCTCTTCTCTGGATTCATACCTAACCCAAGTGCCGCATGGAATGAGAGGTGTATCGTCGTGCAAAAGAATACAGGTATTGGCGAAAGTGATCTCTCGCAACTCTCCTACGCAAGCAAATCCTAATGAGAGCACCTCGCAAAATGCTACTGTTCCGAATACACCTCAGCGATTCCCATTAGAGATACACCCACTTCAAACTGTTGGGGCGATCAAGGCACAAATCGGGTTGCGATGCAATCACATCGGAAACTCGATACGAATCACCACTGGTCTTGGAGGTAGATCGCGTGGAATGAATAATCCTAATACGAACAGCATGCCGGATTCAACACTTGCGGCTGATTTGGGCTTGGTAGAGGGGAGCGAAATTGTCGCGATACTTTCAGATAAACCAGCACAACAGCAATCTGTTGACAACCTCGGCTCGGACATCGGCCCAGACATCTTGGATCAAGAGCAACCTTCAAAGTCTTCTCATCTCGACCTGAGTGACCTCTTCTCTGGGGATGGCTCCAATGGTTCTTCCGAATTTTTCAGTACTCTCATGGTTGTGCTAGAGTCGCTCCCCGTTTTAGATGCTAATGTGAAAGATGGACCAATTCAAGGGAAGAAAGCAGCTGACACTCACTCTCTTGTCTGGGACTTGCTTTTAGCTATGCCGACAAATGCTGGAATAATTGAAAAAGTGCATCGAGCTGCTTCTGGAACTGATCCAGCGGGTGATGCTATGTTGGTTGAGTCACTCGGTGGCAACTCTGACTGGTCGTCCCTTGTAGATTTCGGCCACTTCGAACGATCAGTTTACGTAATGCAAATCCTTGATTCTCTCCTCCGACCTGCCACGGCCATGTTTTCAGGCCTCAATCCTAATACGGCGGCCTTTCTATCGAAGGCAATGGAAGATCATTCGGCAAGTTTCAGGATCAATTTCACCAAGTCTGGCGGATTCGCTGCTGTTATGCGTCTTTTTGTTGAATCTGGCAATTCGGACAAGTTAACTCGTCGGAGGAACAGAATGGGCAATGCGTGTGCTCTTCGCATCCTCAAAGAGTGCTTCTTCAACAATGATGAATTATCTGTGGAGGGCCAGGAACTCATTGAGACGTTTGCCGATACTAGTGGGTTTCTAAAAAGCTTGGTCTGCACTGTTATTGACGACGACGGAATCACGTACAACGCTTTATTCAGAGTTCTGAGCCTCGTGCGCATGATGCTGGAGTCTGGTCCAATATTCATCCGAAGCTTTGCTTCTCTACCTGGAAATCTCGCTGAAACATTTTTAACTTCACTGCTCCTTTGGGAAAGTGCCGGTTCCATCGGCGCAACTGGTATTCAGTCCACTGTGAAGGTCAGGAAAACGACGGAAGATATGATTCTCGCTATTCCACTGCTCTCTTCATTCGCATTACCTTGGCTTGTAAAGGCACTGAAGAATATCGACACCAACACCGATGGATCAGACGAATTCTTCTCAGTCCTTCTCAAGTTAGTTAGCTCGGTGGACCCTGTGGGCAACGAGGCGCAGTTGAAGGATCTCGGGGCTTCAGTTTGTTTCAAGCTGGCGTCATATCCTGGACGAACCAGCGACACTGCGTGCACCTTCAACTCCACGGGAGTTCTTTGCGGTTGCTTGAAGCTACTCATCTCTCTCATTGAAGCTGGTGGGAACAACTTTCTCGTCGAAGGATCTCCTCATATCTTGAATACGATCAACGTTTCTCCCTGGTCTGACGAGGGGGCGAAATTGATGGAGGATAAACCTTTGATTGATTTGATGGGCGCAATTTTCGATGGTTTTATATCGTCTTCAAAATCTGGAGCGTCTCCTGTTTGTTGTGATGTAGATTCGCGTCGACTTGCGTTCAATGCCGTTGCATCTGCTGCAAAAGCCTGCGGTGGGGGTAGGGGATACACCATTCTTGCAAAGAAGATAAATGTCATCATAGCCAACGTTGCCCCATCATTGAGACATAAGTGGGGACAAAAGCCCGTGGTGGATGGCAGTACTAATTCGAGGAATACTGCTAATTACTCGGGGCTGAAGAATCAAGGGTGCACCTGCTACATGAATTCATTCCTGCAGCAGTTATTTATGATGCCTGATTTGCGTGAGAATTTGTGTTCGGCTGAACTTCCTAGTAGCCTCCGTTCGACGGGTGGTGGTGCTTTGGCAAAGGGGGATGCTTTGATTGGAAAAAAGATATCTCTGCACTGGGATTCTGGGCAGAATTTTGAAGCAATGGTTGAGGGGTACAACGCTGACACTGACATGCATACCATCAGCTATCTCCCGATTGTTCCAGGCCAGCAGGTTGGTCAACATAATCAAGTACCACAGCCCGACTTCCATTCCCTTCCCAGAGAATTGCCTGACGAATTCATTCTTAGTGAAGGTCGTCCCGGCAAGGAAACGGGTGCCTTTGAGATTTGCCCAAGTAGTAATATGGCTAGAACTTCTGTTGCAGGAGAGTCCTCTCTAGAGGGCCCAGACGCAGGACCAACCGAGGAATTGAAAGAGTCTGAAGATGAAGCGTCTTCACGCAAGTTGCTTGAAGAGGTGCAGCGCACATTCGTCAATCTTGACGAAGCCAGAGGCAGGTGCTACGACCCCCGGGCGCTTGTGGAAGCAAGCCATTGTCTCAAATTAGAGTTTGATGTCTGGCAGCAAAACGATGCAGCAGAGTTCGCTACGAAATTACTCGACCGTCTCGAGATTTCTCTGAAGAAGTGGTCACCGTCGCATTTCAAATATCTCACCCACAAATTTGGCTTGAAGACGACGAAGCAAAAGATTTGCAAGGAGTGTGGTTTGAAGTCAAATCGCGAGGGAGACTTGATCAGCATTGATTGTCAAGTTCGAAACAAGTCGAATATTCACGAAGGTATATCTGCTATGTGTGAGGAAGAACTCATGGACGGGGAAAACAAAGTTGGTTGTGATAAGTGCAACAAAAAGACAAATACTGTGCTGCGAACCGCCGTCTCACAGCTATCTGATGTCTTGGTTTTGTCACTGAAACGATTTGACTTGGATTATACTACCTTTGAGACTGTGAAGATCAACAGCAGGTACGAATTCGAAGAAACTCTGAATATGAAGCAGTATACTTTGGAAGCAAAGGAACTCTTGGAAGCCGCACAGCCCCAAGAACGCAAAAGCGAGACGGGCTCAATGATGGATCTTGGAGAAAGTGATGCAGGAAATGAAGAGGATTCAGATCCACTGGCTGCGTTACCTGATGAGGATTACGAATATCGTTTGGCTGGAGTTCTTGTCCATGCGGGCGTAGCTCAAGGCGGGCACTATTACAGCTTTGTCAAAGATCGAACATCAGGCAAATGGTACCGCTTTGACGATGAAGACGTGACTCCTTTTGATCCCAAACTGATAGAGCAAGAATGCTTTGGCGGCAAGATGAAGAAGGAGACGAAGTATCCAAATGGTCATGTTCACACTGTTGAAAGTGAACAGTTTGCCAACGCTTTACTTGTGTTTTACGAAAAAGTGAAACCATCCGAATTTGATGATTCAGATACCGAGGTGAAAGAGTCAGCAAGTGACACTGCGATGGAAGAAGAGCCGAAAAGTATCGCTCCCAAGCCGAAAGCAAGCAATGGTTATGAGGTGTTTCTGCCTGAAGTGAAGAAGTCCAATTCTACCCACAGCTGGCAATCTTTCCTGTTGACCGATGAGTTTCAAGCTTTCGTGAAGGAACTCCTTGAAGTCTGCACCAATCCGACGCAGTCATCTGAGGACAGTATGGACATAACACCAAATTCATCACCTTCTCCGGTGATTCCCATCACCGAAATTGAGTCTTGGCGTCTCAATATTATCAATACATCGTTTTCATTTGTATTCGATGTGCTATTTCATCTGGCACTGGACAGCAATGTGCGGCGTATTTGGACTGAGAAGATGATTCAGCTACTGTCATCGTCACCTGCCTTCAGTGCAGCATTTGTTGCTGATCTTGCAAAGAGAACGCATACAGTCTACGAAAATTGGATTCGGGCATACACTGTTGAGTGCTCGGAGGAGGCATCCAGCTATGCTGCCCTAAGAATATTCTCTTGTGCAATAGCGTCGACCGTGAGTCAACCCTCTGAGCAGTTGTTGCTTTCGAATTGGACCCAGAGTTGGGCATCACAAGTTGCTGATAGGGAAAGGCTGTTGAAGAAGCGAGAGCACATTGGTGCTATGCCTACGAGGTTGGAAACAGCACGCCAGCTCGAAGACGTAGCAAATATTGGAGGAACAGCGACAGGAGTTGGAATCATCCTTTCGTTCATTACAGAACTCGTTGAGTTGTCTCCCCGCATGAATTTGAAAAACGTGAACGTATGTTTCTTCATTAGGGAGCTTGCTAGTTTGCAGTCACGGGTAGAAGCAAACCTACTTCGCGATGCCATGAATGCCGCCCAGTTACTTCTACGTTTGTTTTGTCTTGCATTGCGGGAGAAGACGCCGTATGATTATTTGAAGCAGTTCTTCCCTGGCTCATCATTACCGATGGAAACAGCTCGTATGATGTCCAAGCCAGAAACAAATACGTCGAACCTTCTCCAAATGCAACACTCGGGGATGAATGGGAACGAATATCAGTCTGAAAAAGATCAACTACTGCTTGAAGCGATTGGTTGTCTCTTCGGTTTGCCTTGGGTGAAGCAAGAACCTCTCACTTTCGAAACAGGCTCTGTGCAAAGAGGTAGAGTTACTGTAGCCCTGACTCCTGTAGCTGTGCAAGCTCTCACGTCTATATTTGAGGAATCGAAGCCGAGCGAATCGAATGGCATGTCCAAGAACGATGTACAATTTTACATGTCACGCTTTCATCACCGATTAAACATGCAAAAGATTGATAATATCTTTGAGAGGTATGGTGTGCAACAGCCTGATGGGAACCAGCTGTTGTATCTAGACGGATTTTTGGAATTCTATCGAACAGCAGCCCAGGCCAATGAATTGGAAGTACGTGAACACTTTCATGTGTTGGGCTATCGACCAAATCTCACCAGACTATCAGACGAAGCACGTTTTTACTCTGACGAAAGTGGAGAAAAGCATCACAACTATCCAATCGAGGCGATTGCTATTGAAGTTGCGAGGTACAGGAGTGCTCTTCCTCTTCTTGAAACAACGGAGCTGCTGTTCAATTTGAATTTCGCTCACCATATCATCCATTCTTGTCCCAACCCTGTAGCGTATACGTTGCTTGTTGCGTTTGCGTTTGGTAGAGACACCCGAAGAATCATACACGATGCGCTCAAATTGTATCAAGATAATCGTCAACATTGGGACAATGACTGGAGTCAGATGTGTACCACGGTGTTCATGATTCTAGCTGCAATACCAGATGAGTGGCAAAAAGATCGCATCAACATGCTCTTGACCAGTGACCACAACTCCGCCCTTGGGTTGCTAAGAGCAGGAAACACATGCCACAACACTCGAGAGCATCACCACTACGCAGAAAAAATACTAGAACTAATGAAAACTCTCAAGAAATTTCGTGGTGTGTCCAATTGGATGGCAGAAAATCGGGTGTTTCAGGAGTGGATGCAGCCTCAGCAGCGTAGGATGAACCCCCTTCAATCGCGGAATGATCACTCCGGTCGACGGGATGGTCATCACAATATGCATGTGAATGCACACGGTCATTCCGATTCAGAAGGAGTAAACGAATCCGACATAGATTCTGACGATGATGATTCCGCTTTCGACGAAAATTTGGTGAAGGAGATGACGGTGGAGGGAGCCGGCCTTCGCGAGATCAATGGCACGTACGCTAGAATTGGACAGAATGATAATGTCTCAAAGTTCATGAGAACCTCGAGGTATAATGGGCGGTCCGTAGATTTCATGTTGTTCAGATGCAAGCTCACAGATGGGACGAGGCGATGGTATATTTCCATCGTGCCTGAAAACGCTCATCCAGGTACGACACAGGATATCGACTTTTACGCTGTGGGTCCCTCTCAGCAGCATAGTGTATTGGATCCAAACATCCCTCCGCGGGATGGCTGGATGGCAATTCCTAGCAATGGTGGTGGCGGTCCTGCGCCACAGGTTTATCCTAAGGAGAGCAATGTAGTTGGTGATGATAACGAGATGGGATATCTCTGATTGAATTGGGCATAGAATATAATATTCAAGTCGACATGCATCATGTAGCACTCCAAAATGAGGAGTGACTGTGTTCTTTTGTGTCTGTG
>Ga0075492_1020293_pt1 | contig 9058 bp, 9 predicted proteins | sample DEB08_RNA1_12_FD_73465 | JGI IMG/M metagenome (GOLD analysis project Ga0075492, IMG submission 73465) | Aqueous microbial communities from the Delaware River and Bay under freshwater to marine salinity gradient to study organic matter... | ecosystem: Environmental > Aquatic > Marine > Coastal...
GCAAAAAACTTGCCAATGGCTTACCGACACCAGGACATTTATGATGAGGAGGTAACGAACAAGCTCGAAGGTTATTACAGGGGAATAATAGCCGGATTAGGAGAAAATGACGACCGGGAAGGCCTCTTGAAGACCCCAGAACGGGCAGCTAAAGCGATGCAGTTTCTTACCCAGGGGTACGATCAGGATGCCGACGAGATTTTGCGTTCTGCCATGTTTGAAGAAGGGTATAGTGAAATGGTCATCGTTAAGGACATTGAACTTTACTCCCTTTGCGAACATCATCTACTGCCTTTTTTTGGCAAGGCCCACGTCGCCTACATTCCCGATGGATACATTGTCGGATTGAGTAAAATTCCGCGCGTAATTGATGTATTTGCCCGGCGGCTGCAAGTGCAGGAGCGGCTGACGGACCAGGTGCTGCACGCTATTCAGCGCACCCTGCAACCACGTGGAGCAGCAGTAGTGATCGAAGCCCGTCATATGTGCATGATGATGCGTGGTGTTCAGAAACAAAATTCAATTACGACGACCTCTGCCTTTACGGGTGAATTCCAAAAAGTAGAAACCCGCAACGAGTTCTTAAATTTAATCAACGCAAAGTTACATTAAGATGAAAGCATATGTTTTTCCTGGACAAGGTGCCCAATTTACGGGTATGGGACAGGACATGTATACGGATCATGAACTGGCCCGGGAATTTTTCGAGCAGGCCAATGAAATCCTGGGCTACCGTTTATCTGATGTGATGTTTTCGGGGGATGAAGAAGCACTTAGAGCCACAAAAATCACCCAGCCAGCGATTTTCCTGCACTCCGTCATCAAAGTGATGTTAGCGGGTACCGATTTCCAACCTGCGGGAGTAGCCGGGCATAGCCTGGGTGAATTTTCTGCGCTGGTAGCCGTTGGCGCTATAGCCTTTGAAGATGGGCTGCGACTGGTTCATGCGCGTGCGTTGGCCATGCAGGAAGCCTGCGAATTACAGCCGGGGACCATGGCCGCCGTACTGGGCCTGGATGATCAACTGGTGGAGGATATCTGTGCGGCGATTACCGACGTTGTCGTGGTGCCGGCCAATTACAATACCCCCGGTCAGCTGGTCATCTCGGGCAGCCTGGAAGGCGTTGGTCGGGCTGCTGAGCAATTAACGGCAGCCGGGGCAACCAAGGTGGTCGAACTGGTCGTAGGCGGCGCTTTTCATTCCCCTTTGATGCAGCCTGCCCAGGATAAATTAGCCGCCGCCATTGAGGCAACGGCTTTCCGGAATCCCCGCTGTCCGATCTACCAGAATGTCGACGCCTCTCCGCACATTGATCCTGTGACCATCCAGCAAAATCTCGTCAAACAACTTACCGGACCAGTACGCTGGACCCAGACGGTGCAGCAGATGGCCCAAGACGGCTATGACACTTTTACGGAAGTAGGCGGCAAAGGCAGTATCCTTCGGGGGCTGATTCGCCGAATCGACCGGTCACTGGCTACTGATAGTCTCTAATGATTCGCAACAGTAAATCAACAGCATGTTGGAAGCAACTGTTAAAATAGGCAATATCCTCCTGGCGGAACCTTTCATGGTAGACCCTAACTTCAAGCGTTCCGCAGTGCTGCTTTGTGACCACCACGAGGTGGAGGGGAGCATCGGTTTTATCTTGAATAGACCGCTGGAAACTAATATTGACGAACTTATTCCCGATTTTCCAACCTTTGCTGCGGAGGTTTTTTTCGGGGGACCCGTGCAGACGGATACCATCCACTACCTGCATAACGTCGGTGATTTACTGGAAGACAGCATCGAGGTTTGCAAGGGGGTTTACTGGGGAGGTGATTTCGAAAAATTAAAATTTCTGGTGAGCTCGTCTCTCATCCAACCGGCTCAGATCCGGTTTTTTATGGGATATACGGGTTGGTCGGAAGGCCAATTACAGGACGAGATGAAATTTGGTTCCTGGATTTTGGCTGAGATGGATGCCAATTATTTGTTCAAGACACCACCGCAAACCCTTTGGAAATCAATTATGTATAACAAAGGGAATTCCTTTACCATTCTGGCTCAGCTAGAGGAGGATACCAGTTGGAACTAACCCACTGGTAAATAACGCCAAAGCAAATTTCTTAAGAAGGTTTATATTTGCCGCATGAATGAAAAAATCCTGATCCTCGACTTTGGATCGCAGTATACGCAATTGATTGCCCGACGTATCCGTGAACTTAATGTTTACAGTGAAATTGTGCCCTATAATAAGATTCCTGAACTAGACGATAGTATCAAAGGAGTTATTCTTTCCGGCAGCCCTTTCTCCGTCAAAGATGACAATGCATTACATCCGGACCTGGAAAAAATCATTGGCAAACGCCCCGTCTTAGCGGTCTGCTACGGTGCCCAGTATTTGGCAGCCTATTACCAGGGCGAAGTAGAACGATCACAGAAGCGCGAATACGGAAAAGCTAACCTGGGTAATTTTGCCACCAACGATCCGTTGATGAAAAACGTGACGGAAGGCTCTCAGGTATGGATGTCGCATGGCGACACCATCAAGGCTTTACCGTCGCAATTTGAAGTATTGGCAGGTACAACCAGCATTGAAGTAGCTGCTTTCCGGTCGGTCTCAGGTGCTTTTGCGCAACCCGTTTACGCCTTACAATTCCATCCTGAAGTTTACCATACGCTGGAAGGCGCCCTTATCCTGGAGAATTTTGTCCTTGGTATTGCTGGCTGTTCCGGTTCCTGGACACCGGCATCGTTCGCAGAAGAAACCATCGCCAATTTAAAAGATCAAATAGGGGAGGAGCGGGTTTTGCTCGGGCTTTCCGGCGGCGTAGACTCTACCGTAGCGGCGATGTTGTTGCACCGCGCCATTGGCAAAAAGCTGTTTTGCTTCTTTATCGATAATGGCCTGCTCCGGAAGAATGAATACGAGGAGGTCCTGGCATCTTACCAGGGGATGGGCTTGCAGGTAGTCGGCATTGATGCTAAACAAAGATTTTATCGCGAACTGGAAGGAGAACAGGATCCCGAAGGTAAACGGAAAATTATCGGGCGGGTTTTTGTCGAAGTATTCCAGGAGGAAGCGACGACTTTGAAAAATATCCAGTGGCTCGGGCAAGGAACCATTTATCCTGATGTAATCGAGTCGGTATCGGTACATGGTCCTTCCGTAACCATCAAATCCCACCACAATGTGGGTGGGCTACCAGAACACCTTCATCTAAAGATCGTTGAGCCGCTGCGGATGCTTTTTAAAGACGAGGTTCGCCGGGTGGGTAAAACCCTCGATATTCCTGCTGCTATTTTGGGGCGTCATCCTTTTCCTGGTCCCGGATTAGGAATTCGTATATTGGGGGCAATTACGCCAGAAAAAGTTGCGCTTTTACAGGAAGCTGATGCTATTTTTACAGAAAACCTGCGGTCTGCCGGTCTTTATGACCAGGTTTGGCAAGCAGGAACGGTTTTATTGCCGGTGCAATCTGTTGGCGTTATGGGTGATGAGCGAACCTACGAAAAAACAGTTGTGTTGCGCTGTGTCAATTCCACCGATGGGATGACGGCAGAATGGAGTTTTCTTCCCCACGAATTTTTAGCCAAAGTGTCAAGTGAAATCATCAACAATGTCAAAGGAATCAATCGCGTCGTATATGATATCAGTACCAAACCTCCGGCAACAATTGAGTGGGAATAGCACGGTACGCCGGGCACTAGGGTGTCTGCTGCCCCTGCTTTTTGTGGTTACTTTTTCTGCTTGTGAATTGTTTAAGCCCATTTCACAGGGCCCCAACGAGCCCCAATCTGGGCAGAAACCCAAAGACGAACTGGATCCTATTCAGGGACGTCGGGTATACGATCCCGTAACCGGCACTTATGTATTGGTACGCAATTCTCCTACCGATCCGATGGATACCATTGTGTGGCGGGATATTCCTTCCAGCATTGAGCCCCCCATCTATTCTACTACTGCTCCGGTTGGAACAGGTCCGATCGGCAACCCGGTCAATCCCATTGGTGTAGGGGAGGGGAATTCCCAACTTTTGTCTTTCTACAATGTAGCTGTTGTCTTACCTTTCCTCTCGGATCGGTACAGTGCGGTAGACAAGACGTTCTCCTCCAATTCTTCCTGGGCCTTGCAGTTCTACAGTGGCATGCAGATGGCGTTTGATGAATTATCGGCCCAAGGCATTCCTTTAAATGTTTCCGTCATGGACTCCAAAGCCAGTGAGCAAGTTGTTACGACCCTGGCGCGTACGAACCGCGATTTGAACAATGCCCACCTGATTATAGGCCCTTACCTGCGCAGCAATGTCAGTATCCTGGCCGAAAAAGCCCGCAGCACCGGGGCCGTGTTGGTTTCACCCCACTCGGCATCCTCCAACGTATCGGAAAAGAACCCCAATTACGTACAGGCAAGTCCGACGCTGGAGTCTCATTGTCAGGCAATTATGCAACACGTGCTGCAGCATTTCAGCGCAGACCAGATTGTTTTGGTGGCGTTGGATACGCCCGGTGAGACGGCTCGCTTTGATTATTTTCAGAAAGAATACGATCGCCTGACCGGACTAAAAAATACCACCCCTCTAAAAACCCTGGCCATTGATTCGACCAAGACGACCATGTCTTCCGTTAACCTGTCCAGTTGGTTCAGTAATTCCGGTGAGACCGTATTTATCGTCCCCAGTTGGTCGCAGGAAACCTTCATTTATAATTTGTTGCGCAAACTAGACAATGATCGTTCTTCGTATCAGCAAGTTACCGTTTACGGAATGCCGCAGTGGATGGAGTACGAGCGAATTGATTTTGATTATTACGAAAAGCTGAACGTCCACGTGAGTAGTAGTTCATTTATCGATGATCTGAATCCTGATATTCGCCAGTTCAAGCGCCAATTTTACGAACGTTACGGAGATATCCCTAAGGAAGAAGCCTATTCTGGCTACGATTTAACCCGGTATTTTGGTCGAATGATCAACAAATACGGTACGAAATTCCAACTCAAGCTGGAAGAATTTCCCGAGGAGATGCTCCACACCCAATACGCCTTTCAGCGGATCATTGTGCCTACGACTACCGGAATGGAGTTTCCGCAGGTCGAACGCTGGGAAAACAAATACGTCAATATCTTGAAATTTCAAAACTACCGTTTTAGTAAAGCCGATTAGTATGCCGAAGATGACCGAAGAGCGACTTACGCGTCTACGCACGGTAGCCTGCCAACGGCAAACGAATTTCACGGTAGTTTTAGAAAACGTACACGATCCGCACAATATCAGTGCGGTGCTGCGCAGTTGTGAAGCCGTAGGTATTGCAGAAGTGTTTGTATTGTACACGGAGCCAAAGTTACAAGAAGACTACCTGACGCTGGGGAAGAAGTCTTCTGCCGGAGCCCGCAAGTGGCTGAATGTAAATTACTACACCCAGATGGACAATTGCTTTGCTGCTGTACGTGCTCGCTACGATCACATCTATGCTACGCATATGGCCCAGGATGCCTCGTCTTTGTACGACTTGAACCTGACGGAATCGGTCGCCTTGTTGTTTGGCAATGAACACGATGGCGTTAGTGAAGCGGCACTGCGGTATACCGATAGCAACTTTTTAATTCCTCAAATGGGAATGGTACAGAGTCTTAATATTTCGGTGGCTTGTGCGGTAAGCGTTTTTGAAGGCTTGCGGCAACGGATGACTAAAGACTTTTACGGTGCTAATAATCCAGCTACGGAATCAGCACAAGCCGCAATTTTACAAGACTATATCCAGCGGCACGAAGGCAAAGCTTCGGGTAAGAAAACGCGGCGAAAAGACTAAGCGCTTGTTGGGAAGCGGTTATCCTTTGGCCTGTAAAATCACGGCTAAAAAAAAAAGGGAGAACGTTTGCTCTCCCTTCAAAATGGTATGTAAAATAGATAGCTTCTTGAGAATAAGCAGTTTTACGCCCAAACACCAGGTCTGGTAAAAAAAGGCAGCTTAAATTTAGCTGTTTCCTTTGCGGTAATCTGCCAGGAATTGTGCCAGGCCAATGTCGGTCAGCGGGTGCTTGAGCATGCCCAGGTAGGAGCTCAACGGACAGGTCACTACGTCAGCTCCCGCCAGCGCCGCATCGACTATATGCTTGGAACTGCGGATGGAAGCTGCCAGGATTTGTGTTTCAAAGCCCTGAATAGCATAAATTTCCGCAATTTGTTTGATCAGTTCCATACCGTCCCAGTTGGTATCATCGATCCTGCCGATGAAAGGAGAGACGTAGGTTGCGCCGGCTTTAGCCGCCAGGATAGCCTGGGCGCCACTAAAGACGAGGGTACAGTTGGTCGGAATACCGTTTTCGGTACACCAGCTCATGGCTTTTACACCGTCCATGATCATCGGAATCTTCACGATGATATTGTCAGCAATCTCCACCAATTCTTTCGCTTCAGCGATCATGCCCGCAAAGTCGGTAGAAATGACTTCCGCACTGACATCGCCCTCCACCAGCGCCGCAATCGTCGCATAATGCTTCAGGATGTTGTCTTTTCCAGTAATACCTTCCTTCGCCATTAAGGATGGATTGGTAGTGACTCCGTCAAGCAGACCCAATTCCTTGGCTTCCTTGATTTGATCGATACTGGCCGTGTCGATGAAGAACTTCATGTAGCTTGCTTTCTTGAAGTGGTGAGATGGGAAAAAAAGATGGTGAGCAAACATACCAACCGCTACAACCTCGTACCCTTGCTGTGTTTCCACCCTGGGGGATTAGAGGGAGCAAGTTCCATGCTGCCCACCGGACGCAAATCTAAATAAATTGTTGGTCTTGTCCAAATTTATGCCAGATAATACCAATTGTTTTCAATTTCCTCCTTTCCCCATCAGCTGCATTTCATTACACTTATCCACACGGCTATCCAGGCTAGCCCCTTAAGCAGGAAAAAGAGGAAACCCGTAAAACCAATCTTTTTAAACCATCCTTGCAATTTAGCTTTGTCCATGTGCACGGACTTTATGTTTGTATCAGGCCCAGGTTGAAAGGTTCCAGCGGTGCGTGATCTGCTGCGGTGATTCCTTCGCTGATCCACCTACGGGTTTCGCGTGGGTCTATAATTTCGTCCACCCACAACCGGGCGGCCGCGTAGTAGGGCGTTGTTTGTTCGTCGTATTTGGCCTCTATACGCTCTAATAATTCTTTTTCTTCCGAAGCGGTAACTGTTTCACCCTTGGATTTTCGGCCTGCAACTTGTATTTGCAAAAGGGTCTTAGCTGCCTGAGCGCCTCCCATAACGGCAATCTTTGCTGTTGGCCAGGCTACGATCAGCCGGGGGTCGTAAGCTTTGCCACACATCGCATAGTTGCCAGCCCCATAGCTGTTGCCAATAACCACCGAAAACTTGGGGACAGTACTGTTACTGACGGCATTTACCATCTTAGCACCGTCTTTGATAATTCCTCCCTGCTCAGAGCGGGAACCGACCATAAAGCCGGATACATCGTGGAAGAAGACCAGTGGAATCTTCTTTTGGTTACAATTCATAATAAAGCGGGCCGATTTGTCGGCTGAGTCACTGTAGATAACGCCACCAAATTGGGTTTCGCCGGTGGCGGATTTTACAATTTCCCGATTATTGGCCACAATGCCTACTGCCCAGCCATCGATGCGGGCGTAGGCACAAATCATGGTTTTGCCGTAGCCATCCTTGTAGTAGGTCAGTTTCCCTTCGTCGACGAGGTGTTCCAACAAGTCTTTGGTTCGGTAAGGCGTTGTGCGGGTGTTGGGGAAAACCCTTAGCAGGTCATCGGGATTTCCTGCTGCTGGTAGGGGAGTCGCCCGGTCGAAACCGGTGCGCGGAAAGGCCCCCATTTTGTCGACCAGTTCTTTGATGGTGTCCAGGCAGGAGGCATCATCGGGGCATTTGTAATCCGTAACGCCACTGATCTCGCTGTGGGTACTGGCTCCGCCGAGGGTTTCCTGGTCAACTTCTTCGCCAATGGCGGCCTTCACCAGGTAAGGGCCTGCCAGAAAGATCGATCCGGTTCCTTCCACAATCAGGGCTTCATCGCTCATAATGGGCAGGTAAGCCCCGCCAGCTACACAGCTGCCCATAATGGCGGAAATTTGGGGGATACCCATACTGCTGATACGGGCATTGTTGCGGAAAATGCGCCCAAAATGTTCCTTGTCCGGGAATATTTCATCTTGTAGTGGCAGAAAAACACCCGCACTGTCCACCAGGTAAATCAAAGGAATCCGATTTTCCATGGCGATCTCTTGGGCCCGGAGGTTCTTTTTGCCCGTAATAGGAAACCAGGCACCCGCTTTAACGGTGGCATCGTTGGCGATAATCATGCATTGTCGGCCCTTAACGTAGCCAATACCAGTAACGACACCGCCCGCAGGACAACCACCGTACTCTTCGTACATGCCATAACCGGCAAAAGAACCTATTTCTAAAAAGGAACTAGCGGGATCGATAAGATAACTGATGCGTTCACGGGCAGTCATTTTACCTGTTTTGCGAAGCTTGGCCATTTTTCGTTCGCCACCACCGAGGTGAATTTTATCCAGCCGGTGGCTCATTCGCGAAACCAGGAGTTTCATCTCGTCTTCATGACGGTTGCGCTCAATTTCTTTTTTACTCATCGGGTATACGTTGCTGTTGTGTCGGAATTTCGAGTGACTGGCGGTGATTAACGGTCGCCAATATCAGAAATGACCTCAAAATAAGGCTACTTGTTGGTAAAGGAATAGTAGTAGGCACCCTGGTAGTTTTCGTAAACACCTTCAAGGACTACTTCACCGGCAGTTCGCTTTAGAAAGCGAAGCAAATCATTCAGGTTGTTGATCTTTCGATCATTAGCAGCAGTAATGATAAAACCGGGTTCCATATTGGTGGTCTCCATTTCGCTGCCCCTAAAAATACTCATTACTTTTACACCCTCCGTCTTAAGTCGCGATTTTTCCAAATTGGATAAATTCCGGACCTCAAATCCCAGTTCGTGCAACAGCCTTTCTTCGTTGGCGGTCAAAGTGGAGGTGCTATTGAGTTTGTTTTTCAAGACCAGGTTGACCAATGCTTCCTTCCCTTCCCGGATATAGTGGAG
>Ga0075492_1001475_pt1 | contig 8792 bp, 11 predicted proteins | sample DEB08_RNA1_12_FD_73465 | JGI IMG/M metagenome (GOLD analysis project Ga0075492, IMG submission 73465) | Aqueous microbial communities from the Delaware River and Bay under freshwater to marine salinity gradient to study organic matter... | ecosystem: Environmental > Aquatic > Marine > Coastal...
AAGAGTCAGAAGGCGAGGGCAACTTCCTTGTTTCAACTTGGATCTTGAAAAAGCCTAGAGAGGGGTAAGAAACCCTGCAGATGACTAGCTTCAAAAGCGTGTTTCGTTTGGACTGTGGATCAGGCATCTAGACTCCTACGTGAACAGTCGGCACCACGTGACCATCTTAGGGTCTGCAGGAAGCGACGTCTACCTGTTTCAGCTTGATCTGTTCTCCGAGTCGTGGAGCTACACCACCAACTCAATCACGAAGGTAGGCGGGGCTGGGCCTTCATTTATCCAAGCAGGAAAGCTCTTTTCTGACACAACAGGATACTATGGGGGCTACACTTCGTCCCTGTAGTTCCTGCAGCCGAGTTGCAAAATCTAAGGCTACAATAGTCTGTGGCCAGACGCAGTATGGGGCAGACAGTCCTCGTACTACAGCTCGTTTGTGATGACTTTGGATGGCTCAAGGAGCTGTAATGACTTAGACGTGAGCCCGGTGACCCCAGGAGTCACTGGTGCCTTTGGCTCAATAAGTTAGTACATTGTCGACAACCCTCCTGATGGAATTAAAAATGGCTCCATTTACAATGAGTCTGCATCCAAATTCAGATACAACGACAACAAGAAAGATTAATTTATTAATAATGTCAGTTCAAGCACAAGTTTCAACAACCTTTCCCACAAGCGAAGCTGGTGTAAAAAGCGACGAAACTTGACCATTATTGACACTCTTGTGCACCAAACATGGGTCGAGGGAACTGCCTTTGCCTACGTGTTCCCAGATTGGACCACCTTACCCGCGTGTGCTGACCTTGAAGTCATCTACGAGTATGTTGGCACACTGCACGTGGTTGGCGGAGTGGAGTAGGCCTTCATCTACCCTGACTTCACAAGCAGCCTCACCGACCCTACCAATCTCCAGATTCTTCACGCCGGACCGGCACCTCCCACTGGTGGAGCAGTCGGCGATGTCTACAAAATTGAAGTCGCTGGCACTATCAATGACCGCACTTGCCTCCTTGGTTCTTTTACAGTCACCATACTGAGCAAGTGCTTGCCTAATGAACTGACGATTGACGCCCCAACGGCTGAAGACGTCTTCTACGAAATTCAACCTAACCCTGCTGGTGTCACTCCGGCTTTGACAGTATCTCCAGCCGCAGTTTCACAGACAGTAGCTGGCTGCACACTCACCACAACTCTTGAGTTTTACGATGAAAATCTAAATGCCTGGGTGCCAGCATCACCGATCCCCTCTTTTGCTGCCTTCGTTACAAGTGTCGTCGGTGCGACATTCACAATTGACACGGAGGACGAAGCGACATGGGATGACTTCGATGAGGATCCGACTGTTGTCAAAGCACGCTGGATCACCGAGGACCCGTTGTCTGAGACCAGTTCTAGACTAGTCGAAGATTATTTCGACATCACAGTCTATTACAAATGTGACGCTGACTAGTTGACTTTGAATCCAGCAGGAGGTTTAACTACTCAGACCTACACAATCGGCTAAGGCAACTTGTAGCTCGCACCTCCTTTGCTGCAGTCAGTCGCCCTGTGCCAAATTGAGTACGATCTGGAAGTTTTCGACACTGCGACCAGCTCGTGGCTGCCTTCAACGCACGCCAAATTCCCATTCGTGACTAAAGTTGGTCCAAATTTTAGGATGGATGTGAATGTCGGCTTGGGAGATGTGGCGCTTTACTCCCCTCAGAAGAACTACGAAATCAGAGCTGTGTACACTTCGGTCTTTTCCGATGACACTGATGCCAAGACCGTGACTGATCAGTTTACACTTGAAATCATAAACGTATGTGTTTCGAACGTCTTGACGCAGGGCACTCCACTCCCAGATGCAACTTACGTGATCACTACCGCGACATCAACGTACACACCAACGTTTACGACGACTCAGGCCGTGGGGACTTGTCCCTTGATGGCTGAATTGTTTTTCTACGACGAGACACTAAACGACTGGGTTGCGAACAACCCGACTGATTACCCTCTCGTGAATAGCTTTGACCCGGCGACAGGATCTCTCGCAATCTTTACAACTAGTTATGCTCGTTATGATCCTCATACTTATCTCGTCACAGGGACAGTGTTGAAGACACGAATTGTTATCTCCGACCCCAACTCGGACGCGGAGGGCAATCAAATTGTGGAGGAGTTTGACCTGACTGTCAAAAACAGATGTGCCGACAACACTCTGACCTTGACCACCGAGCAGGTTCACTATGACTATATCTTGGACAATGCTTTGTCACCCTAGCTGGGGCCTACCTTCACTAGCGTGTAGAGCTGCACAATAAGGTATTACTTGAGTTTCTACGATGAAGTCAATGGAGTTTGGGAGCTTTACGACACACCGACTGCCTCTAACTGGCCCTTCGTCTTCGACCAGACCAACCAAAATTTCAGAGTGAGATCAAATGACCCAGCGTATGAGTTGCTCACTGAAGTAAAAGTGAAAATTGAGGTAGAGTCCTTCACATCGGAAGTGCTTCCTGACCGCCTCATCACTAATGAGTTCACTTTAACCCTGCGACATCGGTGCGCATACAACAGTTTGCTTACCTTGACAACTAACGTGAACTCGTTCACCTACGTCATCGATGGAACCAACAGTCCAACCAAGTTGCCCGTGTTTACGAAGTCAGAAGCTGTGTGCAACCCGACGGCGGAGCTTCAGTTTTATGACGAGACTGGCAACCGATGGATCGTCTACAACCCTGCCACCCCTGGCCTTTATAGCTTCGTAGATAGTTTCAGCACAACGACCGGAGCTCTGATCGTCAACACAAATGTCAAGGCAACGTATGCACCGGCCGGGTAGCCTGCACTCTCCTTCAGGACACGCATCATTTACACCGACTCGAATTCATAGATGGCTGACAACAGTATCACCGATGAATTCACAATCACCTTCTACAACGAGTGCGCCGATTAGGAGTATTCAGCCTTCACCAACATCGGCACGCAGACTCACTACATCGCGACCGCCCAAATTTAAGTCACGCCGTCGTCAACTTGGGTCAAGTCGACCACAAACTGCCCAATTGACTAAAAGCTCGAGTTCTTGGATCCGGTGACAAACACCTGGACTGAGTACGCAGGAGTCGGCCACAGCTATGTGGTCTAATTCCGAGCAAGTGACGGCCGTCTCAGGATCCAAACCAATGACTACCCCTTCGACACACCTTACGAAGTGGAGGTCAGGATCACATCAAGCTCTGCGGAGTCAGAACTACCCAAAGGTACGCTTGTTGATCAGTTCACTCTCAAGATCTACGACAAGTGTCGCGACGCCACCCTCGTCACCGATAGCACCGTGCCCGTCTCCTCGGAGGCGAACCCGATCGTGTGGAATATGTGGCAGCAGTAGACGATCGACTTTACTGCCCTTACAACCAACTATGGCGCCGACTGCCCAATTAGTTACTAGTTTACCGATTGGGACTTCGAGCGCACACTTTTGCCCGAGTATGCTCTGAGTAGCGCGACTCGCTTCTAGGGATCGTGGACTTCCGGCACTATCGAGAAGTTCTTCTACATCAGAGGAGTCGTGACGAATGTGAATGGAGATGTCGAAGTGCTTGTCACAGAGAAGCTCTACTACATCAAAGTGATCAACCCCTGCATCAGGATGAACTCTATCGACGCCCAAACCATCACCAACCTCGACACGTGGATCAAAGATCCAGCAGACATGTCGACGTTCAATAACTTCGTCGACCAGGCGACACGTCTCTACGGGGCCTTCCAAGGCAGCACCGCGCTGTGTGGCACCAAGACGTATACGCTGTACAAGGCTGATCAGGAAAATTTGCACAGCGAGCCCTTTTTGACGCTCGGAGCTGATCCTGGAGCGCAGGACTGGCTACTCACGCTGTAGACCAATGACCCTGTTTACTACACGAATGCTGCAGTCACTTACTACGTGAAAGTAGAACTAGATGACTACAAGATCGAGTATGCAGACGAAACTATCCACTATGAGCCCTTCACGATCATTTTGTACAACTGCAACGTTGTGGACTTGGTGATGGTCTAGCCACCGGATGAGATCTACAATGTGTACACGCCAGTGGAGTACATTCCCATTACAGAATTCGTGCAAGACGCCGACTGCTGCATTCGGGGTGGAATCGAGTGCGGCTACACCTTGACCTACACCGCCAAGTGGAACACCTTCTTTGGCACTACAAGAGACCTCCCTCCCTACATCATCTGGGATCAAATCAACTGGCGATTCGAAGTTTACTCGGACGATCCGCGAACTGTTGGTGAATATGACATTGAACTGGAAGGCGCTGTGGATGTGGGCGACATGAATCCACCTTACAAGAAGTCGTTGAAGTTCAAGATTACGATTCAAAATGGTTGTGATCAGAACATAATCACCGTTGTAGGAGATGAACCCGATAAACTCCACTACATTAACGAAGACCCTGCAGAAGTTTGGAATCCTTCTTGGAGCCAATCAGTCGACGGCTGTCCGGTTGAGTTCAAATTGTACCGCACACAAGCCGATGGCACTCGAACTGCTTTGACCGCCTTCGAGCTGGCAGTACTTTCAACATGGACTTTCCCTCCTGTGATTCCCGTGAACGTACCCTAAACGGCTGGTCAGTACCTCGCGTTTACAGCTCAGCTTAAAGCCATAACTAGTGACTACTCTTACGATGGAGAGGTGTGGGATTTGAATGCAGTTATGGAGAGTACTTACTCAACGCATGCCAACCGGGAAGCTTCAGATGATTTCACCCTAACTCTCAGGGACATCTGCTGGGACTTGACGCTTACTGCCCCGCAAGCAGCTGCAGCAACTCAGACTTTTGATTTATGGCAAACCGAAGCAGTCAACTTCAACGCCATGAACACTAATTTGGGCGACTACTGCTTCGGCTTTACTTATGAGCTGATTTATGTTGATGGGCCGTTCGCTGCAGACCCGCATCCATCTGGCGATGCAAGCCTCGTAGGCCCTGACCTGACACTGACGTACACCCAGACGGGTCTTCAGTATACTGGAACTCCAGTTACATTCAACTGGCTCGGTACTCACAAGTATCTGATCAGAGGAACAAATGGAAACACTGCGACTGCTGGCAATCGTCGGCTCTACAACTCAATTGACTCAAATGAGTTTGAAATCGTAATCATCAACCCTTGCTTGACAAGCACAGTCTCGGCGCAGCCTGTCAGTGACTACCTTACCACTGTGTTGGCGGGAGTGCCTACCACTTGGCTCTACGACGAGGCAACTGACTCGGCAAGCACTACTTATGGCGATGGCTACGACCGTTGCGGTGCGCGCAAACACTACCTCACTGACTCGAACAATTCGCAGACTCAGTACCCAGACGTGAGCACCCACAGGAGATGGCTCGGTCTGAACTACCTAGCTGACGGAGATCCTGCCGACCCCGTGCAGCCCAGTACGCCACCAGTAGTTTTCTTTAGTCTTTAGACTGATGAACAAGAGTACGTTGGCGAGTACATGCTGAGGATGCACACTGGGCTGGAACTGTATCCAAGTGCTGTCGAGGCCACCACTGACTTCAAGGTCACCATCTTGCCTTGTGTGGTCACGACCTATACGCCACCCACAGATCTAAGCTTCACGTATGCGGTTGGCCAAGGTCACCGATCTATCTCGTGGTCGTTCGCCCAAGTCCCCTGCTCCTACGAAGCTACTTACACGGCCAAGTTAGTCGATGGAACATCACTGCCGTCCTTTATGAAGGTCGCCGCACGGGAGCCTTACTTCTCAATCAACACCAAAGAAGCAAGCTCTGCGGACCATTATCAAATTGAAGTGACTGCAACTCTGGACAACACGCTGTACTTGTCAGCCGAAGACGGTGTGTTCAATCCACTGGACCCGTTTGACCCCGACAATCCTGACCTTGCCCAGGTCTTCTCCAACTCGTTCACCATCGATGTTACCTTGATTGAGCCTCCCGCTGGCTTTGTAGTTCCAAGAAATACAGAGCCCTACTTTGTGCCAAAGCCTCATGATTTAGAATTCAACGCCGGGGAAGCTTTTGAGCACTCTTTCGGAAAGGCCTTCGATTTGGAAATCCACAACGTGACGGTTGAAGTGGACTTTGGGGAAGCGAGAAAGTTTGCAAGCTTTTCAAGTTTGACGAACTCGATTCTGGTGCAGCCTAATGCGACCGATATCTCTGATGTCCTCGTGTACAATGTCAAGATCACGCTCACCGATGACGCGGGCGCTGATGTCGACGGGCCGGGAGTGACCGAGTATAAAATTAAACTGTCGGTGAACGATCCTCTCATCGCCGACAAACAGCTTCGCGACAAAAACGAAGTTTATCAAAAGTACGGCAAGTTTGTCTACGATCTCTAGCACAAAGACAGGGCCGAAGTGTTCGGAGTGTCGCAGAGCAGGACGTAGCGGGAGCCGATACCCTACATCAAATCACTCGATATGGAGGGCCTTCTTCGCATTGGCTTCGATAGACCTATGAAAGTCATCGGTGGCGCGAATCACACCATCAGAGGGCAAGAGGTGGCTATGAGGTGGCTTAAAGCTCGAAACGAGACGTACCTTACAGAGGAGGAGGGCTATCGCGACTACGAGATAAGGCCTGCGCTTGAGCTGCTGGTGCAGCCGAGTGAAGACTCTGACCCGATGAAGTTGAACTTCACTTGGGAGTTCGTTGACTTCACCCAAGATGAGCTATTGGTTCAGCTTTACTTCGAAATACCGCCGTACTTGTCGTCCGAGGCAGACGACGACTTCCTCTTGGTGACCTTCTGGGGCAACTCGTTATTCACCTCAGAGGAAGGCTATCCCGTCAAGCAAGGCACCACGCTGCGGTAGGCAATTAGGAGACAAGTCAGCCCAACCGAAGCGTCTTCTATTAAGTTTATCGCCCGGGTGTTGAACTACGTGGTGTATATCGGCCTCACCTTGGGCTTTATACTTTGTCTGTACTTGTCTTAGGATTCAGTGCCGTTTTGGGCCTTGATCAACACGCTACAGATTATCATTCACTTGCCTCTTTTGAATGTGCAGATGCCAGCGAATGCAAGCTACTTCTTGATCTAGCTTCTAGACGTCACAAGGCTCAACTTCCTGCCTTTTAATGACATGATCCGGAGCAGATGGGGAACTACAATCGATGACCGTGGTTTGAACACTGTGTTCGAGCAGGCTAAGTATGTCAACATGTCCTTGATTCCAAACATGGGCCTGTTGCTTTATGTCCTGGCTACTGCTCTCGTCTTGCTGCTGCTCGCTGCGCTCAAAGACTTATTCGTCTGGATCTTTGACGTTCGTAACCCTGACCTGCGGAGAAGCAAATTCAGTACAGTTCTCAATATTTGCTGCCGCATATTGATGGAGCTGTTCCTGGAGACCTGCATCTGCGTCTTCCTCAACCTATCACAGATGAATTGGACGCCGGGCCCTTACTTAAAGTCAGCCATTATTACTTTGGCTTTGTCGATTGCTCTTGTGGGCTTCCTTTGCTTTGCTTGGTCACTCCTGTGCTTCAGGACCAAAAAGGAGCAAGTTCATCCTGGATACAAGAGCCTCTATTTGGGTCTCTTCAGTAGACCAAACCTTTACCCGGCAGCCTTCCTCGCTCGCCGCGTTGCATTCGCAGCAGTGGCAGTATTCATGCAAGGCTACCCAGTCGGACAAGTGTTTTGCGTGATGGTCACGAGTGTATTCATGCTCGGAATATTGTGGATAGAGCACCCGTACATTCATCATGACTACAATCAGCTTCAGCTCTTCAACGAGGCTTGCATCCTTTTTGCGTGCGCACATCTGGTGTGCTTCTCGCCCTTCGTAGGCCAGCTCCCAACTCGCCGCTCCCTCGGCTTCACCCTCATCCTTCTCACCATCATCATAGTCATCGTCAACCTCCTCCTCGCAGTCCACGCCCTATGGAAGGCAGCTCTACTGATCACAGTTCACAGCAAACTCATGCAGTAGATACTCACCATGTCGATCACGATCTTCAACCGTGATGTCGAGCCTACCGCAGAAAAAGCCGGGTCAAAACTCAAAGCAAATAAGGTGGTCCCGTTCATGGTCGCAGAAGATTCTGTGGCGGCTAAACCTGTTCGCTCCAGTTTAATGGATATTCAAGAAGCAGTGGAGGAAGAGGAAGAGGATAACGGGTTTGCTTTGGACAGTCTGAAACGTGGTGTCAACTAGGATGTTTCTGACAGCAAACGTCCTTTAAACTAGTCCTTCAGGAATGTTTTGGACAACACTGGCCTGGCTGACGAGTCTCAAGATGTTCTGCAGAGTGAATCGGGTCGTTTGTAGATCCGTCTCTACCCCACAAGGAAGCAAAATCCGAACTATTTCTCAGACATGATGAGCGCCGGCACGTTGTCTGCTCACCACGGTGACAGCGAAAATGCCAGCCAAGGCGGTAAAGATATTGAGGATCAGATTCCCCGTTTGCGAAGAGATCCGTACATTGATTCGGTGATTGAGTCTGTCGATATCAAGATGAGTGGAATTGAAAAGCAAAACCACGAGGAAGACGATTTGGAAAGTGAATTCAGTATATCCAACAGGTCATTGCCCTCAGTTTACTCCAAGGATCATTCCAGACAACAAGAGCAAGTTTCACCCAGATTCTCGAAGCATCAAGCTGATTTTCAAGAGGAAGCGTCCACGCCGCCCCAAGCTGTTTTGTCTAAAGAGTCTAAAGACCAACATCCCTAGAAGCAGACCTAGTACCCTGCAAGGCCTATTAAGTTTGAGCTTATTGGAAGCACTTAGAAGACTGAGGCAAAGGGTGACAAAA
>Ga0075492_1040076_pt1 | contig 8760 bp, 1 predicted proteins | sample DEB08_RNA1_12_FD_73465 | JGI IMG/M metagenome (GOLD analysis project Ga0075492, IMG submission 73465) | Aqueous microbial communities from the Delaware River and Bay under freshwater to marine salinity gradient to study organic matter... | ecosystem: Environmental > Aquatic > Marine > Coastal...
CCTGTTGAAGGCATCGCTCTTGAAGATTCACTTACTCTGCTCCCTGTTGCTCTTGTTGATTGAAGAAACCAAATTTTTTGAAACAGATTGTAATAACTCTGTAACAAAATGAAGGTTTCCACCGGTCACCACCCTTTTAGGGGACTTGCTTTTGCTACGAAAGCATCTCTCCTTCTTGCTTCCCTCCTCGCTGTCGTCGTTCCGAATGAGGTATCGGCAGCGTTTGACGAAAACGCTGTCCAGCTTGATTTACCGACTGTTATCGGCGATATGGTCGAGGTTTCTGACGTTGACAACTTTTTTGAAGAAGGGCAAGCTCCTGTACTTCTCCCGCCTTCAAACGCTGACATGTTAGTTACGTTGAACCGTGTAACGAAAGGAAAGTACGTGCCAGTTGGGCGTTCTTACAACGGTAATGACTGGGAACGTGTTGCTGGTGCTAACGATAAGCTTGATTATACTTGTGAAGTTGATGAAACCATTTCATCCGATAAACTTTGTCAAGTTAATCTACCGATTTATGAAAACACTACGTATTATTTAACTTCGTACAACCACACCATTTCCGACAAAAATAAAGTTGCTCGCTTTTTAGAAAAGTCAACATTTGGAGTTACACCAGCCGACCTTAAAGCATGGGATTATAACGACACAGATGCGTCCATTGGTAAATGGGTAGAAGAACAAATGACAACTGCTGGAATGTCCTCTCATCGAGCATATTTCCGTAAGCGCTTAAACCCTCGCTCTACTGAAACTTATCGATACAGTGTGGCTGGAAAGAAGGCATGTGAAAAGTTTTCTCGTTGGCGTCGTTTTGCGTTTACTTTGAAGGATTTATACATGAGCCAACACCACCTAGGATTCGACATGGAGGTCAGCACCGTCGAATCTGACGGTGCTACTGGTTACCTTTTATCCATTGCAGGAAGTGTCCGTACAGTACTTACGGCACCCCTTCAGTATTACGGAACTATGTCTGGCTTAAATGATTATCTTCGTAACCAAGGAAGTAATGATGTTGCAGGTACGCTGGACATGTCTGGTAGTACCTCATACCAGATCTGTGCATTGGAAGAAATTGAGGGTGTTCAGCGACCGGATTCTGATTTGCCTCGTACTTTTGCGGTGGAAGTTAACGGAAAATGCACATACATCGTGGGAGGTAACCCGACTGTTAACCTTGATGAAAGATTCATCGATATGAATTCAGTTCATCAACTTGATATGAGATCTCTTGATACTACGACCGACCTTGTCGTGATCAACGACCGGATTACAAAGGGATCGGACCTTCTGCTCACCAGAGAAATAAATGATGCAAACTGTGTTACGTTCCCTGATCCTACCGACAATGATTTCCGTGGACCAGACGACAGAGTTCCATTTGCTACGGATTTCTTCATCAACTATACATCGTCGAAGTTTAACCCTGATGCACCTGTCTTCGGACAGCTACCTGATGGTGGATATGCTCTTCTCGACTACCGTCTAGACTTTGACGAGAATACGATGAAGAACCCTTTGATGGATGGCGGTGCGAATAAAGTCATTGCGGCTGCTCATGGTGGCGACGAGCAGGTTTATTATTGTGCCAATGTACCTCAAAATATCTTTAACGAAGACTCGTGCAAACTGAGCAACGAAGAGAATGTATGTTCATCATTCGATGAAAAAATTGCACTTGGAATTTATCTCAATTATACCAACCTCGTCAGCTTGGCCGACATAACAGATCGTTCTGTCTATGCCGTTAGCAACCTACGCTTTGATGAAACTAACTTACCAGACACCGCTACCAACCCAGATGCAGTTGTTGATCTACCGTGCGATAATAGAAAGCGCAGTCGATGGGTACGAGTTGATAAGATGGAATGTTTCTCTCCATCTGTACCTATCAATGCTACGACAGCAGCTGAGTTTGCGCGGTCGCTTGCTGTCTCTTGGGATGAGAATCCACACCTTAGAGATATTGCATTCGGCAGTAAATGTCACCCAAACGATGTTAAGAAATATGGTATGGCAGTCTATGTTATGCAAGAGGATACTTGCTTTCGCAACGTCCATCCCGACCACCTGTCCATTTACGATGTAACGAGCTGGTTAGGGTCGAATATAGTAAGTACGGACGATGAATCAGGATTCCTTACCTACCCTGAATCATTTGATATGCAAAAGTGGGAAATCGAACACACCGATACCGTTAATTTCGGGAGCTATATTGGTCGTTATGGTGATAAAATTAGATATGAGGACCTCCCTACTGAGCTGCAGGCATCGACATTGACGCTAGATGAATTAGCTATCCTTAGTCTTCAAGACATGACCGCACGATACGTCTATGCTGTTGATAATCTCCGCGGTGCGATCTCTCGCCTTCCGTGTAGCAGTGGTATGCGTAGTCGATGGGTACCTGTAGATTCATCCGAGTGTAGTTCTCCTTCCGTACCCGTCGATGCTGCGACAACGTCAGCATTTGCACAGGCGTTCCAATTATCTAGTGACGAAAACACCTACCTCAGAGATGTTGAGTTTGGCGGTACGTGTCATGTGGATGATACCAACAAGACTGGAATGGCAGTAGATGTAAATGGCCAGTGTTATTTGAACGTTCACCCTGACCACATGTCTGTATATGATATCACTGGGTGGGTGACGATGAACAACGAAACATTTTCCGATGGGAACATTACTCTTGATATGAACGATACCGCTACATTGCAGTATCCAGATGTTTTCTCAATGGAAAGGTGGGAATCCGAGGTTAAAGATAAACGTATGTTCACTTTCATCGGTCGTTACGGAGATGAAATGGAGATGACGAGTCTCCCAGAACACTTGCGATCAACCGGCGACACCTTCTTAGATGCAAGTTACAAACTGGAAGATACGATTGACAACCACCAAGGTGGAACTATCGTATGTGGTTCTCCGGGAGAGGTAGCTCCTGATCCTTACATGGACGACCACTTTGATATTACTAACTTACATCTAGACAGTTCTCCTTATCACAATCAGATAAAACAGACTGTATGGACGATGCTCGCTCTCAATGCTGATGACCAAATTCGTCAGAGAGTTGCATGGGCACTGAGCCAGATCTTTGTCATATCTCCTTATGGTATAACTGGTCCGTATCTAACTGAGCCATATGTCCACTACTACGACATATTCGTTCGTAATGCCTTCAAAAACTACCGTGATATCTTCCGCGAGGTGGCGTTTCATCCTAAGATGGGTATGTATCTCAGTTCGGCTGGCTCAACTTCTGTCGGTTACAAGTGGGATGCCGTAAGACAACTACAGCATCCTGACGAGAACTTTGCGCGTGAGTGCTTCCAGCTTTTCTCCATCGGTTTGGTTAAGCTTAATATGGATGGTACGCCCAAACTTGACGACTCTGGCACACCGGTAAAGACGTACGACACGAAAGATATTGTTTCGTTCGCACGCGCATGGACGGGGCTTTGGTACGGCACTCGCCGTAGCAACTACGAGGAATCAACTTGGATCCATAACAACTTCATGGACCCGATGGTTATCAAGGGCCGAAAACATGATTTTTTCCCTAAACGTGCTCTCGACGGTAAATTCATTGGCGACCGATACCCTCTGTGTTATGATTTACCGGATCGCCCTTTTCTAAGGAAAGGAGCTAAGTATAGGCTTTTAGGAGGTTCTAGTCAACCAAAATGGCAGGAAGATGACTCAGAATGGAGCGGCGATGAGTCAGTTAAACGCGTCGAACTCTCGCAATCATCAGAGCTGTACGCCAAGTTGTGTAATTCGAATGGAAGCACTTGTCAATATTCCGCCACCGTCACTCTTGATACCAATCTTGCTTGCGACGGAACGGAGTGTAATATTGATACGATCCGTGTCGTTCAAGTAGAACCTGGCGTCTTTTTCGAATTCTTGAGACAGCCATGCGTACAGCACGCCTTTTATGAGGGCGGGAAGAGGGTCTTTGGTGGTTGGAATAACTACATTACCATGTGCGCCCACCCAAAAATGCCAGTTGCTACCGAAGTATGCTGTACAAGTGAATCTGAGTTGGATGACGCTCATAGACCTTGTGAATACCAAGGCGAAAGGATCTCATTTGCATCCAATGAGCAACGTTGTATTGATAATGGTTGGGTTGCATGCAATCCTAACAGCGTGGAGCTTCCAAACTTTAACGATGATGTAATAGAATGCAAAGACTTTACTGGTGTAAGCCTTGGATATCCTGATATGAATGTTTACCACTGGACAAATGAGCCATGTGTGTTGAGAATGTTCGTCAAACAAAATGGGCTTGTTGCGATTATACACGACCCACTGAAGACGAAAAAGAAGTATTGGACTGACGTAGATCCGTACACAACTGCTCACGTAAACCACCAGAACACTATGAATTATTTCAGCATTCAGTGGGAGAAGAATAGCACGGGCGATGATCAGTTTCCCTCAATGGAGAACTATTGTGGTTTTGGTGCGTGTTCAGTGACAAGAGATCAGTATAATGATAAGGTTTGCTTTTGCGACACGATTGTCACAGAGACCCCCGTATTCTCGGAAATGCCAACAAGAGACCAAGTCCTATCAGAGTTGACGATAGGAGCATTTACACCCGATACGTTTGATGTAGGTGCTTACGAAGTGGTTGGTACTGGGAATGATGGTGTTGAGGCTTATCGCCCTACAGGTGCCTCTGATTTCACTGTGGACACTATCTTCAAGGTATTAAGCGAACACCGAGAGACGATATATCTGAAGAACATGAAATCGACTGTACAGGTTGGCACCAGTGATAAATATACTATTAGAAATCCTCCTCATTTTATGGACATTGTCGATCCTGAAGTACGAGATGCGTATTATGAAATTGAAGCTGTACTTGACCAATATTTGTACCATGACAATACAGCGCCGTTCTTTTCAAAGCTTTTAATACAACGATTTGGAATCTCCAATCCATCCCCTCGGTACATTGAGACGGTTGCTAATGCCTTCCAGGCTGGCTCTTTTGAATGGACGAGTGGTTCCCAGAATGCAACTTTTGGGGACGGAAAGTGGGGCAATCTTGGCGCAACGGTAGCAGCAATTCTTCTAGATCGTGAGGCGACTTCTGTGGTCCTTGATGCTGACCCTGCCCATGGCTCAATTAGAGAACCTTTACTAAAAGTTATTGGATTTATGAAGGCAATGGAGTACACGCGTACACCACACGACAGACTTGTGTACCCTATGTTGGATACATTTGTAGCTAGCGCACGGATCGGCCAAAATGTGTACGAATCGCCTTCGGTTTTCTCCTTCTTTTCTCCAGATCATGCTCCTTCTGGTCAGTTTTCGTTAGCATCTCTTGTATCACCTGAATCGGACGCTCTGTCAATGCCAACAGTAGTTGGAATATCCAATGGGTTGTTCAATATGATTCGGCATGGTTTAAATGGTTGTGGCTATGGACTCGGTCCTTCTCCCTGGGGCTGTCGATTAAGGAGTAGCCCTGATACTTGGCTGCCGGCAGGAAACTATGAGAATTCCGTCGGATATTTGGCGTTCTCTCCCGAATCAAACCATACCTCTGGAGAAGACGTCATTGATGAACTTGCTACGCTAATAACTAGTGGCAGACTAAGTGACGAAAACAGAGAGATTATCTTGAGTGCATACAATTCGATTTACAATACAACGAACTCAACAAATACAACCGAAGAAGAGACGGCCGCAACAGCGCTCAGAATTGCGCAGCAATTGATCATCACTACTCCGGAATTTCACGCAACGAGCTTAGTCCGCAAAACAGGCAATGCAAGACAACCATCGACTTCTCAGATTCAGTCAAATGGGGAATCCTACAAGGCAATTGTATATGTTATGTTGTTTGGAGGAATGGACTCCCTCTATATGCTTAGTCCTCACCATGAATGCGACTTGTATCTCGAGTATGCCGAAGCAAGAACTGACCTTGCCACATTGGCTCCAGAAGATATGTTAAGCATTGATGCTGTCAATTCGCTAGCAGACCAACCTTGCGAAACATTTGGGGTGAATAAAAAACTATCAATAGTGAAAGATTTGTACGACTCGGGCGTGGGGGCTTTCTTCGTGAACACCGGGCACTTATCAAAGCCTGTGTCTAAATTCAATTACTTCACCGAGACGAAGACGCAGTTATTTTCGCATTACTCAATGGAGCAAGAGGCTTATGCCGTGGACCCTTTCAAGGAAAAGACCGGAACAGGCGTGCTTGGAAGAATGCTTGACGTTCTTGAAGACAACAACTATTTTGTAGGATCGATGGGAATTGGTCGCCATGGTGCCTGTCTTCAAGGTGACGCCGAGAGGGGACGGGCAGTAGATGTGGTACAGCAAGGTGGTGTCCATTGGTTTTATGGCGAACTTCACAAGGTAGCAGAAGACGTTGAACCGGATACCATGAAGACATATTTCAATGCCCTTAATGGGGAAACTGCTCCGAATAGTGGTTTGTTTGGGAACCACTGGTCGAAAGAATTCATCGATGGGATAGAGAAGAGCGATGCGTTAGGTATTATTAACATGAATGCGGGTCTGACCGAAACTGGCTGGTCGCCGGAGGGAGCGCATTTAGCGCCGCAGTTAGAAACGGTCAGCAAACTCATCAAAACTCACGAAATGCGAGGAACCAATCGCGATGTCTTTTATGTCAAAGTTCAGGGCTACGACACCCACTCGCACATGAGGGATATTCTAGATAATTTGAAATTTCCAGATCTAAACTTCGGAATCGAAAAATTCTACAAAGAAATGCAACACCAAGGAAAGCTGGATGCTATAACTTTTGTGTTGGCCAGTGAATTTGGAAGGACTATTTCGCCCAACAGCGGCGGAGGAACAGACCACGCTTGGGGTGGCAATTACTTTGTATTTGGAGGTGAAATTAATGGCGGGGCCATTTACGGCCAATATCCTGAAAGTTTCAAAGAGAACGACCTTACAAACGACGGGAGAGGGAGATTGATTCCTACAACCTCCTGGGATTCCATGTGGAATGCTATTTCTCATTGGTTTGGCATTACCAGCGAAGAAGACTTGATGTATGTCCTACCAAATCGTAACAATTTTGGTTGCAGATTGATTACTGATACAGACCTTTACAAGAATGGACAAACGACGAACGTGGGGTGTAGTGGTGATAAGTTAATTTTCCAGCAGTCATTGCTGTTAGCTGAAGCAAGGTATCTTACGGGAGAAGAGCAAAAGGCATTTTGTGACGCTCTCGTAAGCTATATAAGCCGCGTTACAACATCTCCTGTTAAGTGTGTAATTGTTGGTCAAAATATCGAAATGGTGAGCGGCCGAAGAGGATTAAGTGGTGGCTTTTCTGTGGCTTTCGATTCTGAAATCACGTCCGACGATGTTGGTTACGGAAGCAACGCACTACAGGTACTGACCGATAGCGCAGAAGAAATGGCAACATCTCTCGCCGATTCCGGCGCGATTAGTGGTTTAACAGGTGTCGTCACGAACTCCTTTACGACGCCATCCCCAACAGCGCCCCCAACCCCGGCCCCTACACCTCATCCAACAGGACTTGGAGAAACCTATTCGCAATGGTTCTATAAGGATGTAACCGCTACAGCAGGCCAGTGTGATGCTTGGGGCACCTTTTTGAACAGTTTAACCGCAACTTACGGCAAGGTGACCGTGAGTGGCAGCCGTGACACGACGGGAAGGTCGTGCGACGAGCCAGTCAAAGTCCAGCAGCTAGCACATGCGTTGAAAAGCAAGGTGGATGTTGGTGTTATCACCTGCGGTGGATATAATTGGCGAGTAGGAGTAGGTTGCGGCGCTGGTTGTGGTCATGCAGTAGAGTTAATTGTAGGTGACACAGTCGGAACGTGTAGTTGCTCTTCTACTGACTATATATTGCGTCCTTCTATTGGAAATAGTAATTGGGGTGGAATTAACGGGCCTACTTGTAGTGCAGAGACGCAAACAATGACAGTGGAGTTTTCGGATGAACAACCACCAGAACCGGTGGTGACCGGGTTATCCCTGGTAGATACTTCTACGAATCAAATTATAAAAGACCAGATCAACGACGGTGATACAATCTCACTGTCGACGTATGGAACCTCCATCGGTATAATTGCCAGAACTGAAGGAGAAATCGGTTCAGTAAGGTTTTGGATCGATGGCGATAAAGTCAAGACTGAAAACAAAGGGCCGTATCACATTGCCGGTGACCGAAGGGGTAATTACAATGCCTGGGACTACAACACCGGCACTCAGACAATTAAGGTTACACCGTACACAGAAAGTAGGGCGAAAGGAACGGCAGGTACCTCCGTTCAGGTCACCGTTACAATTACCCCAGAATTTGTAATCTCGGTGAAGACTGGCAGCATTGATACCCAACAATCAGGCATGTGCGCAGACTTCGAATTGCACCCCTTGTTGGAGGGACCTACTCAAACTGTAAAACTTTGTGATCTACCTGGCCTGGGTTCCGAAAAATCGTACTCATCATTCGAGATTGGTAGTCACTTTGTCGGAGGCATTGAGAATATCATCCTAAAGCCCGGCAGTAATGATGGGTGGTTCGTAGAAAGAATTGTAACCAGGATTGATTATGCCGTTCAAGATTGGGAGTTGGGGAACGGCATCTGGATTGATTTAGATCTTGATACTATGAAAGTCTACACTGATTCGGCGCCAGAAGCACAATAATGAAGTAATGAAAAGTGCACCCTCTCCAAGAATACAATAAAAAATAAACTTTCTTCC
>Ga0075492_1036832_pt1 | contig 8741 bp, 12 predicted proteins | sample DEB08_RNA1_12_FD_73465 | JGI IMG/M metagenome (GOLD analysis project Ga0075492, IMG submission 73465) | Aqueous microbial communities from the Delaware River and Bay under freshwater to marine salinity gradient to study organic matter... | ecosystem: Environmental > Aquatic > Marine > Coastal...
ATTTGAAAGAACCTCAAGCGACAAGAAACGAAACAGCTTCAAGCACATGAAAGAAAAGAAAACCGATCGGCGGACAGCGGCGGCGGAAGAACCTAAGGCTCGGTCTACGACCCATGCTTCAGGTCCTTCGAAGCCCGGAACCGCAACAAGAAAACAATCCGAGCAAACTCGGCATCAGACGACTCGACCAGTGTCGGCGTCTTCTGGAAAATGGCGCACACGCGACAATATTTAATACTCCTGGCCACGTGGCCCCCAAGTGAAGAGAAAAGCGGAGGGCTTACCGAGGAAGAAGAGTCCCGGCGAGGCCCACTTCTTCGACCCGCCGCCTTTTCGTGACAAATATCTGACCGACCCCGAGGGTGGCAGTCGAACTCCCCGACGAGATCAGCACGCTGCTCGTCGCAAGAGGAGTGCTTCGCTGTTTGGCCAGCGCGCGAGTCTGCAGTAATGCCACCACTCGCCACTCCTCACCACACTGCTCCTACTCCTCGTCTCGATGCTGTTGCACAACCCAGCGCAGGCCGCTCACCCGAGCTTTATAGACGGAGGAAGCAACGTTAAGTTCAGGAAGTCAGGCGTCTTTTGCGAGCCTGCTGGCGCGGCTGATGTATTCGGCTACAATGTGAATAAATTCACTCCCAATGGCTTGGAAAAACTCCTGGACGATTCGAGTGAACTTATCTACCCGTGCCTCTGTCGGCAGGAGTTTGGAGACCTCACGTACCCCTACATTCCTACGGGGGACAATTTTGATCCCCGTTCAATCAAGACCGCTGGCGCCATATTATCTGGTAATGGTGTTACAGGCGTCGGCTTCAATGACCTTGCTGGTTAGGACGCTGGGCAAAACTAACCTGAACACCGCTTGTAGTCCATCGGTGTACTTGAAGATTCAAAGGGTTAAATGATCGGTCGTGGAAGTTAAATTAATGGCGAGAAGTGGGGAGCTATCACGAACTCGGACCAATCAGCGGCTTCTGTGATTGAGATCACCGACGTCCGCTTCTCCATGGAGTGGCTTGACGAAACCAAGGTGCCTGTCGGCGAGCCTCCGAGACTGGGCTTCTCCTGCTTAGAAATTGATCTCATTGAGTATGACGCCACCTAAGCCGATTTAGTGGCTGCTCTTGTGGCAGGTACTTTAGATCAAATTCCGACAAAAGTTGAGACTGTGACGAGTAGTGTTGACGGCACCTCCTCATGTCCTTTGAGTGACTACACGTTCCAAACCAACAGCGGCGTGGACAAGGAAAACATTGTCATCGGTTTCTACACCGGAAACATCTTGTTTCCAGACGATTCTTTTTCTGCCGCCACCAGTCTTGGCATCGAATGGGTGACTTCAAACCCGGACAACTGCCAAATCCCGGTTAATGGCGGCGACCACTGTGCGCTAATGGACGGGCTCTTTCTAACAAGTGGTTACCAGTTAGAGGAAGATCCAGGGCAGAGCGCTGTTTTTTACCACAAAGTTGGTATAATTCAGGCCAATACTTCCAAGACAATGAGCTTCAACTACGAGACTACGTAGAATTCTGTGGTCGATGATCGTCCTTGTGACGTGATTGCTCGTGTTTCACGTGTCGAGTGTTGCACCCTCGTGGATTGCCACACAAATATTGTGCCGGTGAACCCAATTGATCTCACTGTGAACGCTGCGAGCAAGGAAGTTTCCTTAACGGCCACGCTCAGCGAAGCAGAACTTTCACAGTGCGATACCTGGCGATTCCACGTGATGCTGATGGGAGCCAACACCGGCTTCCACAACCCCGAGACTTCCTCGATCATTTTGTCAGCAGCTGGGCCAAGCTGTCCTGTCTACGAAGCACCACCACTGAAAGAGGGCTGGTGGAAAGATAGGATTTATCAGTAAAGCGTATATCCCTAGTCTAAAACTTATGATAGCCCCACTACTGACTGTCATGGAGTGTACACAGTTGTAGGGTAAGAAGGAGTTTCTGCTGAAGAAGCTGCTAAGTGCAAGGAAATTACCTATGTTCGAGATGAGTCATAAGACTTTGACTGGACTTCTTACTGGTCGGGTGAGACGACGAGATATTATGTGTATGTCCTTGCACTTCCTGACCCTGAAGACTGGTCTCTGTACCCTCTCGACTGCACACTTGTGCAAGAGATCACACAAGCCTCTGGCCCAGTAATAATCAACACGAATTTCGTAATCGAGCGGTAAACATGTAATGTCTGGTCTGTCTCCTTCTCCTCCGGGCCGACATGGCCAGACTCGGAAACGCACTTACTTCCTGACGTGACGATCCCGATCCAGTATGGTGACGACACTGCTGGAACCGCCCAGGAGTATGAAGTTGAGCTTTCGCCATCGGATTGTGGTGCGATTGACATGTCGGTGGACAGCTTCGGTTGCACCGGATGTGTCCTGCCCTACACTGCAACAGGTTCCGAGATCACCTTTACTCCGTCAGAGACCTTGCAGAATTTCTTCAAGATGGATATTGACTCCACCTTGCCACAAGGAATCTATGAATTCAGGTACAGGGCAACCTCGACCTTTACCTCGAGCTTGAACACTTTCAAGTCTGACACAAAGACAGGCTAAGTTACCATCGTGAAATGCTAGGTCACTGATCTGACTTTCACTCCTGATGAACATACCTTCAGCTTCCCCACTCAATTCGACGGGACACCGATGACATTTAGTACGCCGGCTGTCACCTAAACACAGAGCGTTGACTGTCTCTACACACCCGTGTGGAGTATCGATACGGCTTCTTCATCAACTGCTCTCAGCTACGACGGCATCACAAACCTCGTAGATGCAACCATCACCACAGCGTCAGAATTTGTTGCCGCTGTAACTCCGCCCGGGAGTACTCCAAACCTTAGCTTGACTACAGTCAACAAGGTGTCTGCTTCGGCCACGTTGTCCTTGGACACGATCCAAGCAGCCTATCCTGTGGAAGCTCCTTCAGAAATCATCGCGCTAAACCTTTCGCACACCTGTGATCCGAAGACTGTAGTCACCGTGAGCACAATTACCCTTCAGATGACAGCTAAGGTCGAGATCGGCACCACTGTCAGGTAATTTGTAACACTTACAGTTGATGCTGACCATGAGCTCTGCGGAGATCTCACAGTTTCCCTTTCACCAACGAGCGACAACTACAGCAACTAGCTGACACTGACACCGACGTAAACGTCATTCACGAGCCCCGCTACTGTCGAGTTGAAATTCTCACCAACCTCCATCACCGGCTCCTCCAGTGGTACCAACACTGCTACAGCCGGAATTGTTTACAACTTCGCGGCCTTTGCCTCGGAAGCGACACTTGCCGGCGAGCAGACCTTCCAAGTCGAAGCTACTTGCCCTCCTCCTGCACGCGATCCCTCGCTGTAGAGTTAGGTTAAAGTCGCAACCTTCGGCGTAACGACAGCCTATTCTTTCACAAACGCCGAGCTTGAATCGATCTTTGGAGATGATGCTGTGTTTTGCTCAAGAATCTTAATTGAAACTGTAACAACAGTGCTTCATGATGGAAGTCTTGGAACTGCAGCAGTGACAGTGATGCCCGTTGCCGAGACCATGAACGTAGACAGCCACGTGCTATCAGTGACACCCACTTCGCTAGACCATGTTGGATGGCACACCATACGAGTGGTGCTTTACCGTGACGGAGAGGACCCAACTGCGAATGGGTACACCTTTGACTTGCATGTCGAGGTCGAAGCTACCCTCTGCGACCCCAATTCGGTCACAGTGCCTAATCAGTTCACAGTCGATGTCGACGGCACAAGTAACCCAGTTGCTTCCGACGACATCATCGACTACCGTATTGAAGCCGACGACACGGCGACGATCACCTTCCCTGTTCTTGTCTCTGGCGCCAATTGTGAACACACGGTCTCAGTCGAAATGACAGACTCGAGTGGTGCTATTGTCGACGCAACTGCATGGTTTACCCTTGACAGCGTAGACCCCACCAAGCCGCTGTTTGGAACAGTAGCAATCGATGCACTTAATGCTGCACTCTACATCACCAGCATTGCATTGCCAGAGTCCGAAATCACGCTCACGGTCACTTACAGTAGTAGTACCGGTCTGACCTTTGAGAAGAAATTGACAATCCAACTTATCTCGGAGTGCGCCAACGTGGTCATTACTGCCGTAACGCTGTCTCCGATTCAGATGTTGACCCATTCTGGAAACGAGATTAGAACCAGCATTGCAGCAACCTCGACACCTGCGTCAGGAGCTGTATGTGCTCTCGAGTATGTGCTGCTTTCGGGAGGTAATGCCGCGATCGCCCTGGACGCTCTCACCGATGAGCTAGTTGTCTCAGATAACGATAACACAGTAGTCGCTGAAGGAATTTATACAGCGATTGTTCAAGTCCGTAGTGTTGCGTTCCCCGGCAACAACTTTGAAGACATCGTGGCCGAAATCAATTTCATCGACTGCACGAAAGGCACCTTCGCTCTCACTCCCGGAGACCTCGATGTGTCTGTGCTGGGATCGCTTGGGTCAACGACAATTTCGCCAACCTTCACGTTGGGTGGATTGAATGATGCCAGCGTAGATCCAGCCGTTTGCGGTGTCGTCGAGCTAACTATTACAAATGTTCAAGACGACTCTCTGACAAACGTAGACGCTAGATTTTCAGGCACTGGTCTGAACCTCACGCCCTCACTTGCAGTACCCACGACCTATGCCTATGCCGCCACCGGTGCACTATCTCTTGAGGTAACAGAGTGGAATTGGATACCACTGGGCTTGGCACTGGAAGAGTTTAAAGCCTATTGCAGTGTTCGTTTCACTGCTTATCCCGGCAGTGAAACCTCCTTGTTATGCGCAGACATCACAATCTCGTAGTGCGAGCTGACGGATTACCATATGGACACGGTAATTGGAGATTAGGAATACTATCTCAACACCGACTCTCTAGCTGGTGGTCTCACAATCCCTATACCGGCCATCGTATAGACACCTGCCTGCAACTACCCCATTGCCGAAATGAAGGACGCGCCTTTTGAACGTTCGAATGCTGAGAAGTATGGGCCTTTGACTGTCTAAGACTACTTAGGAAAAGGGTTCAAAAACAATCCAGTCTTTGTGACCACCAGTCCTGCTGGACGTTTCAGAAAGTTTAAATTCGTACTTGACCCTGAAAGCGATGACAAAGAATTGACTTAGTTTGCCGGCGGAATAAACTGTTGGATGCGAGCAATTTTCGGACAGAACGATAATTCGACAAAAGATTTGTTCTCTCTGAGAGGTAACGATAAGTTCAACCTGAAAATCATCGACGACGAGTGTTTGTTGACCACGATGGATCTCACGCCACTCGAAAACATGGTCTACGAGCTGGGAGCAGCTGAGATGCAACAAGATGTTCCTGTGACAGACTCTGTGTCAGCCACAGTACTGGATAAGTGCAAACCGTACGTCTACACTCTTGTACATGCTTCAACGGGCGTAGAGGTGCAAGCAGGAGAATTCATCCAGTTTGATGAGGCGAACTTGACGCTTAATGTTGAGACTTCTGACCCCGCGAAGGCAGGAGTGCATGAATTTAAGCTATCCGTCACGCTTGAGGACTGGCCTCTCGCGATGTGGCCAGCTGCTCCATTTGCTGAGTCAGTGTTCACAGTTGGGATCTAAGATCCCTTAGGTCCACTTCTACCTCCACCTCCACCTCCAGATACGGACACGGGCCCGGGCCCGGGCACCGGAACGAGCGAAGGTACAGGTACTGACGCTGAAGAGCCGGTGGACCTTTCGTAGTTCAACCCCGAAGAGATCGCTAAACGCCTTCCTACAACTCAACCGAAGTATTACTAAATGCTTTGGAACGAAACCATGACAATCAACTTTGAGAAGCCGGCTGGAGACTTCGATGTCTTTTTTGAGCACCATGGGCTCGACTTAGTCATGTCATCCATCGTGTGTTCAGAATTTACATGCACTATCGGCGCCATGAGGAATGATCTTGAGGAGCCCTTACACGATTCAAGCTTTCCTCTGACAATGATTGTGTGCGACAAGGACACAGGAGAAAAGTAGTCCATCACGATCAGTATCGATGTTAAAACGACAAGAGTCCAGATAACTGATGAAGAGAGGGAGGCACAAAAGATGGAAGAGTTCTGGGAAAAGTTCTCTTACAACAGGTATTCTCCGAGCATGGACGAAGTGCGAGCTAAGTTGAAGACTGGAGATGAGCCGGAGCTGATCATGCCGGAGCTCAAGTCTATCTCCAAGCTCGGAAAAGTGTGGATCGAGTTCTCTCATCGCGTGCTTGTGCCAGGCAATTGGACGAACTAGACCGAAGAAGTTCTCCTGGTCACTTTCATCAAGTACTCATGGGAAAAGGATGCCGAGGCGAATTTCACGTACAACATGACGAACATGAACTCCTCGGGCATCGAGATCTAGCTCAACTTCTCAGAGCCCTTGCTCATTTCGATGGGCGATAGGCCGGATGAAATCAGAGTGAGAATGCAAAGGGCCTTCTTCTTTAATCCTCATCGGGATATCGGGCCTTAGAACAACACTCGTAAGCTGTGGTCAGCCTCGGACGAGGAAGACTATGACAGCAGCTTGTTCTATCCACAAGTTGAAGGGAAACTTCCGAAGATGATTGCGACAGAAGAAGAGCTGATCACAGTGGAGGCAGTGGCGCAGGTGGCAAACTACGTCTTCACGTCCAGCTTCTGGCTCTTTTTCGCCCTGAACATCTTCCTGAGCGCAGCGCTCTCGCAAATCTGGAACATTTTCAATACCTTGCAGGTCATCGTGGCACTCCCTTTGCTCTAGATCAAGATGCCGCAAAATGTCCAGACCTTCCTCGATGGCTTTAACAAAATTGTAAACATGGAGCTGTTTGACAAGCAGGAAGTTTACAATTTCTTCGAGGCCTCGTTCATCGGGGAGGAGGAGGCCGCTGAGAAGGAGCAGGCGAGACTTGAAGAAAAGGAGGAAGCGAAGGATAAAGACGGCAACCCCGTGTAGAATATGAGCTCGCAACTCAGAGACATGGCTGGTAGCAACATTGTTCAGAACATCATCATCTTGATTCTGTTGGTCATCCTTGCCGTCATTTCCATCATCCTCGTCGTTCTTTTCAGAGTCTATCTGCTTTACCTGTGCCCTGAGTGGGTTTAGAAACTTGTGCAGCTGGTCGAAGGCAAGCTTATGTTCAACTCTATCTTCAGAGCTGCCATTCAAAGCTACCTGGCGACTGCCCTTGCAACAATGGCGGCTGTGCATGAGTTGGAGTCGTAAACCATGGAGGAGAAGCTGAGGGTGTTTGTGACCGTCATCACTCTGTTCCTCGTCTGCTACTTCCCCTACTTCACTTACTGGTTCTAGCGCAACTTCCGGTACCAGTTGCCACAGCAATAGTGCAAACAGAGTTACGGGTCCTTGTACACGAACATCGACTATTACAAGCTACGAGCTCTGTCCTTCACCATGCTGTTCCTCTACCGTCGCCTCGTCTTTGCATACGGCGTGGTCTACTTCACGGAAAACTTCGTGCTCCAGATGGCGCTTACCATGTATAGCTCTCTCGCCCTCTTAACTTACCTGTGCGCCAATTTGCCCATGATGGACAACTTGACGAACATTGTGCAGATTGTTAACGAGGTGGCCCTTCTGATCTGCTCAGTCGTCATGTTCTGCTTCACAGACTTCGTCGTCGACCCGGTCTATCGCTACAAGCTCGGCTGGTTCTACATCTACTGGGTGGGCGTCAACATTGCCTTCAACGTACTCATGTTGGCCACTTAGTTGATTAGGACTGCCAAAAAGTAAATTCGCTTGAACAAAGAGCGCAAGGAGAGCATGCTGAGAGTCGAGAGCCATAAAGCCTTGATGTCGAAAAGCAGCTAAGGGCAGACCAAGAAGAAGAGTAAGACGCAAATCGCCATGCATGAAATGGCCTTGTAGATCAAGGCTAGAAACAAGCTTGAGGAAGAGTAGAAACAGCAGCGACTCCAAGAGCAGTAGCTTGAAAGTCAGAAAAGTGATCTTCAGGTGATTGAGGAGGATTCCAAGATTGAGGAAAGCAGCGAGCCTTCCGAGTCTTTGGAAATCATTGAAGCGCCGAGAGAAATCTTGAAAAATGTGGGCCAAGCTGACATTCCTGCGCCAAGAGGAATTCTGAAAAACGCGGGTCAAGTAGGCATTCCAGCTCCAAGAGGAATTCTGAAAAACGCGGGTCAAGTAGGCATTCCAGCTCCAAGAGGAATATTGGCGAACTCGAGCCTAGCAAACATTCTTGAGAAGAAGATGGAGCCTTCTAAGCAGGAGTAGCGAGTCAACGCGCTTCTCTCAGACTTCGACAGTGTCTTCAAAAAGTACTCCGATGATGACAACGAGGAGGAGAAGAATGAGGAGGTCAAGGTGGAACAACATCCTCATAATCTGGACGCCCCTTTGCGCGCGAGGTAAAACGTTCCTTTGTCTTCTAGTTCTGATGAGGAAGAAGGATTTGGTCGTTATGGTAAGCAGACGATAAAGCCTTAGCAGCAGAGAGGATACAATTATCCTTATGGCAACAAGGATGACTTCTTCGGGGACGATGAAATCTTCTAAGGATAATCTGTGGGCGATTTCATGAAAGAACACAACATGCATAAGCCCAAAGCCAACCCCTCTAACGCGCCTCCTCTCTACAACGACGGTCTTCGCAATGGCAGATGACTTACCAACTCTGACTTGCAACTTCTTTGAAGTATTATTCTAAGACATTATTTACCCC
>Ga0075492_1020239_pt1 | contig 8539 bp, 1 predicted proteins | sample DEB08_RNA1_12_FD_73465 | JGI IMG/M metagenome (GOLD analysis project Ga0075492, IMG submission 73465) | Aqueous microbial communities from the Delaware River and Bay under freshwater to marine salinity gradient to study organic matter... | ecosystem: Environmental > Aquatic > Marine > Coastal...
TGCTTCCTTTCTTTATTCTTCATCTTCTTCCTAATCAAAGATCATCTACAGTCTAATTTCTTTCTTGCTTCCTTTCTTTATTCTTCATCTTCTTCCTAATCAAAGATCATCTACAGTCTAATTTCTTTCTTGCTTCCTTCCTTTATTCTTCATCTTCTTCCTAATCAAAGATAACGTAGTGCACTGATTCTGCGGTATGCCGGCGATCTGTTCCGTCTTCCTCAGAAGCAAGGTTTACCACAGTCGATGTAACAGGATTTGTACCGAAAAGAACTGGCCAACTTCCATCATATCCATTCATACCCGTCTGGGAAAGAATTGCAGTCTTCCCCTCTGGTAATAAATGATTATAATTATATGGAGGATTATTGCCGACACCCATAACTCTCTTATCACCGGTCATCGCAAAATAGCTAACCCCGCTTTCATGTTCTAGCCATCCAGAGCCTGCCTCAAATACTATAACCCCAAGCGTCTCGGAACTACGAGCAGTTGCATCAGATCCACTATGCTTTCCAACAAAAATATTTCCAGCAGCCACAGTCTCTTGGCGGCTGCCGCCACCCCTTGAATAGAAGACAGAATACTTGGGATCGTTATAGGACATAACCTGACCAGTAACAACGGGCGACGTGAATGTATTTTCTGGTACAATCTGCTGGATTGCATTCCAATTATTTTTGTTGCTGGTGCTGGAAGCCTCGACCTTGAATGCCTCAATGTGTATGTCTACCGCATTGTCATACACACCCTCCTCAATGACCATGTAATGTACTTTCCTTCCCGTCGCCCTCGAACGACCATACGGATTCTGCCCCATCACTTGAAAGCTATTACCGGCAGCGTTCCGAATTCGAGGAATTATTGTTGAATGAGTGTAATTTCCAAGGACAGGCGTTGCAACGACAACCATGGAATCATAAGTATTGGAAAGCGTAACTGTTGTCCATCCATCTGTTGACACACCAGTGACGATACCCGTCTCTAGTTTCATCACACCCAATCCCTTTACAATAACCTCATACTGATCAGTTGCAACACCAGTCATGTTGCTGATCTCGCCAGACTCGCCCAGAGCTAATACTATCTCAGGCGCTTTCTCGTTCAATTCAGTAAGAGTGGTGTTTCCATAATCTACCTCGTCCGCGGTCAGCTCAGTTGCGAATGTTAATGCAAAGTCGCCATTGTCCATTACTTTAACATTTTGACGAATGACAACACAATTAACCTTCGTTCCGGTCAATTCTGCAACATAGACGATCACTTCTTTACAGAATGCTTTTTGCTCTTGTCCTGTAAGATATCTAGCTTCATTTAAGAGAATCTCTTGCTCGAATACTAACTGATCACCGGCGCAACCTTCAACCCTGAATTTTCCATCGTTATAAAGGGTTTGATCGGTGAACAATCGGCACCCGAAATTCTCGCGGTTTGGCAGGACGTAATTCAAGCCTTCGTCGCTGGTTATACCAAACCACTGAGAAATACCATTCCACATCATGTCCCATGAAGTTGTAGGTATCAATCTTCCTCTACCATCATTCGTCGGGTCATTTTCGCCGAAGGATTCAGGATACTGGCCGTAAATCGCCCCGCCCTTCATTTCTCCTCCGAATAAAAAGTAGTTCCCTCCCCAAGCGTGGTCGGTTCCTCCTCCTGAGTTAGGCGAAATCGTCCTTCCAAATTCGCTCGCTAGAACAAAGGTAATACTATTCAACATCCCATTTGCATCCATTTCCTTATAGAATTTTTCAATTCCGGTATTGAGATCTGGGAATTTATGATTATCAAGGGATTCTGCCATATCATGGTGCGAGTCAAAACCTGTAAGTCTAACATAAAAAATATCCCTATTTGTTCCGCGACTTTCATGGGCTAAAATTAGTTTGCTAACCGTTGCTAACTGTGGTCCTAATTGTGCTCCCGCGTAATTCCAGCCAGTTTGCGTTAACCCTGTATTCATCATAGCGATACTATAAGCATCATTCTTGTCTGTTTGATCAACAAATTTTTGCGACCAGTGGTTACCAAACAAGCCACTATTCAAAGACGTTTCCCCGTTGATTGCGTTAAAATATGTTTTCATGGTATCCGGCTCAACATTTTCTGATACTTTATGAGCTTCACTATAGAACCAGTGCTGTCCACCACTCCTGATAACATCGATTGGTCTGTTGATGATTGGATCACCATTTAAGCAGGCACCGGGAATGTTAATACCGAGCGAACTACATAAGTAACCTTCTTGTTCGAGTACGTCCAACATACGCCCAAGCACACCAGTTCCGGTCAAGTCCAAAAAAGGGTCAACGGCATAAGCCGCCGCCTCCATTGAGGAGTGTGAAAACAATTGCACCTTAGTCTCCGTGAAGTAATTGAATTTCGTAACGGGTTTTGACATATGGCCCGCGTTAGCAAGGAATGCACCCATGCCCAAGTCGTACAATTCTTTCATTATAGGTAGATTATCATTTACTCCAAATCTACTGCATGGTTGAGTTGGATATCTTGGGCTAGTTGGAGCACTGATGCTGAGCATACGATCAGTTTCTAATTTTGCAACACCCCTCGCTTCTGCGTAGTCTTGGTATAAGTCACAGCTAAAGTGTGGAGTCAGCATGTAAAAGGAGTCCAACCCTCCGAACATCATTACATAAACAATCGCCTTGTATGTTTCACCATTTGATTCAGTTAAAGCTGGGGTCACTTCCCTTTCACCCCCGGTTTTGCGCACCAAGTTAGTTGCGTGAAATTCCGGCGATGTTACGATTAACTGTTGAGCAAGTTTGAGGGCCGCATCTGCGCCCTCTGAACCGTACATTTCATCGTACGCCGTCACAATAATCTCTTTGTTCTCATCGCTCAGTCGGCCACTTGTGATTAACGTGGCAAGCTCATCAATAACCTCCTCGCCCAAGGAAGGTTCTGAGGTTGGGGAGAAAGCCAAGTATCCGATGGAATTATCAACATACCCTACTGGCATCCAAGTGTCGGGGATACTTCTTTGACGACAGCCCCAGAGAGAAACCCCAAAACCATACCCACAACTATTCAAACCATTTCTAACCATACTGAACAGACCATTGGCAATTCCAACGGTTGCTATTAATGTTAAGGACTGGGCTTCTGGCGCAACCAGGCCCGCTTCTGTGAAAATGCCACCAGCTGGTACATTATCAGGAGCAAAGAAGGAGAAAACATCGGGCGCTTCCCATACCATTTGGCCCATCCTTGAATTTGCTGCCCACACCTCAAATAAGGGGTATATGAGCTTGGAGTGATTTGTGCGGGTGAAGTCCATAGATCGCATAAACCCAACTACTTTTAGTAAAGGCTCTCTAATTGAACCGTGAGCCGGGTCAGCGTCAAGGATCGTAGATGTCGCCTCGCGATCTAACAAAATTGCTGCTACCGTTGCTCCAAGGTTGCCCCACTTTCCATCCCCAAACGTAATATTCTGTGATTCATAAGCTCCAGCCTGGAAGGCAGTAGCGACAGTCTCGACATAACGAGGCGATGGGTTAGAGATGCCAAAACGTTGTATTAAGAGCTTCGAAACAAAAGGAGCTGTATTGTCATGTCGCACGTAATGGTCAAGGACAGCTTCCACTTCATAATAAGCATCTCGCACTTCGGGGTCAACGATATCCATAAAGTTTGGAGGATTCCGAATATTGTATTTGCCGCCAACCTGTACAGTCGATTCCACATTCTTAAGATATATTGTTTCACCGAACTCGCTAGCCACCTTGAAGATAGTGTCAGTGGTAAAGTCTGCAGTTCCTGTTAGACGAAAAGCTTCAACGCCATTCACATCGCCAACAACTTCATAGTCACCACCGTTAAACATATCAGGTTCAAATGCTCCAACAGTCAGTTCGGAAAGGACTTGCTCTCTGGTTGGCATTTCGGAAAATACTGCAGTATCTGTAACTAAAGTACTGCAAAGACACACCTCTTCGTCATATTGGTCTGTCATTAGGGTACACGTGCTGCCCGTGGTGTTGCCACAGCCATTTTCTTCGGACGGGAACACATCGTCACCAGTAATGTTCTTTTCCCAATGTATACTGAAGTAATTCATTGTACTATCAATGTTAACGTGGGGAGCCGTGAGAGGATCTTGGTATGTGTGCTTGATCTTATGCGTCTTGTTTGGGTCGTGTAGAATTGCCACGAGCCCGTTTGATTTGACTAGCATCTGCAAGGCACATGACTCAGTCGTCCAGTGGTAAACATTTAAAGCAGCCTTCTCCAGATTTACTCTGCCGTAATCCTTGCATTCAGATACACCATCACTTGTTGGCATTTCTACACTGTAAGGATCGCATGCAAACAACCCATTGTCAGTACAGCGTTGCTGATTGGATGTAAATGAGAGCCGTTCGCCAAGGTATTCACATGGTCTGCTAGCGTCGTCCAAATTAGATTCACTGGAGCAACACAATTCGGTGGCAACTGCCATCTTCGGGTTAGCGCACATGTTGACATGGCCATTCCAGCCCGCAATCACCTTCTTGCCACCCTCATAAAACGCGGCCTGTACGCAGGGCTGTCGGATGTACTCGTAGAAAACATTTGCTACTTGGATTACACGAACAGTGTCAACGTTACACTCCGTGCCATCACAATCGAGGTTGGTATCGAGAACGAGCGTGGTGGGGAAATCACACGTATTTCCGTTCGTGTTACACAGTTTAGCATACAGCTGTGACGATCCTGGTGAGAGTACAACCCGTTTAATGGTTTCGTCGCCGTCCCATTCCGGATCATCTACCTGCCACTTGGGCGAGCTCGTACCACCAAGAAGTCTATACTTCGCTCCTTTCCTTAGGAAAGCACGCTCTGGAAGGTCCTCACACCGAGGGAAGCGGTCGCCAATGTATTTTCCATCGAGGCCACGTTTAGGGAAAAGATCGTGCTTTTCTATGTCCAGCACCATTGGGTCCATCATGTTGGCGTGAATCCATGTCAGATCTTCGTAGTTGGCACGTCGGTGCGAGTACCAGAATCCCGTCCATGCCCTTGCGAACGAAACGATATCTTTAGAGTCGTATGTCTTGATCGGAGTGCCATATCTGTCAAGTTTCGGCGTTCCGTCCATATTGAGTTTAACCAAACCAATGGAAAAGAGCTGGAAGCACTCGCGTGCATAGTTCTCGTCCGGGTGCATCAGTTTTCCCTCAGACTGCCACCTGTAAGCAATAGAATTGGAACCAGCAAAACTGAGGTAACGAGCCATTTTGGGGTGGAACGACACCTCACGGAAAACATCACGGTAGTTATTGAACGCGTTGCGCACAAAGATATCGTAGTAGTGCATATAAACTTCCGTAAGATACGGACCAGACAACTTGTAAGGAGAGATAATAAAGATCTGGCTAAGTGCCCATGCAACTTTCTGACGGAGCTGGTCGTTGGCAGTGAGAGCCAGGATCGTCCATATGGTCTGCTTGATCTGAGTTTTGTATGGAGAACTGTCCAGATACAAGTTGGAGATATCAAAGTAGTCGTCCATGTAAGGGTCAGGAGCAACTTCTCCCGGCGAACCGCAGACGATTGTGCCATAGTTGCTGCTGCTAATTGTATCTTCGAGTTTGGTCGTTGTCTCCAAAAAGGTGCCGCTCGTCGTCCTGAGGTGCTCGGGGATACTCTCAAATGGTATATCATCACCGTAGCGACCGACATAAATAAGCAAAGTATCATCTTTGACCTCGGTTTCCCATTTTGCTACTGTGAATTCCTCTGTATCTGGATAGACGAGGATTGCTGTGTCATTCAGTTCGGTGGTATTAAGGCCGTTCAGGTCGACCCATTCAGTGACGTCATAGACAGACATATGGTCGGGATGAACATTCTTATAGCACTGACTCTCTTCATCTACAAATGCTACCATTCCGACTTTAGTCGCATCATCCACGAAGCATTCACCACTGAACTCAATATCTCTCATGAACGGATTATCGCCATTCGATGCGTAGATTGCCTGTGCAAACTCTGCCTCAGTCGTCATATCGATCGGTACGGAAGGAGTGTCACACTCGGAAGTATCTACAGGAATCCAACGACTGCGCATGCTGCTAGTGCATGGAAGTCGACTACTGGTATCATCAAATTTTAGGCCGTCAATGGCAAATATCTTGCTTTCAGACATGTCTTGAATGCTAAAGATTGCCAACTGGTCGAGAGTTGTTGTTGATGCCTGCAAGTATTCTGGAAGGTCCTTAATGTCTATGTCGTCATTGTGGCGACCAACATATTGCATCTTCGATACTTCTTTACTTTCAATTTGCCAAACCGACATGTCCAAAGTATCAGGGAAATTAAGGAAACCAGTTTCATCCAACCCACTGACGACGTGGTTTTCTAACCAGACGGTTACATCGTATATGGATAAATGATCAGGGTGAACATTCTGATAGCATTTGCCTCCTTCGTCTTTAGCCAAGATTGTCATCCCGTACTTGTTGACATCGTCGCTGTGGCAGTTACCATTGAAAAAGATGTCGATAATACCACTGTTTCTGCTGGTCGACGTAACGAGAGATTTTTCAAACGCTGCGTATGTTACAGGATTAAGGGTAACGGTGGATTGTTCGCAAACAGAAACGGCTACCTTAACCCATCGACTGCGCTCCCGAACGTTGCACGGAAGAGAAACAATTGCATCTGGGTTAGTGGCAGTACCTGGTAAGATGGAACTGTCAAACCGTAAGTTAGTAACGGCATACACCGAACGGTCGGTCAAGTCTTGCATACTAATGATGGCTGTCTCATCGAGTGTAAGACCCGCTACCAATGGCGCATCAAACGATGCACACGCATTCTGTTCGTAGCTTAGCTTGCAGTTGTCTTCGTTGAAAATATTCTGACGAACGTTGGTACAATACGTAACTTGTTCACCATCGTGCGCAGCAGCTGTGGCCTTGGTGCCGCCTCCATCCATCATTGGGCTCTCGATAGTATTCTCATCAAAGTCAAGACGGTAGTCATGTATTGCATACGTACCATCAGGCAACAATGCAAAGACAGGCGCGTCCGGGGTAAACTTGGACGCTTCAAATTCACTGAAGTAATCAGTAGCGTATGGTACATGATCATCAGGTCCACGGAAGTCGTTGTCGGTAGGATCTGGGAAGGTCTCACATTTTGGATCAGTAATGTCAACAGTAAGGAGAAGGTCAGATCCCATGGTCTTTTCATCGTTGATCACAACAAGTTCCGAAGTAGTGTTAAGACCACCAAGGTCAAGTTGGTAGACATTTTCCAAGTCGGCGAGACTTGCATCGAGGTTCACAGTTGGATTACCGCCAACGACATAAGAGCACACTCCGCCTACTATCACTGCAAAAGTACGAGGTAAATCCGATCCTTCTTCTGGACGCTTAATTCCCTCCATTTCTTCCAACGCACAAATCTTGTAGGAAGTAGCGCCAGACATGTCCAGTGCACCTCCAATATCAACGCTTCCCTGATTGTGGAAATAACTGTTTGCCCCGGTTAACGGTGCATAATACTGGAGTGGTTCAGTAAGTACTGTACGAATATTTCCTGCAATCGATAAGACGTATCCGGTACCACCGTCGCCTACGACGGTGCTTACCTCAATGTCGAATCCTTCATGGTGTTGACTCATGTATAAATCCTTTTCCGTGAATGCGAAACGGCGCCAATGAGAAAATGCTTCACATGCTTTCTTTCCAGGTACACCGTATCTGTAAGCCTCAATCGAACGAGGATTGAGACGCTTACGATAATATTCACGGTGAGACGATACACCAACTTCTGCAATTTGTTCATTCACCCAATTTGCAAAGGCGCTTTCCTCGGTGTAATTCCAAGCATCTAAATCATCAGGCGTTGTGCCGAACGATGTACGCTCCAAAAAGCGTGCTACTCCAGCACGATCGGATATAGTGCGGTCGTACGTAGTTAGGAAATAAGTAGAATTTTCGTCAACCGGGAGATAAGCTTGACAAAGCTTGTCGGTCGAGAAAGTTCCGTCAACGGCACAGACATAATCAAGACTGTCAACATCTGGACCGGCAACACGTTCCCAATCATAACCATCGTACGACCTTCCAACAGGTACGTACTTGTCGTTCCTAACACGGTTTAACGTGACTAACTTGTCTTCTTCTGAAAGAGGAATGAGGACAGGAACAATCCCATCTTCATCGGTATCAACGAGGGTAGTAACTTCAGTCATAGTACCGACTGAAGTTGGTAAAGCAAGCTGAACGGAGTCCTGATCAAACGCAGCTTCAACAGCTCCCATCATCGTGAGCATCGACATAAGGAGGGATGTTTTGGCTAAAACACCAGCACCGCTACCAAAACGTTGGCGATCGGCTGTAGCAGTCATGGCGATTGCTGTTCAAAATTACGAAGCTATATTGGTGACGGCTGCGAGAAATAATGTGATGAGAATTAATCAATATTTTATCGCTACCTCTAGCAGAATGACAGAGCGTAAAATAATATTTACCAATATGAGCAAGGTTATTAACTAGGTCGAATGGTATTTGTGATACTGTTG